>Ga0194120_10006492_pt1 | contig 16510 bp, 15 predicted proteins | sample TA2MahCa65mmetaG_FD_148642 | JGI IMG/M metagenome (GOLD analysis project Ga0194120, IMG submission 148642) | Freshwater microbial communities from Lake Tanganyika, Tanzania - TA2015019 Mahale Deep Cast 65m | ecosystem: Environmental > Aquatic > Freshwater > Lake | place: Tanzania: Lake...
CAACGCTGGAATCATTCGGGTTGAGGAACCCGGAGACTACGCCAACCAATTTCCAACCACCTCCGCGACGGGACCCAACTTTCGCCTCGTCAACGCCTCTTTCACTCCGAGACTTTCAAGCTGCCGGTGACCGTCGGTCGATGCATGCGATAGGTCCGTTTGCAGGGACTCGGGATATTCCCGTGGGGTCGATGAGTGCGGGAATACTCGCCTCAAGTAGAGCAATCGAGTTCAGTCCAACTGTTCCGAGCGCGACAGGTTCAAAAAAATGTTTTTCGTCATGGCGACCTGCTTGATCTCTCCGCGAGTGTTCGCCTACAGTTGTCGTTGAAACTGCGCAACTCTTTCAAAGCGCGTCACCATCGCGGATTTGCTCTGTCGCGGTGCGAGAGAAAGGAGTTGTTGTTTATGAGGCCTTTTGGAAACCTCTTTTTGGCTGCATCGCAGGTCTGCAGTTCCGCTGCGGGGAGCTGGCCCCTGTGGCGCGCCCGCTGGCTTTTCTCAACTATTCACGGCGCCCGCCCGGCTCCGAGCCCGTGACGATGGGTGTAACGACGATAGACGCCGTTCGCGAAAGGCTTCGCGAGACTGAGCCGTTTTTTTATCTCGCTATGTTTGGCCTGTTATCTTGCCTTCTTCTCGGAGGTGGGACGAAGAGCGGCTTCTTAACGGACGCAATTCTTCAGCTGATTTCGATTCCCATACTGCTCGTGGCGCTCTGGCGCATTTTGGACAGCCCGAGTAGTCCAGAAATGCGCCGAGTTTTGACTTTTTGTGGGGCGATCGTTGCTGTGCCCCTGATCCAGCTTGTTCCGCTTCCGCCGCTATTGTGGACGCATCTGCCTGGGCGCGAAACCCTTGTTGAAACTTTCGAGCTCCTTCATCGCCGTCCGCCCTGGGCGCCTCTAAGCATGGCGCCACAATTGACTTGGTTAAGCACGCTATCCTTTTTGCCGCCTTTGGCGGTATTCCTCTCGGTTCTTACGCTCAGTTGGCGGGAGCGTAGGCTGTTGAGCCTTATGGTGGTTGCGTTTGCAGTGACAAGCGCGTTCTTCGGATTGGTGCAGCTCGCGCAAGGCCCGGATAGCCCGCTACGATTTTATGAAATCACAAATCCGAACTCCCCAGTGGGCTTCTTTGCTAACGCGAATCACTTTGCCGCGCTGCTTTACAGCGGTCTCGTGCTGACGGCGGCCTGGCTAACGACCGCGATGGCGTCCGCGAGTTTTTCGGGGGTGCAAGCACGCGACGGCATTTCGATTCCGTGGCTTGTTGTGCTTGCCGCCGCGATAATCGTGCTTGTCGCCGCCGGAATAATGGCCCGCTCTCGCGCAGGACTCATACTCACCTTTGTTGGCCTCTTTGGAGTCCTCCTGCTGACACGCGATCCGTTGCGGAAGTCCAGCAAAGCGATTTTCGTCTTGATCATCATGGGCGTTATTGCGGTCGCGCTACTTTTTGTTGGTAACGCGGGCTTGCTTGGTGTGCTCGACCGTTTTGACGCAAACTCGCTCGCGGATGAGCGAAAGGTGTTCGCCCACGTCACAATTGAGGCAGCAAAGGGCTCCATGCCAATGGGGGCTGGGCTCGGCTCTTTTGTTTCTGTTTATCCGTTATTCGAGCGAGCGCGGGACCTGGTGGAGGGTACCTACGCCAACCACGCACATAACGATCTCCTTGAGCTATGGCTTGAAACTGGGATACTCGGTATCGGTTTGGTATGCGTAATGCTGTACTTTCTTGCCCAAAAATCAATTAGGTCGTGGGGAACGTCGAGTCCTACGCCTTTTCTGATGGATCGATCATTGAGACGAGCTGCAATCTTAATCATCGCACTGCTCCTCGGCCACTCGCTTGTCGATTATCCGTTACGAACTAGCGCGATGATGGCGATTATGTCGTTTGCATGCGCTCTCCTGGTCGATCCAGCAGGTCATGCGCCTTCAAGGCAAAAGACCAGTCAAAGAAATTTCGTTTCAATGCAGCACAGGCCTCGGTCGGCTCAAATTGGCTAATAATGCGAATTGCACCCATGAGCGCCGGAAACGCCGATCTTAAGTGCAAGAATTTTTTTGTACATAAGAGAGGTGAGGCTTGCGGCGTGACATGCCGGGAATGTTGTGGCATCAAGCGGTGGCTTCGGAACTCGACAGGAGCCCAATTTAATCGGTTACTCAGGAATGCCCGGGGGGGCAGCGTGATGTCCTTTGAGTTTCAATCTACTCGCATGGGTCCTTGGATCACTCGTCGCAAATCACTAATCTTAGCCGGAGACGAGCGATGGTATGTTGTGCGTACGCTTCCGCGTCAGGAGGCCAAGGCCGAGTTTCAGCTTCTTGCGCAAGGGTTTCGGACTTTTTTCCCGCGCATCGTGAAGACGACCAGACATGCACGGAAATTGCGGACAGTCCGAGGAGCCCTCTTTCCGTCATATATGTTCGTCATTCTTGATTTGAGTTCCGATCGTTGGCGGACAGTCAACGGAACGTTTGGGGTGGCGAGCCTTATCATGGGCTATGAGAAGCCGGCGCCGGTTCCGGAGGGCGTAGTTGAGCGCCTGCTCGACTATAGCGACGATATCGGCGTGGTTCGCGTCGACCACGAGCTGAGGGAAGGCCAGTCGGTGCGCGTGACATCTGGTCCATTCGCGAGCGCCATTGGTCGGCTTGAGTGCCTCAATAGCAGTGGACGCGTGCGCGTCTTATTGGATATCATGGGTGGAAAAGTGCCCGCGTCGCTCGATCGATCGGCGCTAGAAGCCGCGTAAATATGGTGCCGCGCCCCGCGCGGCGCTTCAAAAATTGGCGACGGGTAGGCGGCACGCTTCACCCGAAGTGCGGTAGCGTGGCTTGATCGAACGGTTGTAAGCTCGATCACAAACATCACTATTCGGCTTCGTTCCGCAGATACGCCCCCATCGGCGGTCGTTGAGACGAAATGTTCGCGATCGCTTCGGCACGCCGCTCGAGCAGCCGTTCACCCGCAAAGAAATCCACGCGATGATTAGAGCGGCGGGGCTCAGAGATATTGTCATTTCGGACAGCGAGCCCTACTGGTGCGCGGTCGGCCTTAAGGTCGGGCGATAACGATCCACGCTCGCCAGCCGTACTGTGGCGTCGTGATCGAGCTGCCAGAGATTGCGTTTTCGATGAACGCCGCGGCTCGTCGCATCCCTTGCAATAACCTCCCATTCCTGATGAGCAGCCGTGACGAAATTTGATCGCTCGCTTCAAAACGCCAAGGTCGGTATCGTCGGCCTCGGTTATGTTGGCCTGCCACTTGCCGTCGAGTTTGGTAAGAGACGGGAAGTAGTTGGTTTCGACATCAATGCATCGCGCATCGCTGCACTCAGTGCCGGCCGAGACTCGACGCTCGAGGTAAGCGAGGAAGAGTTGCGCGCTGCTAAAGGACTTCGCTTTACGAGCGAACTCTCGGATCTCGCATCCTGCACGGTCTATATTGTCACAGTTCCAACTCCCATTGACGCGCATAAGCGGCCCCATCTGACGCCCCTCATCGAGGCGTCCAAATCTGTCGGCAAAGTGCTCAAGGCCGACGACGTGGTCATCTACGAATCGACGGTCTATCCTGGCGCGACAGAGGAGGAATGCGTGCCCATCCTCGAACGGGAGTCGGGCCTTAAATTTAACGCGGAATTCTTTGTCGGCTACAGCCCTGAGCGCATCAATCCCGGCGACAAACTTCATCGCGTCGCGACGATCAAGAAAGTGACCTCGGGCTCCACGCCCGAAGTCGCCGATTACGTCGATTCCCTTTATGCCGACATCATTACTGCAGGCACGCACAAGGCGCCGAGCATAAAGGTCGCGGAAGCGGCCAAAGTCATCGAGAACACGCAGCGCGATCTTAACATCGCCCTGATCAACGAACTCGCCATTATATTCAACAAGATGAACATTGACACGGAGGATGTCCTGCAGGCGGCGGGCACGAAATGGAATTTTTTGCCCTTTCGCCCCGGTCTCGTTGGCGGTCACTGCATCGGAGTCGATCCCTATTATCTGACGCACAAGGCCGAGGCGATCGGCTATCACCCGCAAATCATTTTGGCGGGACGGCGCCTCAACGACGGCATGGGGACCTATGTCGTCTCACAATTGATCAAGGCCATGGTGAGCCGCCGCATCCATGTCAACGGGGCGAAGGTTCTGGTAATGGGGCTTGCTTTCAAAGAAAATTGCCCCGATCTGCGCAACACCCGTGTCGTCGACATCGTGCGTGAATTGCGAGACTATGATGTTTCCGTCGATGTCTACGACCCATGGGTCAGTGGCGATGATGCTGAACACGAATATGGATTACGCATCATCGATGCGCCAGAGCCGGCGCGCTATGACGGAATAATATTGGCGGTCGCGCACGATCAGTTCCGAATGATGGGCGCCGAAAGGATCAGACAACTCGGCAGAAACGAGCATGTCTTATATGACCTGAAATACGTGCTTCGTCAGGACGAAGCGGACATTCGGCTTTGAGACGGTTTTCACATGGGTCGGTACGATGAGGTCAAGCGAGAGCTTGCCGCCAATCCGAAGATTTGGGCGGTGACGGGCGTCGCCGGATTCATTGGATCCAATCTACTGGAAACACTTCTGAAGCTCGACCAGCATGTTGTCGGTTTGGACAATTTTGCAACTGGATACAGGCACAATCTCGAAGAGGTTCGATCGCTGGTATCGCCTGAACAATGGGCGCGGTTTCGATTCCTCGAAGGCGATATCTCTACACTCGATAACTGTCGGAAGGTTTGTGCCGGCGTCGATTACGTTCTGCATCAGGCCGCGCTCGGCTCTGTGCCGCGCAGCCTTGCCGATCCGATCGCGACCAACGCGGCGAACGTTACGGGTTTCCTGAATATGCTCGTCGCCGCGCGCGACGCAAACGTGAAAGGTTTTGTTTACGCGGCGTCCAGCAGCACATATGGCGACCATCCAGCACTGCCAAAGGTCGAGGGCGCCATTGGGAACCCGCTCAGCCCCTACGCTGTCACGAAATATGTAAATGAACTCTACGCCGCGGTCTTTGCGCGATGCTACGGCTTCAAGCCGATTGGGCTGCGCTACTTCAACGTTTTCGGTCCCCGGCAGGATCCAAATGGCGCTTACGCTGCCGTCATTCCTAGATGGATCGCGGCGATGATTGAGGGGCGAGAGGTCGTTATCAATGGCGATGGCGAAACAAGCCGCGATTTCTGTTTCATCGACAACGCCGTTCAGGCGAACCTGCTGGCGGCGGCGACAGCCGATCGCGTGGAACTCACGGCCCAGGTCTACAATGTTGCTGTGGGGGAGCGAACGAGCCTGAACGACCTCTACACCGAACTACATCGTCTGCTCGAGCCCGACTATCCGCATCTCGGAGACGCAAGACCCGTCATCGGTCCATTTCGACCCGGCGACGTGCGCCACAGCCTGGCGAACATCAACAAGGCGCGCCGGTTGCTAGGGTATGAACCGAGCATTCGAATTGCTGCAGGATTGCGTAATGCGATCTCGTGGTACCGGAGCCCGCGCAAATTCAAAGATACAGTTGGATCGAACCCCGCCTAAGCAACCTTTAAATAAGGGCGATTGGCGTATCCGCCTACTCCCAACCATGCCATTTGACCCAGCTCAGCTTGGTCTTTCGCCAACTGAGCGACGAGACGCCTAAAAGAAATACGATGTGGCCATACTGGATTATGTATCTGATCCCGGCTCAGGTCGCGCTCTTGGCCAAGCGGGAAAGCGTTGTCAATGGGTCTCGTCGCATTTTGAGCAGTAATCGACCGTTGTTTTGGCTGATATGGGTCGCATTAACCATAATTATAGGGTTTCGGTATCAGGTTGGCGGTGATTGGGATCACTACATATCAGCGTACTACGCATTGCGGGACGCCTCAATATATGACATTATAGTCGATAATGAGCCTGGTTACGCTCTGATGAATTGGATAAGTGGACAATTTGATTTTGGCATCGTCGGCGTTAATTTAATTGGCGCCACGATATTTAGCTTTGGGCTTGTTTATTTCTGTAGTCGATTGCCTCGCCCTTGGCTTGCTCTGACAGTCGCGATTCCATATCTGGTCATCGTTGTGGCCATGGGATACACGCGTCAGGGCGTTGCAATTGGCTTGGCCATGCTCGGACTGGTCGGGCTGATCGAAGGCTCAAATCGAAAGTTTATCGCCGCGCTCGCCATAGCGGTGACAATCCACAAATCTGCTCTTTTGCTTCTCCCTCTCGCCACTCTTATCAATGGGCGGAATCGCTATTGGGCCTTATTATGGATGGGCGCCATAGGAGTTATTCTGTTTTACCTATTTCTTGCTAAAAGTACGGATGATCTCTACAACAACTATATTGTTGCGGAATACCAATCAGAGGGGGCGTTCATTCGCTTGGCGCTCAATGCGGTTGCTGCGGCATTTCTACTGCTATTCCGAAATCGGTTTGAAATGTCCGATATAGAGCGCCGGACATGGCTGATATTGTCAGGATTAGCGTTGGGCCTCTTCGGCCTTTATTTTGTTACGAGCGCGTCAACAGCCTTAGATCGAATGGCTCTTTACTTTTTACCGCTCCAGCTTGTTGTTTTTGCACACTTGCCTGATGCGATGTCGAGAGGAAAGTGGCATGGACGACTTTGGACCCGTGTGTCTGAGAGCTATAGGCGCAGGGCTCCCCAGTGGCCCGCAATAGCTATCGTTGCTGTTTATGGTTTAATTCAATTTGTTTGGTTGAATTACGCATACCACTCACATTTTTGGCTGCCTTACTCATTGTATTTTGATTGATCACAGAAAAGCTACACCCTAGCCGGCGCCAGTTAAGCATAGTAGATGACGAAACAAAGTATTACAATCGGCATCAATGCAACCTGTCTGACGACAAGAAGCTCCGGCGCCACACAACGCTTTCGTGGTCTCTATAATGAATTATTTCAACGAATGAGCGATGTAAATTTCATCGTACACCAACCGAAAGATTGTAATTTTGAAGAGTGGTTTCCCGAGAGCAAAAACGTCACATTTATTAAGACCGCGCTTACCAGTGAAAAGCGAATTGCAAGAACTTTTCTTGGTCTGCATTATTGGCGTTCTCAAATAAAAGAGCATAATATAAAGGTATTTGACCCCCCTTTTTTCCCGGTGCTCCAAAGTAACGGAATTAGAAAGCTAGCAACGATTCATGACATCAGAAATATACAACTTAACTCTAATTATATATTAAAAATGTTAATGCGATTTTTAACCTCGCTGTCGATTCATAATTGCTATAAGATGATAACTCGAGATATTCGCGAAGTCCCTTGTCCCAAGGCAGCTGCCCGACGAGTAGGAAAGTGACCCCCCTGGCGGAATTCGGGTGCAGCCCGGTCGCTGCGAATCCTTTCAGGTCTATCCGAGATCCGGGAAGAAGCTGTGCCTGCTCGTCCCTCACAATGCCTTGGTCGACGAACAGTTGCCGATCATCGCCGTTCTGGAAGAAGACCGTCCGCGAGCGCCGAAAGGCACGCTTGTAAAGGAACGTAGCAATCGCCGTGAGGAGGCCGGCGCGCATGAAGGCTGTGCCGAGGCCGGATACATTGTTGATAACCGGTATTCCGCGAATATGGGCGGCGATTTCCGATAGGTGGCCACCATGGCCATCGTCCGGGGCCACTGCGACGACACGGTATCCGTCTTGCTGCAAGGCGGCGATCAGGTCTCGCCTGAAGTTGTAGAGGTTGGGTCACCGGCTCGGATACGACATCTGGTTCGTCAATCGGATCTGCGGCATCGTCTTCGCCTGGGGGCTGGTTCGCTTCGCCAAAAGGCAACCCAACCCATGGCTCGCGATCCTGGTCGGCGTTCCTTATCTAATCATCGGGGTCGCGATGGGCTACACGCGCCAGGGCGTAGCGCTGGGCCTGATCCTCGCTGGCTTCGCCGTGCTCGATCGTTCATCCGTAGTTCGATTTTCAATCTATGTGCTCATAGCGGTCACGTTCCACAAATCCGCGATCGTGGTGTTGCCCCTGGTTGCAATGGCCGCGACGAGGAACCGGCTTGTCACCGGCGGCCTGTTCGTCGCCCTTGCGGCCATGCTCTATTATTTATTCGTTGCCGGCTCGATCGACACGATGATGAAGAATTATGATTGAGTCTGCATACAGCTCCTCGGGAGCGGCAGGTCGTATCTTAATGAACATCCCGCCAGCCCTGCTTTTCCTGCTCTTCCAGAACCGTTTCACACTCGACCTCCAGGCACGGGCACTGTGGAGGAACTTCTCGATCGCGGCCTTCGGATGCCTGGGACTGTTCATGTACCTGGAGTCCTCGACGGTGGTAGACCGCCTGGCGCTGTACGTCATACCGTTGCAGCTTTTCGTCTGGTCGCGTCTTCCCGAAGCATTTCCTGACCGGCGGGGAGCCAACGGGCTGCTTGTGATTGCGGCCATCCTCTACTCGGCCGCCGTTCAATTCACCTGGCTTAATTTCGCCGCGAACGCCGACTATTAGATACCCTATCAATTCTACCCGCTGCGAAGCGAGACGGCCGAGATCGCGGCATATTGATCGAGTCGACAAAGCGTGAACGGACAGCGCGCGACGGGGGCCTGATTCGGTTAGTGAGAGGCGTACAAGAGGTAGTCGATGCAGAATTTCGCACTCATCGGGGCAGCCGGATACATTGCTCCCCGCCACATGAAGGCGATCAGCGCCACGGGAAACCGTCTCGTTGCGGCGCTCGACCCCAGTGACTCGGTCGGCGTGATCGACAGCTACTTTCCCGATTCCAGCTTCTTCACCGAATTCGAGCGTTTTGACCGGCATTTGGACAAGCTGCGCCGCAAGCAGGATCCCGAAGCGGTCGATTTCGTATCGATCTGCTCCCCCAATTACCTGCACGATTCTCACGTGCGGTTCGCGCTCCGGTGCGAGGCCGACGCCATTTGCGAAAAGCCGCTGGTGCTCAATCCCTGGAATATTGATGGCCTGCTCGAGATCGAGGCGTCCACTGGGCGAAAGGTCAATACCATCCTACAGCTCCGGGTGCATCCGGCGATCATTGCCCTGCGGGAGCGTGTCCATTCGGAGCTGGCCACGGGCCGCAAGCATGACGTCGATCTGACATATATCACGTCGCGCGGACGCTGGTATCTTCGCAGCTGGAAGGGAGACACCAAGAAGTCGGGAGGCATCGCCACCAATATCGGCGTCCATTTCTTCGACATGCTGCATTTCATTTTCGGACAGCTACAGCAGAATGTCGTGCACGTGTGCGACGATGTCAGGGCAGGCGGTTTCCTCGAATATGAGCGGGCGCGGGTCCGCTGGTTGCTGTCCGTCGACATCAACGATCTCCCTGAGCCCCAGCGGGCGGCGGGCCAGCGGACCTTCCGATCGATCACAGTCGATGGCGAGGAGGTCGAGTTTTCCGACGGCTTCACCGACCTTCATACCCGCAGCTACGAACGGATCCTGGCGGGCGAGGGCTTTGGTCTCGAGGAAAATCGCTGCGCGATCCAGACCGTCGCCGCTATCCGGCAGGCCACGCCGCTCGGCACGAAGGGAGACTATCATCCTCTTGCGGCAAGCAGGGCGGCCTGAACGGTGAGCTTCTTTCGGCATGAGTCTGCGATCGTCGACCAAGGTGCCGAGATCGGAGACGGATCACGCGTCTGGCACTTCGTGCACGTGTGCGCCGGAGCCCGGATCGGCAAGCGCGTCTCGCTGGGGCAGAACGTGTTCGTCGGCAACCGCGTGAGCATCGGCGACGATTGCAAGATCCAGAACAACGTGTCGGTCTACGACAATGTCACGCTGGAAGACGGGGTGTTCTGCGGCCCCAGCATGGTCTTCACCAACGTGTACAATCCCCGATCGTTCGTCGAGCGCAAGGATGAGTATCGGGACACGCTGGTCCGCACCGGCGCAACATTGGGGGCCAATTGCACAATCGTCTGCGGCGTGACTATCGGCGAATATGCCTTCGTGGCCGCAGGCGCGGTCGTCAATCGCGACGTCAGATCCTACGCGCTTGTCGGCGGCGTGCCGGCCCGCCAGCTGGGCTGGATGAGCCGTTTCGGGGAACGGTTGGACCTGCCGCTTACCGGCGAGGCCAGCACCTGTTGCCCACATACCGGCGACGAATATGTCCTCTCGGGAGATGAGGTCCGATGCCAGCCGAACTGATGCCGTTCATCGACCTCAAGGCTCAGTATGCGGCGATCAGGAACGAAGTGGGCGCGGCGATCCAGCGCGTGCTCGACCATGGCCAATATATCATGGGTCCGGAAGTCCAGAAGATGGAGCAGGCGCTGTGCACCTATACCGGTGCGAGCCACTGTATCGCTGTTGCGAGCGGAACCGAGGCGCTGCTGATCAGCCTGATGGCGCTAGGCATCGGGCCGGGCGACGAGGTTATCACGACGCCCTTCACATTCGCCGCCACCGCCGAAGTGATCGCGCTGCTGGGCGCCACGCCGGTCTTTGCCGACATCGAAAGCGACACCTGCAACCTCGATATGCGGCAGATCGAGCCGAAGATCACCGCGCGAACCCGCGCCATCATCCCCGTGAGCCTCTATGGCCAGCCGACCGACATGGATGAGATCAATGCCATTGCGGCGCGACACGGCAATATTCCCGTGATCGACGATGCCGCCCAGAGCTTCGGCGCCGAATACAAGGGCAGGAAGAGCTGCAACCTGGCGACGTTGTCCTGCACCAGCTTCTTTCCATCGAAGCCGCTCGGTTGTTACGGCGATGGCGGGGCCATATTCACCAATGATGACGCGCTGGCGAAGGCCGGCCGCGAAATAAGGATACACGGGCAGTCCAAACGCTACGTGCACAGCCGGGTCGGCGTGGGCGGGAGGATGGACACCCTGCAGTGTGCGATCGTCTTGGCCAAGCTGGCGAGATTCGAATGGGAAATCGAACGCCGCCTGTTCTTCGGGAACCGCTACAACGGCCTGCTCGACGAAGCAGGCATCGGGCGGGTCGTCCAGCGACCGGACCGGACCAGCGTCTTCGCTCAATATACGGTGTTTGTCGATGACCGCGCGGGCGTCCAGGAGCGCCTGAACGCCGCCGGCATTTCGACAGCCGTCCACTATCCGATCCCGCTCAACCGCCAGCCCGCCTTCAGCAATCGAAACTGCGGCGGCCCGACCCAGCGCGCCGACCGCGCCGCGGAGCGCGTCATGAGCCTGCCGATGCACGCCGACCTCAGCGAGGAACTGCAGGACCAGATCGTCGAAGCATTGATCGAAGCGCTCGGCACGCGCTGATGCCCATGCGAACTGCCGATTATGTCGTTATCGGCGCGGGCATTGTCGGCCTCTCTATCGCCCTCGAACTGAAGCGCCGCCTTCCCCGCGCGTCCATAATCGTGCTCGAGAAGGAGCCGGAGCCCGGTCGCCATTCCAGCGGCCGCAACAGCGGCGTCCTGCACAGCGGCATCTATTATCCGCCCCAGTCCCTGAAGGCACGCGTCTGTGGCGAAGGCGCGCGCGAAATGGCCGACTTCTGCCGCAGCCGCGGACTGCCGTTGAACCCGATCGGGAAGCTGCTACTGCCGGTTCGGCCGGAAGACACCGGCCAGCTCGACCTCCTCGAGCAGCGAGCAGGTCTCAATTGCGTCGACGTCGAACGGCTCGACGAGTCCAGACTCAAGGCCATGGAACCGGAGGCGAGTTCTGCGACCGGAGAAGCGCTGTTCGTTCGCTCCACCTCTGTGGTCAGCTCCGCGGCCGTGCTGAACGCCGTGGTCCAGGAGGCGCGAGCCGCCGGGATCGAGATAGTGTGCGGCGGCAGGCTGGGCGCCGTGGCCGCACGGAGCAGCGAACTCTTTTGGTCAGGCGAGGGGAACCGCTATAGCCATGCAATCAATGCCGCGGGCCTCCGCGCCGACACCGTGGCACACCGGTTCGGCGTTGGAAGCCAATACACCTTGCTTCCATTCAAGGGCATCTACTGGAAGCTGGATTCGGCCTCCGGCCTCGAGATCCGCCACTTCGTCTATCCCGTTCCGGATTTGAGGGTACCCTTTCTTGGCGTCCACACCACAACGGCGATCGATGGTTCGGTCTATATCGGGCCGACTGCCGTTCCCGCGTTGGGGCGGGAGAATTATCGCGGCGTCGCCGGTGTCAAACCCGGCGAACTGCCGAGAATCTTGTGGCGTCTGTCCCGACTGACCGCGAGCGGGCGCGATGGTTTCCGGCGCCTCGCCTGGCAGGAAGGACGGCGTTACTTCAAGCCCTGGTTCGCCGAAGCGGCGAGCAAGCTGCTGCCGCGGCTGAAGCCGGACCATCTTTTGCCGAGCACCAAGGTCGGGATCAGGGCGCAAATGCTGGACACACGGTCAGGACAGCTGGTCACCGATTTCCTGCTGGAGGCTGGACTCGCATCGACGCATGTGCTTAACGCCATCTCGCCCGCCTTCACGAGCGCCTTCCCTTTCGCAAGGCACGCGTGCGACACCAACATCTTGAGATGAGACTGAAAAAGATGGACTTGAGGGGAAAGAAGATCATCTGCGTGGGGGGCGCCGGCCTGATCGGATCGCACACCGTGGACCGATTGCGGCGCGAAGATGTCGGCGAGATCATCATTTACGACAATTTCGTGCGCGGCCGGCTGGAGAATCTCGAGGACGCCCTGAAAGACCCCAGGGTCCGCGTCTTCGACATCGGCGGCGACATCCTGCAGACCGACATCATGGAAGCCGCCTTCCAGGGCGTCGATGGCGTGTTCCACTTCGCCGCGCTCTGGCTGCTTCAGTGCCACGAATTCCCGTTCAGCGCTTTCGAGGTGAATGTGCGCGGCACCTTCAATGTCATGGACGCCTGCGTCAGGACCGGCGTGAAGCGACTGGTCTATTCATCATCGGCCTCGGTCTATGGCGATGCCGTGGCCGAGCCGATGAACGAGGACCATCCCTTCAACAACCAGAACTTCTACGGCGCCACCAAGATCTGCGGCGAAGCGATGCTGCGCGCCTATCATCATCGTTACGGCCTTGATTATGTCGGCTTGCGCTACATGAATGTCTATGGGCCGAGGCAGGATTATCGCGGCGCCTATATCGCCGTGATCATGAAGATGCTGGATGCAATCGATCGTGGCGAAAGCCCGACGGTGATGGGCGACGGCTCCGAAGCGTTCGATTTCATCGCTGTGGAGGATTGCGCGCTGGCCAACGTGCGCGCGATGCAGGCGGACACGAGCGACCGTTTCTACAATGTCGGCACCGGAAAGCGCACGTCGCTCCGCGAACTGGCGGAGATGCTGATCGCCCTGACCGCCTCCAACCAGCCGATCAACTACGCGCCGCGCAGCTCCGCCACGTTGGTGCGCAACCGCATCGGCTGCCCCGAGCGCGCCGCCGAGGAGATCGGCTTCCGCGCGGAAATCGACCTCAGGGAAGGCCTCGAACGGTTGATCGCCTGGCGCGCGGCGCACAAGGCCGAAGTGGAAGTGCGGCGACGGTCGGTCGGGCTCGAAGAAGCCGCATGACTGGCTCGAACAGGTCGGAAACCCTCGTGAGAGATCCTGATGCGGACATCTTCCAATGCACGCTGCCAATCGATCGCGGCGTCCTGATTTCCGGTGCCGCCCCCGGCTCGGAGAATGACATCCATACCAATGCCGCCTTTTCTGAGAAATGGGCGAAGCTCGAACAAGAGCCGGAGGACGAGGAGAATTGGAAGACGTTCCAGTTCAGCTGGTATCTGAGCTGTTATGGTTACGACACCGAAGCAGACCTCTCGGCCTTCCTCGTCACCCGTCGCGTGGTGCTCGATGCCGGCTGCGGCCCTGGTTACAAGGCTGCATGGTTTGCCCGGATGAATCCGAATGCGACCGTGGTGGCGATGGACCTTTCCGATTCCATCTACATTGCCGCCGAACGCTATGGCTCGCTGCCGAATATGCGCTTCGTAAAGGGCGACATTGCCAACACGCCCTTCCTGACCGGCGCCTTCGACTTCATCAGCTGCGACCAGGTTCTGCACCACACCGACGATCCTCCGGCAACGATCAGGGAGTTCGCCCGCATTCTCAGCGACCAGGGCCAGCTCAATACCTATGTCTACGCCAAGAAGTCGCTGCCCCGGGAGCTGCTCGACGAGCATTTGCGCGAATATGCCAAGCAGCTCTCGCGCGAGCAGATCTGGGAGCTGGCCGATCAATTAACCCAGCTCGGCAAGACGCTCTCCGAGCTCAACATCTCGCTCGACCTGCCCAATGTTCCAGCGTTGGGTATCAAGGGAGGGCGGCAGGATCTGCAGCGCTTCATCTATTGGAACTTCATCAAATGCTTCTGGAATCCGGAGCACGGATTCGAAGCGTCCAAGCTGATCAATTTCGACTGGTACGCGCCGTCGAACGCCTATCGCTACTCACTCCAAGAGTTCACCAAGCTGATGTCCGAAGCCGGCTTCATTTCGGAATTCCTCCACTCCGAGGAAGCATGTCACACGGGCAGGTTCCATAAATAGTCATGTGCGGCATTGCGGGCCTGATTCATCTGGATGGTCAGCCGGTCTCACCGGCCATCCTACAGCGCATGACGGATGCGATCGCCCATCGCGGACCGGATGGCGAGGGCCATTGGATCGAAGGCGAAGTTGGCATCGGGCATCGGAGACTGGCCATCATCGACCTGTCACCTGCCGGGCAGCAGCCGATGATAAGCCCGGACCATCGCTATGTTCTCAGCTACAACGGCGAGATCTACAATTTCTGGGAGCTGAAGGCCGAGCTCGAAGCGCAGGGCTACTGGTTCCGCTCGCGTACCGATTCCGAAGTAGTGCTCCACGCCCTGGCGGCCTGGGGCCTGGACGCGCTGAAGCGCTTCAATGGCATGTTCGCCCTCGCACTGTGGGATCGCAAGGAGAGGCGCCTGCTGCTCGCCCGCGACCGCTACGGGATCAAGCCGCTCTACATCGGCCGGCAGGGCAACATGCTGGCCTTTGGCTCCGAACAGAAGTCGATCACCGCCAATCCCTTATTCCAGAGGGCGATCGACAGAAAGGCGCTGCTGGAATATTTCACGTTCCAGAATCTGTTTACCGACCGGACATTTAACGAAGACATAAAGCTACTGCCGCCAGGCCATTATGCGACCATCGACTTCGGCGAAGCCAGTCCAGAGCTTAAGCGCCAGCAATATTGGGATTTCGAGTTCCACGAACCCGGCAACCCCGGGCGCGACGAGGAATATCGCGAAGAACTCGACCGACTGTTTCGGCAGGCCGTGACTCGGCAACTGGTCTCCGACGTCGAGCTTGGATCGTATCTGTCGGGAGGCATGGATTCCGGCTCGATCACCGCGATCGCCGCGACGTCATTTCCCTATCTCAAGACATTCACCTGCGGCTTCGACCTTTCGTCGGCTTCCGGCATCGAAATGGGGTTCGACGAACGGGTCAAGGCCGAAGCGATGTCTTATCGGTTCAAAACCGAACATTATGAGATGGTGCTCAAGGCCGGGGACATGGAACGCTGTCTTCCGCGCCTCGCCCATCATCTTGAGGAGCCGCGTGTCGGCCAATCCTATCCGAACTACTATGCGGCCCAGCTTGCTTCGAAGTTCGTGAAGGTCGTGCTTTCCGGCGCGGGAGGCGACGAACTTTTTGGGGGCTATCCCTGGCGGTATTACCGCGCGGTCAACGTCAGCGGTTTTGAGGATTACGTTGATAAATATTATGTTTTCTGGCAGCGCTTGGTTAACAACACCGAACTCGAAAAAATATTCGCGCCCATCTGGGACGACGTCAGCGACCTTCGGACGCGCGATATTTTCAGGGATGTGTTCCGCCACCATGATGAGCGGCTTAACTCGCCCGAAACCTACATAAACCACTCGCTGTATTTCGAATGCAAGACATTCCTTCACGGCTTGCTGGTCGTCGAAGACAAATTGTCCATGGCCCACAGCCTTGAGAGTCGCGTGCCCTTCCTGGACAACGACCTGGTCGATTTTGCCATGTCGTGCCCGGTCCATCTCAAGCTCAACAACCTGCGCGAGGTGGTTCGCGTTGACGAGAACGAGCCCGGCCACAAGAAGGCGAAATTCTTCGAGAAGACAAAGGATGGAAAGCAGATCCTGCGCGACGTGATGCGCAATTTCATTCCCGAGGAAATCACTAGCGCCGAGAAGCAGGGCTTCTCCGCGCCCGACGCGACCTGGTTCAAGGGCGAGAGCATCGATTTCGTCCGCAAGACTTTGCTTTCGGACGACGCGAAACTCTATCAATTCCTCGACAAGGCGGCCGTGCAGGCGATGGTGAACCAGCATCTCGAGGGCGAGCAGAACCGACGGCTGCTGATATGGTCGTTGCTGAACGTGGAGCAGTGGCTTAGCGCGGCGTAATGCCGTCGCCGCCGAACCGGCCCGGACCCGGTATAAATCGCGGGCGCAAAGTGTACCACTGAACCGGCATTAGTCGCCTGCTTTGACGGCGGCGCAAAAGTGTACCGGTCCTGATAGGCCGACTCGATGTCATTGAC
>Ga0194120_10006498_pt1 | contig 16504 bp, 9 predicted proteins | sample TA2MahCa65mmetaG_FD_148642 | JGI IMG/M metagenome (GOLD analysis project Ga0194120, IMG submission 148642) | Freshwater microbial communities from Lake Tanganyika, Tanzania - TA2015019 Mahale Deep Cast 65m | ecosystem: Environmental > Aquatic > Freshwater > Lake | place: Tanzania: Lake...
TCCGACCCCGCCGGCCGAGTTGTCGCCTTCCGCCGCCGACACGCCCAAGAAGAAGTAGTCGCCACCTGAATTCAATGGTTCGCAATCCTGGCCTGTGACGTCGCTCGCGATGTCACAGGCCTGTTCTCTTGCGCTTAACAACCCTCAGTCCGCAGCGTATCCTGACCGCGAAGAAGCGTTCCGGTTCCTGGGGAGATGCGCGATGCTGCGGCGAGTTTGGCTGGGCCTGTTGGTTCTTCTGGTGAGCTGCACGCTGCTGGTGCAGCAAGCGACTGCGGCGGACTCCGAGGCGGGCACGCGGCAATTTGCGGTCGCCGTTGGGTTTCAAAATCAGAAACTCTACGAGCAAGCAGCCGACGAGTGGGCGACGTTCATCCAAAAATTTCCCCAGGACTCGCGGCTCGATAAGGCGCATCACTATCTCGGCACTTGCCACTTGCAGGCCAAGCAATACCCCGCCGCGATCGCCGCATTCGAGAAGGTCACCAGGCAGTTTCCCAAATTTGAGCTGCTTGATCAGACGCTGCAAAACTTGGGGACCGCCTGGTACAGCCAGGCTCAGCAGTCCAAGAAAGCGGACGACTACGCCAAAGCGGAAAAGGTCTTGAGCCAATTGATCGAGCAATTTCCGAAGAGTCCTCTGGCCGCCCGCGCGATGTTCTATCGCGGCGAGAGCCTCTATCAGCAGAACAAGTGGGACGACGCGGCCAAGAGCTACGCGACGCTGATCCGCACGTTCCCACAGGATGAACTGGTCGCCGACGCCTCGTACGCGCTGGGCGTGACACAAGAAGCTCTGAAGCAGACCGACGCGGCGCAGGCCACGTTCGCGCAGTTCCATGACAAGTTCCCAAAGCACGCGCTGGCCACCGAAGTCCGAATGCGGCAGGCCGAGTTGCTCTTCGCGAAACGCGATTACGGCGCGGCTCAAGGCTTGTTCGCTCAGGTCGGAGCGGCCAAAGAATTCGCGCTGGCTGACACCGCACTGCTGCGGCAGGCACGGTGCTTGTATGAACTTGGCAAGCACGAAGAGGCCGGCACAATTTACTGGGACGTGCCGCGGCAGTTCCCGAAAACAAAACACTACGACACGGCCGTCGTCGCCGGAGCGAAGTGTTACTTTCTGATCGGCAAGTACGCGGCCGCACGCAACGGCCTGGAACTCGTTGCCCAGCGGGACACGCCGGAAGCGGTCGAGGCCAAACAGTGGATCGCCCGCGCGTACCTCAAGGAACAGAACCCAGCCAAAGCGCTGCAAGTGCTCGACGACGCGATCAAGCAGCACGCAGGCAGCGTGGCCATGCCGCTCTTGGAACTGGCTCGTCTTGATACGCTGTACGAATTGCCAAATCGCCGTCGCGAGACCGTGCCGCTCTACGCCGACTTCGCACAAAAGAACCCGCAGCATGAACTCGCCCCGCAGGCGCAGTACATGGCCGCGCTGACGGCGCTCGACACGGACAACCATGCGGCGGCAAAGGCCCACGCCGCGACGTTCCTCACGCAGTTCCCGAACGACAAGCTGGTGTCCGACGTGTTCTTCATTGCCGCCGAATCGCGGCTGCTGTTGCGCGAGTACCCGGAAGCCGAGCAACAGTACCGTGAATTCTTGGACAAGGCTCCGAAGCACGCGAATGCCCCGCAAGCGCGAGTCCGCCGCGGCCTCGCGTTGCATTTGGCGGGACGCAACTCGGACGCGATCGCGGCGCTCGAAGCGGCGAACAAGGAACTCAAAGACCCGGCGTTGCAGAGCGAAGCACAAGCCTTGATCGGCCGCACTTGGGCCGCTCAGCAGCAGTTCGAGAAGGCTGCGCTCGCGTTTGAGAATTCGTTGAAGGCGAAGCCGGACCGCGAGCAGACCGACGAGACGCTGCTGGCTCTCGCCGATGCGTACCGTAAGTTGAATCGGCAATCGGATTCGTCGGCCAAGCTGCAACAACTCATCAAGCAGTTCCCGACGAGCAAGCGCGTCGAAGAGGCGACGTTTCGACTGGGTGAGGCGGCGTATGCTCAAGACGCTTTCGATCAGGCGTTCGCGCATTACTCGAACGTGACGAAGAGCTGGCCGGAGGGAATCTTCGCGCCACACGCACAATACGGACTCGGTTGGACGCACTTTAAACGGACTGAATTCCAGAAGGCGGTAGACACAATGACGGCGCTCGTCAGCAAGTACGCCAAGTCGGAAGTCGCGCCGAAAGGGCTGTATGTCCGCGCGATGGCTCAGTTTCAACTCGGTCAATTAGAATCATCCGCCGAAGATGCGACGGCGTTCTTGCAAAGCAAACCGCCAAAGACCGACGCGCTCGACGCTCAATACCTGCTGGGTCTGGCTCTCGCGGGACAGCAGAAGTTCGATGAGGCGGCGAAGACGTACTCGGCCATCTTGAACTCCGACCCAAAGTACGCCGGCGCGGACAAAGTCGCTTATGAACTCGGCTGGGCCTACGTCGAACTCGGACGCCGGCCGGAAGCAGCCGCCGCGTTTCGTCGCTTGGCGACCGATTATCCCAACAGCCCGCTCGCCGCCGAGAGCCTCTTCCGCGTCGGCGAGTCGTTCTACGACGCCGGCGAATTCGCCAACGCGATCAAAGCCTACGCCGATGCTCAGCAGAAAGCCGGCAACGGTGAACTCGGCGAGAAGGCCGCTCACAAACTCGGCTGGAGCTATCTGAAATCGGACAAGATGAAAGAGGCCAGCGAAGCGTTCGCCGCGCAGTTGAAGTCGTTCCCGACCGGCCCGCTCGCCGGTGACGCGGGTTTCTTGCTGGGCGAATGCCAGTTCAAGCAGAAAGACTGGAAGGGTGCGCTCGACCGCTATGCGCAAGTCATCGCCGCGAAGAATGCGAACTATCAAGCTCTCGCCCTGCATCGCTCCGGCGAATGCACGGCGGTCTTGGAACAATGGGACGCGAGCCTCAAGTTTCATCAGCAGGTGCTCGACCAGTTCCCCGATTTTGAGTTGCGTCCCGAGTCCCGCTACGGTGTGGGCTGGGCCTTGCAACAGCAAGACAAGCTCGACGCCGCGATCAAGCAGTACGAACAAGTCACCGAGGAAACCGACACCGAAACCGCCGCCAAGGCGCGGTTCATGATCGGCGAGTGCTACTTCGCTCGGAAGGAGCACAAGGAAGCGTCGAAGCACTTCCTCAAAGCTGCGTTCGCCTACGGCCACAAGGAATGGTCGGCGATGTCGTTCTTTGAGGCGGCTCGCTGTTTCGAGGTGCTCAAGGACGTCCCGCAGGCGAAGAATTCGTATCAGCAGTTGATCGACAAATATCCGCAACACCCAAAAGCCGCCGCCGCCAGGAAACGGCTCCTGGAATTGGGGGCGTCATGACCAGTGGAACTATGAGAACTAACACAACAACAAAATTGGAAACACTGAACGGCACAAATTCTCGTTAATTCATTTCAACGAACTGCTTGGATCAGCGTGAATCAGAGCAGATCATTGTCCCCAGGTCGTTTCAAGAAACTTGATTCAATGTTTCAAGTTTCAAACTCGAAGAATTCGATTCATGCGTGTTTCATCTTTCGCACCGCAGACTTCGCGACGACGGTGGCGATTCCTGATCGTCCTGCTGGGACTGTGGCTGGCGGTGTTGCCGTTAATCGTCCACGCTCAAGACGCCGCCGAACAGGCGCAACCCGCCGAACAGGCCGCGCCGGCCGCCGAACAGGCCGCGCAACCCGCCGAACCGCAGGCCGCGCCGGCCGCCGAACCGCAGGCCGCTCCTGAAACCAAATCGCGGATGCCGTCCATTTGGGATCTGACCGTGCAGGGCGGCATCTTCATGATCCCGCTGTTCATAAATTCGATCATCGTCGTGGCCTACACGATCGAACGCTTCTTCGGCCTGCGCGGCAAAAAGATCCTGCCGCCGAAACTGCTGATCGCGATTCAGCAGTTAAATACGGACGACAGCGGCATTGATCCGCGACAAGCCTATCAAGTCTGTCAGCAGCATCCGTCGCCGTTGGCCAACGTCATTCGCGCGGCGATCTTGAAGATTGGCCGGCCGCACTCCGAATTAGAGCAAGCCGTGCAAGACGCCGTCGGCCGTGAGGCGGACGAGATGTCGGACAACATCCGGCCGATCAATGTTTCGGTCAGCGTCGCTCCGCTAATCGGACTGCTGGGCACGGTGCAAGGCATGATTATGGCCTTCATGGTCACCAGCACCACGACCGCCACTGGAGCGGCGAAGGCTCAAGAGTTGGCTCAAGGCATCTACACCGCTCTGGTCACGACCTTCGGCGGCCTGTGCATCGCGATCCCCGCCGTGCTGGTCGCAAGCAGGTTGGAGAGCCGCATTGATCGCCTGCTCCGCGATATGGAGGACGTCTTTCTGGAAATCCTGCCACACTTTGAACGCTTCGAGGGCAAACTCCGCATCCGTCGCACGGTCGATGGCGAAGGGGTCATGGTCAAAGGCACGACCGCCAAACCGATAACGGCTCCGGCCAAGCCTGCCGCCGCTGTCAAACCTCCCGCTGTCGCCGAATCTCCCGCTCCCAAAGGCAAGGGACTGTGGAGCGTCATGGGAGCCAAAGGAGAAGCGACCGGCGAGCCATCGTAATTTAGACCGGGGTGACACAACTCACCGCCTTTTAAACATCTCCTGAAGACCCAAGACAAACGATTCGCCAAACCCTTTTGAACAGCGACAATTTGGGTCGCCGCACTCCCAAGTGATCCCGCCATGCGATTCCGACGAAAAAGCAGCAGCAACAAACGGTCGATGGACATGACGCCCATGATCGACTGCGTTTTTCAGTTGCTGCTGTTTTTCATGGTCTCCAGCCACTTCGATGAAGAAGCTCTCAAGAGCGACGAAGGGACGCTTGGTGCCGTCTTGCCGGAAGCGGTCGCGGCCATGCCGATGGTGATGCGGCCGCGCGAAATGATCATCAACATCAACGCGCGCGGCGAGTTTTACGTCGGAGGCGACAAGCATTCGGAAGCTCAATTGGCCGAGCGGTTGCGGCGGTCAGTCGTCGATAATCCCGGAAACCAGACCGTCGTGATCCGCGGAGACGAACAGGCCGATTGGAAACACATCGCGCGGGTTATGAGCCTGTGCAATCAAGCGAAGATCAGCGACTATCGCGTCGCCGTGGTACCTGACGGGGAACGCATGCCGGACGGACAGCCATGAGAACCTCGTCGCCGAAATCGCGAGATCTCGGCGGTGTTGAACAACCGAGGTCTCAGGACTTCGGCTACAGATGAGCCATGAAAGACTTGCTCCGAATCTCCGAAGAACAACTTGCGCAACTGTCCGCTCGACGGGCCGTGCGCGCGTGGATCGCAGCCGGTTTGGCGATCGGCAGCGCAGTGCTCGCGCTGCTGGGCATGATGGCTCGGTTCCCGCCGGAACAAGCCACGCCGTTGCCGGGGATGAATCACTTCTGGGGGCAACTCGCCTGGTCGGCGACGTTGGGCGTGTCGATGATCGTCGCGGCGTGGATGGTCCGCGGCGTCCTGATGCGGCGCTTGCAGTGGGCCGTCGCGATCAGCTTGCTGTTGCATTTGTTGCTGTGTTTATCGCTCCAAGTCATGCGTTTCGGCGTGCCGTCCGCGCAGGTCGCACAAGCGAACGATTCCCGGGATTCGCATGAGGAACTCACGCTACCGAACTACGGCGGCATGGAAGCTCCGAACACCGAAGCCGAATGGCAGAAGCCAACGGATTCGAACACGCCCGAAGCTCAGATGGATTTGGAACGGCAGAAGTCCGAAATGCGGCGGCCGAATCAGCCGCCAGCGCTCGATGTCCAGCGACAGATGGAAGTCGCCAAGCTCGAAGAGTTACAACGGCAAGAACAAGTCGCGTTGCAGAAAGAAGCCAAGACGGACATCGAACGGCAAATGCGTGAGCAGCCATCGTCGACTCCGCAAGCCGTCGCAGAACCGAAGATTGAGACATCGAAGGCCGCGCAAGCGGAACTGCAATCGCGCGCCGAGCAAGCGAAACAAGCCACGGAGCTGGCCAAGTCTGAACGCGAGCAAACGGAACTGGACTCAACGGATCCGCGCATCGCCGCCGCGCGATTGAAGGCGAATCGCGTGGACCCGAAAACGACGATGACCGAGCAACAAGTCGCATTCAAAGAGCGGCCAGCCTCGGCTGCGAAAGCTGCCGCTGTGCCGGCGAAGGAATCGGTCCAGGTGGCAACCGCCGCCGCCAATCAGGCGAGCGTTCAAGAACGATCGGTCGAGACCGCTCGTCAATCGCAGGCGAGCGTGTCGACTTTACAGAAACCGACGAGCAATGCTCCGTCGCAATCTGGCGCGGCCAGCGTCGGCAGCGTTCGTGCGGAGCGTTCCGCCAACGCAAGTGCAACCGGCAACGCGACTCCGTCCAGCGGCGGTTCGACACAACTCGCGCGCAGCAGCACCAACAGCGGACAACCGGGCGGAGCCGCGAACGCGACGGCTCAATCCGTCAACGTCGCCTCCGCCGGCAGTGCGAGTGCGGCGCGAGTTTCCGAATCGTCCGGCGCGACAGCGGCGACTCGCGGTTCAGCGGCGACCGTGCCGATCGGCAATGCGGGCGCGGGCAGCAGCGCCGCGCTGAGCACTCCACAATCCGGTGCGCCGTCGCGAGGCAACACGGGGAATCTCGCTCGGCAATCGACAGGCTCCGGTCAACCGCAACTCGGACAAGCCGAGGGCTCGCAACTGGGCAGCGCCGGAACTGGCCGCCAAGCCAATGCGGTCGGCACGCAAGCGAGTGAAGTGAACGTCGCCAGCGCGGCGGGAAGTTCATCTGGAAAGTCCGGTGTGGTCGGCAACGGCCCCGCGGGGACATCCGTCGGCCGACAAACCACGGGGGTCCCCGCGCGATCAGCGAGCGGTACGGCTGATTCAGGTCCGGCATCAACCTCGAGTCAACCGGCCGCGGTGCGATCGTCTGGTGGCAGCGGTCTTGCCGCAAAATCGTCCGAACCGAGCGTGCAGCTTGATGCCAATGCTGGTTTCGCCAAGGGCAGCGGGACCGGATTATCAACGTCGCGCACGGCGGCTGCCGCGACGTTGAATTCCGGCACGAGCGCCGCCGAACAGAGCGGCACGCTCGTCTTTGCGGGACCACAAGCTCAGCCGTCCGCCGGCGGAAAATTGGCGGGACCGCAATCGACGGCATCTGTTCCGCGTCGTTCAGCGGGATTGCCTGGCAGCGGTGGTGGACCGGGGACGACGTCCGCGCCGACCGGATCAAACTCCACGCAGCCGACGCGCATCGCCGGTGGCTCCGCGCGAACTGGCATCGGCGGCGATGGTCCGAAGCTGGCAACCGAAGCGCAGGTCGCAGGACTGATCAAACGTGCGGCTCCGGGCATTGGAGCATCTCCCGAAGCGAAGATCGCAGCCGGCTTTTCGATGCGCAAGACCGAGTCCCGCCGCGAGGCGATTGAATCGCTCGGCGGTTCGGAAGAATCCGAGAAGGCCGTCGAACGCGGACTGCTCTGGCTGGTCAGGCATCAAGCGGACGATGGACATTGGGGGATCCACGAACTGCACTGCAGAGACCATCAATGCACGGGGCATGGCAGCTTCCAATCGAACTCGGCCGCGACCGGACTCGCTCTGCTCGCGTTTCTCGGAGCGGGCTACACGCATCAGACTGGCGAGCATCAAGCGATCGTCGATCGCGGCCTGAAGTGGCTCGTGCAGCATCAAAAGCCGGACGGCGATCTCTTCGCCGACGAAAGCGAGTTCGTGTGGTTCTACAGCCACGGCATGGCCTCGATCGCGCTGTGTGAAGCATACGGCCTGACGCGTGATCCAACGCTGCGCGAGCCAGCTCAGAAGGCGCTGAACTTCATTGTGACTTCACAGCATCCGCAGTTCGGAGGCTGGCGATATCGACCCAAGTTTGAATCCGACACGTCGGTCTCCGGCTGGCAATTGATGGCGCTCAAGAGCGGCGAGATGGCCGGCTTGTCCGTGAAGAAAGAGGTCTACGCCGGCGTCGCTAAGTGGCTCGATTCCGTCGAAAATAAAACGGCAAAAGGTCAGTTCAGCTATCACCCCAGCAAACCGGAAAGTCTCGCAATGACCGCCGAGGGGTTGCTGATGCGGCAATACCTCGGAGCCGTCCGCACCGACGTTCGATTGCAGGCTGGTGCCGATTATCTGCGGACGCGACTGCCCGACCTCGCCGATCGAGATGCGTATTACTGGTATTACGCGACCCAGGTGATGTTCCACATGCAGGGCGCTCACTGGGACGAATGGAACGGACGCCTGCGCGACACGCTGGTCCGCACGCAACTCAAAGACGGCGATCCGAACGGAAGCTGGAATCCTGATCGTCCCACTCCGGAAAAATGGGGCGTGGCCGGCGGCCGGCATTACGTCACTTGCTTGAACCTGCTGATGCTCGAAGTTTATTACCGGCACTTGCCGCTCTACATCGAGTTAGGGAAGTGAGCGAGCCATGAAATCGTGGATGCTGGCTGTTCTGCTCTCGTCGTCTTGGATCGTCATCGGTCACGCAGCGGAACGATCCGCCTTCTTCAAGATTCAAGTCCTCGACGCGCAGACTGGTCGAGGCGTGCCGCTGGTCGAGTTGAAGACCGTGACGAATCAGCGGTTCGTCACGGACTCCGCCGGCGTGGCGGCGATTCGTGAGCCGGAGTTGTTTGGGCAGACGGCTTTTTTCTTCGTCAGCAGCCACGGCTATGAGTTTCCGAAAGACGGGTTCGGGTTTCGCGGCAAGCAGCTCAAGGTTGAACCAGGTGGCGAGGCGAGTTTGAAGATCAAACGGCTCAACATCGCCGAGCGGCTGTATCGCGTCACCGGCGCAGGCATCTACGCCGACAGCGTATTGCTTGGCGAAAAGCCGCCGATTGCGCAGCCGTTGCTGAATGCTCAAGTCAGCGGGTCGGACAGCGTCGTCACGGCGATTTATCGTGGCAAGCTGCACTGGTTTTGGGGTGACACGAATCGGCCAAAATATCCGTTGGGGTTGTTTCATGTCCCCGGAGCGACCTCGCGCCTGCCGAGTGATGGGGGGCTCGATCCGGCGGTCGGTGTGAACCTCGACTACTTTGTCGGCGAAGAGGGTTTCGCGAAGGCGACGTGCAAGATGCCTGGCGACGGGCCGACTTGGATCTTCGGTCTGACCGCGTTGAAGCCGAGCGACGGTCGCGAGCGGCTCCTCTGCGGCTACATGAAAGTCCGCAACTTTCTGGAAATTTACGAGCGGGGCATCGCTGAGTTCGACGACGAGCGACAAGAGTTCGTGCAGCAGCAACGCTTTGACAAAGACGTGCCGCTTTATCCCGACGGACATCCGCTGCGGCACACAGTGGATGGAATCGAATACGTTTACTTCAGCGAGGCGGCGGCACTCATGCGCGTCCGCGCGACGATCGAAGCGTTCCGCGATCTCAGCCAATACGAAGGCTTCAGTTGTCTTGTCTCCGGCGGACGCGAGCAGTCACCGCAGGTCGAACGCGATGCAGCGGGCAAAGTCGTTTGGGGCTGGAAGCGGGACACGGCTCCGATTCGCTGGTCGTTGCAGGAGAAGCTGCTGAAGAATGGACAGCTCAAGCCGGACGAAGCGTGGCTGAAGATTACCGATGCAGACAACGGCAAGCCGGTGATCGCTCATGCCGGTTCGGTGACATGGAACGATCATCGCCGTCGCTGGGTCAGCATCTTCTCGCAACACTTCGGCTCATCCTTGCTCGGCGAGATTTGGTACTCGGAAGCGGATGCTCCCGAAGGCCCGTGGCGGACGGCGTCGAAGATCGTCACGCACGACAAATACAGCTTCTACAACCCGAAACAGCATCCGTATTTCTCGGCGGGCCGGTTCCTGTTCTTCGAGGGAACGTACACGCACACGTTCTCCGGCAACACCGACCAGACGCCACGCTACGACTACAACCAAATCCTGTACCGCCTGGATTTGGACGACTCGCGATTAAAGAAATCCCAAGGCGCGAACTGACGCACAGGCTCACGGCAGTTCGACTGCACGCAAGTTGCGGAAGTCGAGGTTTGTCGTCGGATCGTGCCCTTGCAGGCTGAGGTGTCCTGCTTCGAGCCGCAGACCTTCGCGGGCATTGCCCGTTGGATGCGGCTTGCGTTCGTCGGTCCAGACGGTGATCGGAATGCCGTTGACCCACGTCGCGAACGTCGGACCGCTGGCGACGAGTGTCAGCGTCGTCCATTCGCGATCGTTGGAAACCACAAACCGCGCGGCTTGGCGGCGGAAGATCGCGCCGGTGCCGAAGTCGGCCGGTTGAGTCCGATCGCCGTTCTTGATGCCGTTTTGAATTTGGAATTCGTAGCCGGGATAGGCTCCCTCTTTGCCCGGCAGTCCTCGGAAGAAGATGCCGCTGTTGAGCGCGTCGCCGTTCGTCTTCACCTGAGCTTGCAACACGAAGTTCGCGAACGTCGCCTCAGACTCCCAATAGCCTTGGCCGTTGGTGACGTGAATCGCGCCGTCGACGACTTCAAACTTGCTCTTCGAGCCAGGCACTTCGCGCCAGCCGGTCAGGTCCTTGGCGTTAAACAGGTTTTTCAATCCGAGCGGTTTCACGAACACGTTGCGGAACTTCACAAGTCCCGAGTTCATTTGCAGCCCAATGAACCCGGAGGTCAACGGCTTGTCGGTCTTATCCGTAAAGTCGAGCACCTCTTCGCCATCGAGCTTCACGACGACGCGCGAACCTTCGGCTCGGACGTGAAACGTCTTCCAAGCCTCTTCGCCTGAGACTTCCTTCGTCGGCTTCTGCCGCTTCACGAAACTGGCCGTGTTGAAACCTTGCGGGTGCGTGTCACAGATGTTGAGTTCATAGCAATCAACTCCCGGATCCGTCGGCACTGTCGGCGTACGCAAGAACACACCGCTGTTCCCTCCCTTGGCCATCCAGAAGTCGCACCGCAGTTCGTAGTCCGCGAACGGCACTGAAGTCAGCAGCAGTCCCGGCTTCGTCCCTTTGTCCGCGGTGATGACGCCGTCGGCCACCGACCAATTCACGTCGCTGTTCGGCTTCCAACCGAAGAGCGTCTCGCCATCGAAGAGCTGAACCCAACCGTCAGCAATCTCATCTGCCGAAAGCGCCGGATTGGGAGGCCGCTTTGCGGCGGCGGCCTTCGCGTCGACATCCTTCTTGGGAACGACCGCCTTCGCTGACTCTTTCTTCGCAGAGCTGTCCTGCGTTGCCGCAGAACCGTCGGCCGCAGGTTTGTCTGCCTTGACACACGCAGCGACGACAACGAGTCCGCAGAGACAACCGATCGTCCACAATCTCATGATCAACTCTCTTGTTTGCGGGAAAGTTTGGCCTATGACATTGGTTTGAACCGACGCAATCGCAGGCTGTTGGTCACGACCAGCACGCTGCTGGCGGACATTGCGGCGGCGGCCAAGCCGGCGGGCAGGATGATCGCGCCGAACTCCGAAAGCAACCCGGTCGCCAGCGGGATCGAGACGACGTTGTACCCGAACGCGAAGAACAAGTTCTGACGGATGATGCTCAGCGTTCGCCAAGCCAGCTCGATGGCGTGCGGCACAGCTCGTGGGTCACTGCCGACCAGCGTCACATCGGCAGCCTCGATGGCGACATCGGCCCCGGCACCGATCGCGAAGCCGACATCGGCAACAGCCAGCGCGGGGGCGTCATTGACTCCATCACCAATCATGCCGACTCGAAGGCCGGTCGCTTGCAGTGAGCGGACGACATCGGCCTTCTCCGTCGGCAGACGTTCGGCCTCAATCAAAGTAATACCCAGCTTGTGTGCGACACTTTGCGCGACCGGCAATCGGTCACCGCTCACGAGGCCGGTTGTGACATGCAGATGTCGCAAAGCGAGCATCGCTTCCGATGCAGTCGACCGGACTCGGTCTTCCACGGAAAACATGCCGAGAGTTTGTGCGCCACGTGCCACAAACAATGCGGTACGGCCGAGGGACTCGATTCGTGCTGCCGGCGGACTTCCGATCTCGGCACGCTTCAACCACCGCCAACTCCCAAGTCGCACAGTCTCGCCACCCAGCTCAGCGCTCAATCCAAGACCGGGTTCGGAATGGACTTGGGCTGGCGTCGGTTCGAGCGGCACATTCTCTTGCTTTGCAATGGTCACGACAGCTCGCGCGAGCGGGTGATTCGAACCAGAGGCGATCGTCCCTGCGAGGCGCAGCAGTTCGCTTCGAGAGATCCCCTCCGACGGCAGCACTTCGACGATCTCCGGCTGGCCTTCGGTCAACGTTCCGGTCTTGTCAAACAGTGCGATCTGCAAGGACGCCGTTTGTTCGAGTGCCGCTCCGTCTTTGAAGAGTACTCCGAATTCTGCCCCTTTTCCCATCGCCACCATCACGGCGGTCGGAGTCGCCAAGCCCAGAGCGCATGGGCACGCGACGACCAACACCGCGACCGCTCGCGAGATGGCCGCGTGAACGTCGGCGTGTTTCAGCCACCAGATCAACGTCACGGCAGCAATCGCCAACACGATCGGCACGAAGATGCCGGCGACGCGATCCGCCAGACGCGCGATGGGAGCTTTGCTCCCTTGAGCATCTCGAACCAGCGTGGCGATGCGACGCAGCGTCATTTCGTCGCCGACTCGCTCGGCGCGAAACCGAAAGCTGCCCGATTGGTTGATCGATCCGCCGAGCACTCGATCTTCCGGTTGTTTGCGAACCGGCAACGGTTCGCCGGTGAAGCTGCTTTCATCGATCTCGGTGACGCCGGCCAGGACGATGCCGTCGACGGGAACCCGCTCGCCAGCTCGAACCAAAACAACGTCACCGACCAACACTTGATCGACCGGCAGTTCGACTTCGCGTTCCTGAGCCAGCAGGTCGCCTGTTGATCGCAGGACATGCGCCGTTGGCGATTGCAGGCTCAACAGACGACCGATCGCATCGGACGCTTTACGACGTGCTCGCAGTTCGAGCGTTCGGCCGAACCGCACGAAGACGACGATCAATACGGCAGCCGTAAAGTCCGAACCGCATTGTCCGCTCGCGACGGAATGACCGACGTGATTCAAGCCGAGCTTCGGGAATTCCCAAAACGACCAAGCTCCGGCGAGATACGCGGCCCCACTGCCGAGAGCGACCAGCACGTCCATGTCGAACGTAGCGTGACTCAGTGACCGGGCGGCGTTGATAAAAAACTCGCGACCGCTCGTGAACAGTGCCAGCGTTGCCAGCAGCAGCATCCAAATGGGAGCGAACGGAATCGATTCGACGAAGTAGGCCAGCAACACAACAGCCAATGCCGGCACAGCGGGACGGACAACTTCATGAATTTGAAAATCGGCAATCGGCACCGGCGTGTCATCGTCAGTCGTCAGCCACTCACGGGCACGATAGCCGACGGCTTCGACAGCGTGAGCTACGTCTGGCGGTGGGTCGGCGTCGTGTTTTACGCGAGCCTCGTTCGTGGCTAGATTCACGGCCACAGACAAGACGCCGGGCAGCTTGCCGATGGCAGACTCGACGCGCGAGACGCAGGCGGCGCAGTGCATCCCCTCGATTCGATAGCGTGCGGTGTGAGTCATGGTGATCGAAGGCCTGCGAATTGCGAGTCGCGAATTGGAACGATCTGGAGCGTTCCCTCTCGCTGACGCTTCGGGTTTCTAGGCGTGACAAATTACAGTGGTCGAAGCACGGTGGGGAGCGTGTTTGAGATGTTGAAAATTGTTCGGCTGGAAACGTTCGTCATCGGCGATGGTCCGGAGATCGATCCCGACAAGGGAGGCATTGAGCCGCTGGCGTGCTTGCAAGTGCGAACCGATGACGGGCTGACGGGTTTCTCTGAGGTCTTCCGCGTTCCTCCCGGAGTTGTACAGGCGACGGTTGGCGGGCCGGAGACGCACTTTGGTCGGCTGTTGATCGGACAAGAGATCACGCATCCCGAGCGGCTGTGGCAGCATGTCTGGGACTCATTGATCCACACGAATCGTCGCGGCTGGGAGATCATCATTCTCGGCGCGCTGGACGTTGCACTCTGGGACATCTACGGGCAGTCGCTCGGCCAGCCGGTGTGGCGGTTGCTCGGCGGAGCGCAGCGCGGGCCGTTTCAAACGCACTGCGAAACGCGATCAAAGCGAGTCGTGCCGTATTGCACGCTGGTCTCCGACGTGTGGGGTGGCGAGGCGATGATCGTCCAACAGGTTGAGCGAGCCGCGAAGCTGCGGGATCTCGGATACCGGGCGTTCAAAGTCGAGCCGATGATGTCTTCGCCAAGAGATGTGGTCGAGATGGCTCGCCGAGCCCGACAAGTGCTCGGCCCGGAACCGACGCTAATGGTCGATGTCGGTTACTTGTTCAACGACGTGCCGACCGTCGCTCGGATCTGTCGCGAGCTGGAGGAGTTCGACATCTTCTTTTTCGAGACACCGTTCCCAGTCGACTCGCCGGAGCCGTATGCCCGACTGGCCGAGTTGACGTCGATCCCGCTGGCGATGGGGGAGCACGGCGTCACTCGTTGGGAGTTTCTCGACATGATGGATCGCGGCAAAGTCTCGGTCATGCAGCCTTACATGACAACCTGCGGCGGTTTGACCGAAGCGAAACGGATCGTCGATCTCGCCGTACCGCGCGGAGCCCTGGTCTGCCCCGGCAACTGGTCCACACAGATTCTCGGCGCGGCGTCAGTGCATTTGGCGGCGTACTCGCCAGTCACGCCGTTCGTGGAGTTTGCTCCGGCCGAAGTGTTGGATTCGCCGCTGCGACGGGAGCTTCAAGACGCCGGATTCCCCGTGAAGAACGGCGTGATCGAGTTTCCTGAGGCCCCCGGAATTGGTTATCAGTTCCCAGAACATTTGGCTGCGAAGTACCGAGTGTCGTAGCCCAAGGAATCAACTTTCCATGACAACTGCTTCCTCTGCGAGTTCTCTGTCGGCATCGGCACGCTGGCGGATCGTGCTACTGCTGATGGGTTTTGCGGCGCTGGGACACTTCAACCGTGTCGGGATTTCAGTCGCCGGTGGTGAAATCTTCATCGAGCAGCTCAGCATCTCTGAAGGGGATATGGGCTGGGTCTACACGACGTTTCTGATTGTCTACCTGTCTTTCATGCTTCCGGGCGGTTGGCTGATTGATCGCATCGGTGCGGTGAAGGCGCTGACGCTGTTGGGGCTGACGATGGGCACTTTCGTCATGTTGACCGGCGCGTTGGGTTGGGTCACGAACACACCGGACGGATTGCTACTGGGGTTGCTCGTGATTCGTGGGTTGGCCGGTGCCTGCAGTGCCCCGCTGCATCCGGGTGCCGCGCATGTTGTGTCAGGAGTGATGTCCCCTCAACGACGCGCCACGGCAAATGGGATGGTGACTGCCGGGGCATTGATCGGAATCGCCTGTTGTTATCCCATATTTGGATGGATGATCGACCGGTTCGATTGGCCATGGGCGTTTGTCGTGAGCGGTGCCATCTTGATGGCCTATGGGTTGCTGTGGAAATTGCTGGCGTCGCCGCTGGTCCCGAGCCCGCAAACGTCGGTCTCCGTGGGAATTGTTCAAAACAACTCCAAGGCGAACTGGTCGCTCGCGTGGGATCGCAACCTCTGGCTTTTGACGCTCAGCTACGCGGCCTACAGCTATTTCCAGTACCTCTTTTTCTATTGGATGAACTTCTATTTTCAAAAAGTGTTGCATGTTCCCAAACTCGAATCACGTGAAATTTCGTTTTACATCACGCTGGCCCAGGGGGCTGGCATGGCGATCGGCGGCCTAAGCACTGATGTCATGTGTCACTGGTTCGGCCGGACCCGCGGGCGGCGAGCCATCGCGATGACTGGCATGGGACTGGGGACGCTGTTCGGTTTGCTGAGCATGAATGTGGAGGGGACTCGGAACGTGGCGATTTGCCTGGCGATTTCGATGGCGACATTGGGAATGTGCGAAGGAGTGTTTTGGACAACCGCCACCGACATTGGCGGCAAATCGCGCGGTTCTACGGGAGCGTTCTTGAATACTGGGGGCAACATCGGTGGAGCGATCTCGCCAAGGCTCACACCAAAAATCGCCGAGTCATTGGGCTTGTCTGGAGCGATCACTGTCGCCTGCATTGTCGCTGGACTTGGCGGACTTCTTTGGTTCTGGATCAAGCCGCCGGAAGCTGGCCTGCCTGCGTCGGATCACCCGTCCGGTGAGTCGTAGCAGTTCTTTCTCGACCTAGCACTTGAAAATGCGGATGGGAAAGAGTGCTCATCCTCCAGGGAATGATTCATGTCCAAACACGATTTCTCTGCCGACGAATTCGCCTCCCGCCGATCACTTGCTCGCGATGCTCTCGGTGCGGCGGGACTCGATTGGATGCTGCTGTTTCATCCGGTGTCGATTCGCTGGCTGACGGGGTCGGATGCAAAGAGCTACCAGGAATTCCAATGCCTGCTGATTTCAGCTAAGCTTGGCCCGATCAGCGTGTTGACGCGGGATGGTGAGCGAAACGAATTTCTCGACGACGCACTGGTTGATCACCTGCAGACGTGGGGAGGCGGTGAGCCGGAAGATCCGATCGCGGCTCT
>Ga0194120_10006499_pt1 | contig 16502 bp, 17 predicted proteins | sample TA2MahCa65mmetaG_FD_148642 | JGI IMG/M metagenome (GOLD analysis project Ga0194120, IMG submission 148642) | Freshwater microbial communities from Lake Tanganyika, Tanzania - TA2015019 Mahale Deep Cast 65m | ecosystem: Environmental > Aquatic > Freshwater > Lake | place: Tanzania: Lake...
GGCCGCGCCTCCCCGTCAAGCGCGGCGGTCGTGGCGGGCGACGTGGCCCTCCTTCATGACGAAGGCGACCTCGCGCAGCGCGCCGATGTCGACCAGCGGATCGCGCGGCACGGCGATCACGTCGGCGATCCGCCCTTGCTCCAGCGCGCCCAGGTCGGCCTCGCGCCCCAGCAGCGCCGCGCCGTTGACCGTGGCGCAGCGGATCGCGGCCGCGCGCTCGTACTTGGTCGAGTTGACCGCGCCCGACGCCATCACCTTGATCAGGTTGGCGCCGCGCGCGAACTGGCGGCGCGCGGCGGCGCGCACGGCCTCGGGCCCATCCGCCTGCTCGTACATGCCGGGGTAGTAGGGCGCGGACGAGGACGTCATCGACAGGATGCGCCCGGCGCACATGAGCCTGGGGCCCGGGATCAAGCCGGCTTCGATCGCCTCGCCCACGGCGATCTCGTGGTAATCCCAGCCGCCCACGTCGAGCGCGGTGGTGATGCCGCACATCAGCATGCGCCGCGCCGCCTCGGCGGCCCAGATCGCGATGGTGCCGGGCAGCGCGTCGCGCCACACGTTGTCGCCGGCGGCGACGCGCGTGTTGATGCAGATGTGCACGTGGCAGTCGATGAAGCCGGGCAGCAGCCACAGCCCGTCGAGGTCGATGGCTTCGGCGCCCTTGGGCCCCCTCCCCGCGCCCGCCGCGCCGGAGACTACGCCAGCGCGCGCGAGCGGCGAAGCGTGGGGCGCGCTGGAACATGCTCCGTTCAGGTCGCCCCCCCTCCCTGTCCCTCCCCCACACGGGGGGGGGACGCAGGTTGGCGCCGCTTTCACTCCCTCCCCCTCGATGGGGGAGGGGCGGGGTGGGGGTGAGGCCGCGAGCCGACGCGAGCGGAAGCGGCCCTACGTATCCAGGAAGCTGCGGAGCTTGCGGCTGCGGCTGGGGTGCTTGAGCTTGCGCAGCGCCTTGGCCTCGATCTGGCGGATGCGTTCGCGCGTCACCGAGAACTGCTGGCCGACTTCCTCCAGCGTGTGGTCGGTGTTCATGCCGATGCCGAAGCGCATGCGCAGCACCCGCTCCTCGCGGGGCGTCAACGTCGAGAGCACGCGGCTGGTCGCCTCGCGCAGGTTCGACTGGATCGCCGCGTCGATGGGCAGCACCGCGTTCTTGTCCTCGATGAAGTCGCCGAGGTGGCTGTCCTCGTCGTCGCCAATCGGCGTCTCAAGGCTGATCGGCTCCTTGGAGATCTTCTGCACCTTGCGCACCTTCTCGAGCGGCATGCCGAGCTTCTCGGCCAGCTCCTCGGACGTCGGCTCGCGGCCGATCTCGTGCAGCATCTGGCGCGAGGTGCGCACCAGCTTGTTGATCGTCTCGATCATGTGCACGGGGATGCGGATGGTGCGCGCTTGGTCGGCGATCGAGCGCGTGATCGCCTGCCGGATCCACCACGTGGCGTAGGTCGAGAACTTGTAGCCGCGGCGGTACTCGAACTTGTCCACCGCCTTCATCAGGCCGATGTTGCCTTCCTGGATCAGGTCGAGGAACTGCAGGCCGCGGTTCGTGTACTTCTTGGCGATAGAGATGACGAGACGCAGGTTGGCCTCGACCATCTCCTTCTTGGCCTGGCTCGCCTCGCGCTCGCCTCGCTGCACGCTCGAGACGATGCGCTTGAACTCGCCGATCTCGAGACCCGTCTGCAGGGCGATCTCGGCGATCTTATCGCGCAGCGTCTGGACCGGCTTGCCTTCCTTGGCGGCGAAGTGCTTCCAGCGCGGATCAACCAGGCGCCCGACGCGCAGGAGCCAGCGCGGCTCCAGCTCGCGCCCGGTGTGCTGCTTGAGGAACTGGTCGCGCGGCACCTTTTTGCGCTCGGCCAAGCGCAGGATCTGGCCCTCGACCGAGAGCAGCTTGCGGCTAATGCCGTAGAGCTCGTCGACCAGCGCCTCGAGCCGGCCGTTGTTCAGCCGTACCGACTTGACCAGGTCGGTGATCTCGACGGTCAGCTTGGCGTGGCGCTTGTCGGTGGCGGCGGTCAGCTTCTTGCCCGAAAGCGCGGCGGCCAGCCGGTTCTCCTGCATCTTGCGCAGCCGGCCGTAGGCCTTGGCCAGCGCGTCGAACATCTCGAGCACCGAGGGCAGCAGCGCCTGCTCCATGGCCGAGAGCGACATGTTGGATTCCTCGCCGCCCCCGGCGCCCACGCCACCCTCGCCCTGGGCCTTCTCGTCCTCGGCCGTCTCGTCCTCCTCCTCAGCCGCCTCGGCCGGGGCCTGGCCGTTGGCGCCGCCTTCCGGCGAGCCGCCGTAGGTCGCCTCCAGGTCGATGATGTCGCGCAGCAGCATGGTGCCGCCCAAGAGCGACTCGCGCCACGTGACCAGCGACTTGAGCGTCAGCGGGCTTTCGCAGATGGCGGCGATCATGCGCTCGCGCCCGGCCTCGATGCGCTTGGCGATGGCGATCTCGCCCTCGCGCGACAAGAGCTCGACCCGGCCCATCTCGCGCAGGTACATGCGCACCGGATCGTCGGTAGAGCCGACGTCCTCCTCGGCCGCGGGCTTCTGGGTCTCCTCGCCTTCGTCGGCGCGCTGGGCGTCGTTGGCGACCTCGTCTCCTTCCTCGGCCTCGACGACGTTGATGCCCATCTCGGCGATCTGGGACATGGTGTCCTCGATCTGCTCCGACGTCATCTGGTCCTGGGGCAGCGCCGCGTTGAGCTCGTCGTAAGTGATGTAGCCGCGCTCCTTGCCGCGCGTGAGCAGGCGTTTGACCGCGGCGTTGACCGTATCGAGCAGCGGCCGGTCGCTGCTCTCCTCGGTCGCGTCCTCGTGCTCCGCCGCGGGGCTCAGGTTGCTCGCCATGTCCTGCCGCTCCTCAAGTATCGTGTCCCGGGCCTAGCGCTCGCCGTCGTTCGCCGTCCGCTCGTCGTCGTCGGGCCGCGCCAGGTCGGCCGCGTGCCCGACCTGGGCGATGGCCCGCACCTTGTCCCACGCGCCGGGGTCGGCGGCATCGCCGCACTGGGCCACCGCCTCCTCCAGATCGCGGCGCCAGGCCTGACGCTGGCCGAGCGCGTAGGCATCGCGCCAAACCTTCTCCGCGTCGTCCAACGCAAGTTCGCGCCACCGGACGAGCGATCGTGCCCACCCCCGTGTCGCAAAGGCCCCGTCGAGAATGTCCGCGCAGCCGTGCTTCTCCAAGTGGCTCCTCAACTGGGTCTCGTCAAGGCTAGGCGAAGCGGCCGCGATTTCTAGGATTTTCCGGGCGAGTTCGTCAAGCCGGGCATCCTGCGGGTGCAGGTGCGCGAAGTCCTCCTCGATGCGCTCCAGGAGCTCGGGCCGCTCCAGCACCGCCCGGATCAGCTCGCGCTCGCGCCGGTCCGGCTGGCCGTCGCGTCCGCGTCCCAAGCCCGGTGGCGTCGGTTCGGAACGGGGCCCCTTCCCCCGGCCAAGCCCAGGCCCGGCGGGTTTGTTTCGACGCGGATTGAAATATCGCCACGCCCGGTCGCGGAAGTGCCGCTCCACGTGGCGGCGTAGGCCCTCGTGGCCGATGCGCGCGGCGACCGCCGCCAGGTCGGCGTCGAGCCGGGCGCGGTCCTGCGGCCCGAACGAAGCCGGGTCAGGGTCCGCCGTGCCCTTGAGTTCCACTAGGTGCATGTCCCACACCACGTCGTGCCAGGGCCGCGCCGCGTCGATGCGCGCGCGCATGGCGGCGGCGCCCCGGTCGCGCACCACCTCGTCCGGATCCTTGCCCTCGGCGCCGAGGACGAAGCTGAGCCGGCGTTCGGGCGCCAGCAGCGGCAGGGCGCGCTGGTAGACGCGCACCGCGGCGCCGAAGCCGGCCGCGTCGGCGTCCAGGCAAATGGCGACCTCGGGCGCCACCTTCCACAACAGCTCCAACTGACGCTCCGACAGCGCCGTGCCGAGCGGCGCCACCGCGTTCTCGATGCCCGCCTGGTGCAAGGCGATGACGTCCATGTAGCCCTCGACCACGACCGTGCGCTCGGCCGCGCGCGCGGCGATGCGCGCCTGGGCCAGGCCGTAGAGCAGGCTGCCCTTCTGGAACAGCGGCGTTTCGGGCGAGTTCAGGTACTTCGGCTTGCCGGTGCCCAGGATGCGGCCGCCGAAGCCGACCACGCGCCCGCGCGAGTCGGTGATCGGGAACACCACCCGACCGCGCATCCGGTCGTACGTGGCGCTTTCGTCCGGGCGCACCACCAGGCCCGCCTCGATCAGCGCGGGCTCGGGCACGCCCTCGGCGATCAGCGCGGCCTTGAGCGCGCCGCGCGAATCGGGCGCGAAGCCCAGGCGGAAGCGTTCCATCGTCTCGGGACCGACGCCGCGCTTGGCCAGGTACTCGCGCGCGTCGCGCCCGGACCCGCCCCCGAGCTGGCGCTGGAACCAGCGGGCCGCCTGCTCGACCACCTCGTAGAGCGAGGCCTGACGCCGCGCGCGCTCGGCGTCCTCGGGGCGCATCGCGGGCATGGGCAGCCCGGCCTCGTCGGCCAGCCGCGCCACCGCCTCGGGGAACGACAGGTTCTCGACGCGCATGACGAAGCCGATGACGTCGCCGTGCGCGCCGCAGCCGAAGCAGTGGAAGAAGCCCTTGTCCTCGACGACGGTGAAGGAGGGCGATTTCTCGCCGTGAAACGGGCACAGACCCACCAGTTCCCGGCCGCGCCGTGTCAGGCGCACGCGCCGCCCGATCGTCTCGCCCAGGCCGACGCGCGCCCGGATGGCGTCGAGGAAATCGACCGGGAATGTCATGACCACTTGTAGCACACCGCGCGGTGCGCTGCGTAGCGCCCGCCCGTAACCCTATAAGCCGCTGAAACCATGGCGATATCGGATCAGAAGGGGGCTTGACCCCGAGGCGACCATGGCGTAAGCACGCGCCGACGCCCCGCCACGCCCGGGCGCCGCGCCTCCGATAGGTGAGTGAGCTTGCCCTTGCCAGGCCCCCACGCCGCGCGCGCCGAGACAGCGACAGCGGCCCTCGTGCTCGCGGACGGTACGGTCTATTGGGGTGACGGATTCGGGGCCAAGGGCCGCCGTGTCGGCGAACTCTGCTTCAACACCGCAATGACCGGTTACCAGGAGATCCTGACCGATCCCTCGTACGCCGGACAGATCATCACCTTCACCTTCCCCCACATCGGCAACGTCGGGACCAACGCCGAGGACATCGAGACCATCAACCCGGCGGCGCGTGGCCTGGTGGTGCGCGAACGGGTGACGGCGCCGTCGAACTTCCGCAGCGCCGACCGCCTGGAGGTCTGGCTCGAGCGCCATGGCCTGGTCGGCCTGGCCGGCATCGACACGCGCGCCCTGGTGCGGCGCCTGCGCCATGGCGGCTTCCAGAACGCCGTGCTGGCCCACGGCGCGCCGGGTTCGTTCAATGTGGCGGCCATGGCGGCCGAGGCGCGCGCCTGGCCGGGGCTGGAAGGCATGGACCTGGCAAGGGAGGTCACCTGCCGCCAGTCCTACGCCTGGGACGAGACCACTTGGCGTTTGGGCCACGGCTACGGGCGCCAGACGACGCCCAGCCGCCACGTAGTCGCGCTCGATTACGGCGTGAAGCGCAACATCCTGCGTTGCCTGGCCGCCGCCGGCTGCCGGGTGACGGTCATGCCGGCGAGCGCGACGGCCGAGGACGTGCTCGCGCGCAAGCCCGACGGCGTGTTCCTGTCCAACGGTCCCGCCGACCCGGCGGCGACCGGCACGTACGCCGGTGCCACGATCAAGGGCCTGGTCGACAGCGGACTGGCCGTGTTCGGCATCTGCCTCGGCCATCAGATGCTGGCGCTGGCGCTCGGCGCGCGCACGCGCAAGATGGCGTGCGGCCATCGCGGCGCCAACCACCCGGTCAAGGACCTGACCACCGGCAAGGTCGAGATCACCAGCCAGAACCACGGCTTCGTGGTCGACCACGACAGCCTGCCGGCGGGCGTCGAGGCGACCCACGTGTCGCTGTTCGACGGCACGCTCGAGGGGCTCCGGCTGAAGGAACGGCCGGTCTTCTCGGTGCAGTACCACCCCGAGGCCTCGCCGGGGCCGCGCGACAGCCACTACCTGTTCGAGCGCTTCATGGGGATGATCGATGCGCGTGCGTGAGCCAGGCGGCACGCGCGCGTCATCGGCGCGTCAGCAGCCGGTCGTAGTCGGCGTGCGATCCGATCCAGAACCAGTGAACCGTGTCGTTCTTGATGCGTCCCAACGCGCGCCAGCCCTCGCCGATGCGCGCCGAAACAACATCGGCACAGCCGCGTACCCCCTTGTAATGCAGGCTAGGCTGACGCGGATCGGCCCGCCAGCGTTCGAACGCGGCCACGGCCGTGTCCTGGACTTCACGCGGCAGGGCGTCGAAGCAGCGCTAGAAGCCCCGCGTCGCGGCCGACTTCATGGACGCTTGGGGAACTCCAGAGGATACACCCGGCCCGCCGCGATGTCCTCGTCGGCCTCGGCGACAAGCGCGTCGAGCACTTCGGGCGTCCGGGCGAGTTTTTCCGCCCAGCGCGCCTCGTCGGCGAGTTCATCGAGAATCTCGGCGCCAATACGGTTCTGCTCCTCGTCGGAGAGCTTGCGCACGGCGGCGATCGCCTTGTCGAACAGATTAGCCATCGCCCATATTGTAGCGCCCGCGCTGCCGGGGTGTCATGCCCATGCCTAGGCGCACCGACATCCGCTCAATCCTGATCATCGGTGCCGGGCCGATCGTGATCGGCCAGGCGTGCGAGTTCGACTATTCGGGCGCCCAGGCGTGCAAGGCGCTGCGCCAGGAGGGCTACCGCGTCGTCCTGGTCAACTCGAACCCGGCGACGATCATGACCGATCCGGGCCTGGCGGACGCGACCTACATCGAGCCGATCACGCCGCGCATGATCGACAAGATCATCGCGCGCGAGCGGCCCGACGCGCTGCTGCCGACCATGGGCGGCCAGACCGCGCTGAACGCCGCGCTGGCGCTGGCCGACGACGGCACGCTGGCGCGCCACGGTGTCGCCCTGATCGGCGCCTCGCGCGACGCCATCGCCAAGGCCGAGGACCGCGAGCAGTTCCGCGCGGCGATGACGCGCATCGGCCTGGAATGCCCCAAGAGCCGCATGGTGCGCACCCTGGCCGAGGCACGCGAGGCGCTGGAGGTCGTCGGCCTGCCGGCGATCATCCGGCCGAGCTTCACGCTGGGCGGCACCGGCGGCGGCATCACCTACAACCGCGAGGAGTACGAGGCGGTCGTGACCGGCGGGCTCGACGCCTCGCCGACCCACGAGGTGCTGGTCGAGAAGTCGGTGCTCGGCTGGAAGGAGTTCGAGATGGAGGTCGTGCGCGACCGTGCCGACAACTGCATCATCGTGTGCTCCATCGAGAACGTCGATCCCATGGGCGTGCACACCGGCGATTCCATCACCGTGGCGCCGGCGCTGACCCTGACCGACAAGGAGTTCCAGATCATGCGCGACGCCTCGATCGCGGTCTTGCGCGAGATCGGGGTGGATACCGGCGGATCGAACGTGCAGTTCGCGGTCGATCCGGCCAGCGGGCGCATGGTCGTGATCGAGATGAACCCGCGCGTCTCGCGTTCCTCGGCGCTGGCGTCCAAGGCGACCGGTTTTCCCATCGCCAAGGTCGCGGCGAAGCTGGCGGTGGGCTACACGCTCGACGAGATCGCCAACGACATCACCGGTGTCACGCCAGCCTCGTTCGAACCGACCATCGACTACGTCGTCACCAAGGTGCCGCGCTTCGCCTTCGAGAAGTTCCCCGGCGCCGACAATGGCCTGACCACGTCCATGAAGTCGGTCGGCGAGGCCATGGCGGTGGGCGGCTCGTTCGCGGAATCGCTGCAGAAGGCGCTGCGCTCGCTGGAAACCGGGCTTGGCGGGCTCGACGACATTCCGCTCGACCCAGGGGATCGCGCAGCGATCCGCGCCCGCCTGGCCAAGCCGACGCCCGAACGCATCCTCTACATCGCCCAGGCGCTGCGTGCCGGGCTCACGGTCTCCGAGGTACACGACGCCTGCCGCGTCGATCCCTGGTTCCTGGAGCGCATCGCCGAGATCGTGGCGGCCGAGGCTGGGTTACGCGCGCACGGCTTGCCCGACGACGGCGCCGGGCTGCAGCGGCTCAAGCGCCTCGGCTTCTCGGATGCGCGCCTGGCCGTGCTGGGCGGTGTGACCGAGGCGGCCGTGGCGGTGCGCCGGGCCGCGCTGGGTGTGCGCCCGGTCTACAAGCGCATCGACACCTGCGCCGCCGAGTTCGAATCGCGCACGTCCTACATGTACTCGGTCTACGCCGGCGATGAGCCCGGCGAGGCCGAGTGCGAGGCCGACCCGTCCGACCGACGCAAGGTGATGATCCTAGGCGGCGGCCCCAACCGCATCGGCCAGGGCATCGAGTTCGACTATTGCTGCGTCCACGCCGCGTACGGCCTGAAGGAGGCCGGCGTCGAGACGATCATGGTCAACTGCAACCCGGAGACCGTGTCGACCGACTACGACACCTCGGACCGGCTGTATTTTGAGCCGCTGACCGCCGAGGACGTCATCGCGATCGCGCGCGTCGAGCAGTCCCGGGGCACGCTGGCCGGAGTCATCGTGCAGTTCGGCGGGCAGACGCCGCTCAAGCTGGCGGGCGCGCTCGAGGCCGCGGGTTTGCCGATCATCGGCACCTCGCCCGACGCCATCGACCTGGCCGAGGATCGCGCGCGGTTCCAGGCGCTGATCGACCGGCTGGGCCTGCGCCAGCCGCCCAACGGCACGTGCCGCACCATCGCCGAGGCGCGCGCGGTGGCCGAGCGCGTCGGCTTCCCGGCGGTGGTCCGTCCGTCCTACGTGCTGGGCGGCCGCGCGATGGAGGTGGTCCACGACATGGCCGGGCTGGAATCGTACGTCGAGCGCGCCGCGGCGCAGTTCGGCTCCGACCCGATCCTGATCGACCGCTTCCTGCAGGACGCGACCGAGTTGGACGTGGACGCCCTGGCCGACCGCGAGACGGTGTTCATCGCCGGCGTGCTGGAGCACATCGAGGAAGCCGGGGTCCATTCCGGCGATTCGGCGTGTTCGCTGCCGCCCTACTCGTTGCCGGCGCCGATCGTCGCCGAGATCCGCCGCCAGACCGAGGCAATGGCGCGCGCGCTGGGCATCGTCGGGCTGATGAACGTGCAGTTCGCCGTCCAGGACGACACGGTCTTCGTGTTGGAGGTCAACCCGCGCGCGAGCCGCACGGTGCCTTTCGTCGCCAAGACCATTGGCGTGCCGCTGGCCAAGATCGCGGCCCGCGTCATGGCGGGCGAGCCCCTGGCCGGTTTCGCGCTGGTCGACCGGCCCTATGACCACGTCGCGGTCAAGGAGGCCGTGTTCCCCTTCGCCCGCTTCGCCGGGGTCGACGTGATCCTGGGGCCCGAGATGCGCTCGACCGGCGAGGTCATGGGGCTGGACCGCGATTTCGCCCATGCCTTCGCCAAGTCGCAGATCGCCATCGGCGCGCCCATCCCGCAGAAGGGCCGCGTGTTCGTCTCGGTGCGCGACTACGACAAGGCGCCCGTCACGGCGGTCGCGCGCCGGCTGGTCGGGCTCGGCTTCGCGCTGATCGCCACGCGCGGCACCGCGGCGTACCTGGCGGCCCAGGGCCTGCCGGTCGAGACGGTGAACAAGGTGCGCGAAGGCCGGCCGCACATCGTCGACGCCCTGAAGAACGACGAGATCCAGTTGGTCGTCAACACGGTCGAGGGGGCGCAGGCGACCGCCGACAGCTTCAGCATCCGGCGCACGGCGCTGATGAAGAAGATCCCCTACTACACGACCATCGCCGGCGCGAGCGCCATGGTCGAGGCGATCGGCGCGGTGTGCGACACCGAACTGACCGTGGCGCCGCTGCAGTCCTACGGGGGATCGGCGTCCTGAGCCGCGACGTGGCCGAAGCCACCTGTTGGGCGGTGAGCGACGGCACGCCGGGCGTGGAGAACCAGTGTATCGGGCTGGCCTCCGCCGTGGGCCTGCCCATCGCGGTCAAGCGCGTGGCGCCGCGCCTGCCCTGGCGCTGGTTGCCGCCGCTCGCGTGTCCGGCCGCCGCCGCGCTGGCTGCCGCTTCGCTCGCGCCGCCGTGGCCGCGCCTGCTGATCGCCTCGGGCCGCCAGTCGGTCGCGCCGGCGCTGGCCGTGGCGCGTGCCTCGGGCGGCGCTACGTTCACCGTGCAGATCCAGGACCCGCACATCAACCCGGCACGATTCGGCCTGGTCGTCGCGCCGGCCCACGACCAACTCGTCGGCGCCAACGTGGTCGCCACGATGGGCTCGCTGCACGGCGTCACGGCCGCGACCCTGGCGGCAGCACGCGAGGCAGCACTGACGCTTGGTGACCTGCCGCGCCCGCGTATCGCCCTTCTGGTCGGCGGTGCGAACCGTGTCTATCGCTTCGGCGCCACCGAGGCGGCTGCGCTGGGGGCTTGTGTCGCGGCGCTGGCGCGCGCCGCCGGTGGCAGCCTGCTGGTCACACCGTCGCGGCGCACGGGCCAGGCGGCGACCGCCGCGATCGCCACCGCCGTGCGCGGCGTGCCGGGCGCCTTGTGGGACGGCAGGGCGCCCAACCCGTACCTCGCGTACCTGGCGTGGGCAGATGCGATCGTGGTGACCGTCGATTCGGTCAACATGACGACCGAGGCGTTGGCCACCGGCGCGCCGGTCCACGTGGCCGGCCTGCCCGGCGGCTCGCGCAAGTTCCGCCGCTTCCACGAGGCGCTGGCCGCGGCGGGCTACACGCGGCCCCTGGGCGACGCGCTCGAGACCTGGAGTTACCCGCCGCTCGACCAAACGGGGCGCGTCGCGGCCCTGGTGCGCCAGCGCCTTGGCGTTGCGCTTTCGACGCTGGCGGGCTAACCGTCGGCCATGCGGTATCTCGATCCCGATCGGCTCGCGGCCACGCCCCTGGCGCGCGATCCGTTCGAGCACGTGATCGTGCCGGGCTTCGTCAGGGCCGAGGCGCTGGATGCCCTGGCGGCAGTGTACCCCGCGATCGCGGAACCGGGCAGCTTCCCGCTGGAGAGCGTCAAGGGCGGGGCGGCGTTCGACGCCTTGATCGCCGAGCTGCGCGCGCCGGCCACCGCCGCCGCTTTCGGCGCGGCGTTCGGCCTGGACCTCGGTTCCTTCCCGACCATGGTCACGGTGTGCAGCCGCTGCCAAGCCAAGGATGGCCGCATCCACGCCGACACGGCGACCAAGATCATCACGGTGTTGATCTATCTGAGAGCGCGTTTGAAAAGGGGTTCACATTCGGACTTCGGCGTGATTCAAGCTGGGTATGTGGACCCCAGCGAACCGTGGCCGAATGGCCGAGATCGAGCGCAAGACCAAGGGGTACCCTACTGATCTGACCGACGAAGAGTGGTCGCGGATCGAGCCATTGCTGCCTCGGCCTGGCAAGACCGGGCGACGACGGCGAGGCGATCTGCGCGAGGTTTTGAACGCGATCCGCTACATGACCCGCTCGGGCGGTGGCTGGCGGATGCTGCCGAAGGACTTCCCGCCCTGGCAGACGGTGTACTGGTGGTTCCGGCGCTTCGTCCGCCTCATGCTGTTCCGTACCATCGATGACATCGCGTTGATGATGGACCGCGAGCGGCAGGGACGCGAGGCCAGCCCCACCGCTGGCGTGATCGACAGTCAGACGGTGAAGGCGCCAACGCCGGGGGCCAAGCGCGGCTTCGATGCCGCCAAGAAGACGGTCGGGCGCAAACGTCATATCGCCGTTGATACCGACGGACGCTTGCTGATGGTCAACCTGACACCAGCCGACAGCGCCGGCGCGCAGGCGATCCTTGACGCCATCCGCAAGCGCTAGCCGTGGATCAAGCACCTGTTCGCAGACGGTGCCTACGACAGGACACAACTTATGGACAAAGCTGCCTTCCTCGACTTCGTCGTCGAGGCCGTCCGCCGTATCGACAAGGAGCCTGGCTTCAAGGTCCTGCCCCGACGCTGGGTGGTCGAGCGCACCTTCGGCTGGCTCACCCGTTGGCGGCGGCTCGTGCGCGACGACGAGAGCCGCATCGATGTCTCCGAGGCCATGATCCATGTCGCTCTCGGAAGCCTCTTGCTTCGAAGAGTCAGCCACTGAACACATTCTCAAACGGACCCTGAACGGCCCATGGCAGGCGGACGGCGGGCGCCTGCGCCTGCTGCGGGGACCCGAGGACCTGGACGACATGGCCGCCGAGGTGCCACCCGACGATGGCACGATGCTGGCGTTCCGCCGTTCCGACCGTTCGTTCCATGGCCACAAGCCGTTCGTCGGGCCGCGCCGCATCGTTCAGCTCAACTGGGTCACCGACGCCCGTGTGGTCGCGCAGGAACAGGCGCGGCACCGTTGGTCGGCGTGCGCGAAGCGCCTGGGCCGCCTGCTGCGCCCGGCGCGGGCGTCGTGACCATGACGCTCGCCATCACGACGTTCAGCAACGAGCGCGGACCGTCGGCCCTGTTCAAGGCGCTCGGCCATCCGGTGACCGCGCTGGCGCTGAGCGCGCTTGTCGAACGCCTCGGTCAGGCAGACCCGGTCGCGGTGTTCGATCCGCACGGTCACGCCGCCGATCTGTTCGCGCTGTTCGCGCCCGCGTGGAACCTGGTGGCGTATTACGTCCAGCGCATCGAGGACCTGGGCCGGACGCTGCGCGACCTGCCGGCCCAGCCGGTCTCCGCGATCGGCGGGACGACGGCCCGCGCGATCCTGATCGCCACCTACGACGCGGCCAAGGCGCTGGCCGCCATCGCGCATGGCGCGCCCCGCGGTGTCGCCGTCACCACGTTGGACGAGGCGCGCCTGCCCGACCGCATGCTGGCCAACCCGGCGCGCTATCTGGACCCGCTCAACTTCGCGACCAACTTGGCGCTGTTCCGCGACGACGACTTGACGCACACCCGGCTGGTCACGGCCAACTACTGAGCCGGCTACGGCGTGACCAACACGGCGCTGTGGCTGCGCCTTTTCGACGAGGACAGTGCCGAGCTCGCCACGTGGGAGCAGCCCCTGGGCGGCGCGGACACGACGGTCGCCATCGACAGCGCCGAGGTGCGCCGGCGCTTCCGCCTCGGGCCGTTCGGCGGCAGCCTGTTCCTGCACGCCATCCGCGTACGCGGCCACGACACGGTCAAGTGCGCGCTCGATTTCCGGCTTGACGAGGGCGGTGTGATCACGTCGACCCACGACGCCAACGCCTTCCCCGCTGATCGCTACGCCGGCGTGCCGGCGCCGGCGCCCGAGAAACGGGTCTATCTGTGGGTGCAGAACCGCCACCCGGTGCCAATCCCGCCCGGCGCCATCGGCCTGGCGCCCATGGGCGACGAGGCCGTGCGGCCCTGGCCCGGGTCGGTGCCACCGTTCGGCTCGCGCGCCATCGACGTGGGAGCCCTTCTGCCCAGCGTCGCCTGGCCGCGCCAGATCGAGGTGCACGCCGGGCGCTACCTGGTCCGGCCGCGCTACGAGGTCCTGCGTCGACGCACGTGCTTCATGGCCCACGCCAACGTCGAGCGCACGGACCTGACGCCCGATCCCCGGCTGGCCGCGGTGGTGCCCTGCTGGGGCGCGGCTACCTGCTGACCGCGCCGATCCTGCCCGTCGCGACGTGGCGCTCGGTGGCGCTGCCCACGCCCATGGCGACATGCCAGAGCGCCCTGCCGCTGGTGGCCACCCTGTTCGACGCGGACGGCGCCGAGGTGGCGCGCCATCCGCTCGGCCTGCTGCCGCGCAGCCACGCCCAGACCGTCGACGTCGACGCCGTCCTCGGCGCGGCCGGGCGTGCGCTGCCCTCGGGCGTCGGGCACCCGGAGCTCGCCCACGACTTCGCCTACGGCGGACCACTGGACGGCTGGCACCACGCGCTGTTCCGCTACGAAGGCCGCGCCGACGGCCACGCCGCCGACACCAGCTTCGGGAGCTATCTGTTCAACCTGCCGATCGCGATCCGCGGCGAGCCGCAATCCTACGCGGGCGCGCCGCCCGGCCTGTCGACACGCCTCTTTCTGCGCATCGGCGACCGGCGCGAGGCCGAGACCTTCTGCCACCTGATCTACCCGGCGTCGGGTCCTTGGCACGACCGTTCGTCGACCAGCCTGATCCTGATCGCCGCCAACGGCACCGAGGTGGCGCGGCGCCAAGTCCCCATACCGCGCAACGGCTCGCTCCATTGGCGCGTGGGCGAGGTGTTCGCGGCGCCCGAACTGCGCCGCGGCGAAGGCGGCTGGATCCTGGTGCGCGACGCGACGCGCCGCCTGTTCGGCTACCACGGGCTCCTGCGTCACGACGGCGGCTTCAGCCTGGCCACATGTTCGGGTTCTGACGCGCCGCTGCTTGGCACAGGCCGGGACCGTGCGCTACGGTCGGTGCCACACGCGAGGCGACCATGACCACGATCCGCGACTGCCGAACCCTTGTGCTCGGCTCGGGCCCGGCCGGGTGGACGGCGGCGATCTATGCCGCGCGCGCCAACCTGGCCCCGGTAGTCGTGCGGGGCCCGCAGGCCGGCGGCCAGTTGACCATCACCACGGACGTCGAGAACTACCCGGGCTTCGCCGACGTCATCCAGGGCCCCTGGCTGATGGAGCAGATGGAAGCCCAGGCGTGCCATGTCGGCGCCGAGGTCATCGACGACACCATCGTCGCGGTCGACCTGAGCGGACGCCCATTCGTGTGCACCGGCGATTCGGGCACCATCTACCGCGCCGCGACGCTGCTGATCTGCACGGGTGCCAGCGCGCGCTGGCTGGGCCTTCCCAGCGAGGAGCGCTTTAAGGGCTTCGGCGTCTCGGCGTGCGCCACGTGCGACGGCTTCTTCTTCCGCGGCAAGCGGGTGCTGGTGGTCGGCGGTGGCAACACCGCGGTCGAGGAAGCGCTCTATCTGACCAACCACGCGGCGCACGTCACGCTGGTGCACCGACGCGATTCGCTGCGTGCGGAACGGATCCTGCAGGACCGTCTGTTCCGCCACCCCAAGATCGAGGTGGTGTGGAACCACGTGCTGGACGAGGTGCTGGGCGGCGGCGATCCGCCGGGCGTGACCAGTGCCCGCCTGCGCGACGTGGCCGGTGGCGCGGCGCGCGAGGTGGCGGTGGACGGCGTGTTCATCGCCATCGGCCACACGCCCAACACGGCGGTCTTCCAGGGTCAGATCGCCATGGACGCCCTGGGCTACATCGAGACCCGGCCAGGCTCGACGGCGACCAGCGTGCCGGGCGTGTTCGCGGCGGGCGACGTGCAGGACAAGACGTTCCGCCAGGCGGTGACCGCCGCCGGCACCGGATGCATGGCCGCGCTCGAGGGCGAGAAGTTTCTCGCTTGCGCCGCCGATACCGTGGCGCGCGCGGCCGAGTAGGCGGTATGCGGACCCAGAATGGCCATGGACTGGGACAAGCTGCGCATCTTTCACGCCGTCGCCCAGGCGGGTAGCTTCACCCGCGCCGGCGAGGCGCTCAACCTGAGCCAGTCGGCGGTCAGCCGCCAAGTCAGCACGCTCGAACAGACGCTCGGCACCCAGTTGTTCCGCCGTCACGCGCGGGGTCTGGAGCTGACCGAGCAGGGCGACCTGCTGGCGCGCACCGCGCGCGAGGTATTCGCCAAGCTCGCCATGGCCGAGGCCAAGCTGAGCGAGGTGCAGGACCGTCCCACTGGGCCGCTCCGGGTCACCACGACTACCGGGTTCGGCGGCGTGTGGCTGACCCCACGCATCGCCGAGTTCCTTGACCGCTACCCTGAGATCGGCGTGACGCTGCTGTTCGAGGACCGCGAACTGGACCTCTCGATGCGCGACGCCGACGTGGCGATCCGCCTGGCCAAGCCGACCCAGCCCGACCTAGTGTCGCGCTACCTTCTGACGATCCACTATCACGTGTACGCGTCGCCCGCGTACCTGCGCGAGTGGGGCGAGCCGCGCTCGCTCGAGGAGCTCGAGCACCACAGGCTCGTGGTCTACGGCGAAGGGCCGTTGGCCACCGTCATCGACACCAACTGGTTGATCACCGCGCTGGCCGACCTGCGCCGCCCGCGCCGGCCCGCGCTGGTGGTCAACAGCGGCTTCGGCCTGCTGCGGGCGGTCGAATCGGGTATCGGGATCGCGTCGTTGCCCGACTATTTTGTCGAGGACACCAAGGGTGTCGTGCGCATCCTCGGCGATCTCGAGGCGCCCCAGGTCGACACCTACTTCGTCTACCCGGAGGAGTTGCGCCATTCGAAGCGCATCGCCTCGTTCCGCGATTTCCTGCTGGAGAAGGTCGCCCAGACCCGATTCTGACCGACGCGGATGACAGCGCGGTTACCATGCCATGCACATCGTGCATGGCTGAGTTACCGAAACTGATTTGGCCGTCCGCGCTTGTTGCCCTTATGTATACATCCTAACGGTGTTGCAGTGCAGCATTCGGACACTTCGAAGAACCCGATCCTTGGTGAAGGATCATCGCCGATGACGGCAAGGCAGGCGGTCCAGCCTGCGGATTGTGCGCTGTGACGGGGTCTGTTTGGTTTCTTGCGGTGCGTCGATGCAGC
>Ga0194120_10006505_pt1 | contig 16485 bp, 10 predicted proteins | sample TA2MahCa65mmetaG_FD_148642 | JGI IMG/M metagenome (GOLD analysis project Ga0194120, IMG submission 148642) | Freshwater microbial communities from Lake Tanganyika, Tanzania - TA2015019 Mahale Deep Cast 65m | ecosystem: Environmental > Aquatic > Freshwater > Lake | place: Tanzania: Lake...
TGGTCGGCAGGCGCCGCTGCGCGACGGGCAGCGGCAGCTCGCGGTAGATGAGCTCGTCGTCGAAGCCCGCCTGGGCGGCATCGACGCGCGTGCAGGCGAACACCAGACGCGCGGGGCGCGACCAGTACAAGGCCCCGAGGCACATCGGGCACGGCTCGCAGCTCGAATACACCGTGCAGCGCTCGAGTTGGAACGCTGCGAGCGCCTTGCACGCAGAGCGAATCGCGACCACCTCGGCGTGGGCGGTGGGGTCGCTCCACGCCGTGACGCGGTTCTGGCCCTCGGCGATCACGATCCCCTCGCGCGCGACGACGGCGCCGAACGGTCCGCCGCCGCTGCCGATCGAGGTGCGGGCGAGCTCGATCGCGCGGCGCATCAGCGCGCGGTCGTCGAGGCGTTCTCGAGGTTCGGGGCTCATGCGGGTGTGAGAATGGCGGGGGCTGGCGGGTCGGGCAAGGGCTCGCGCGCCCTAGAATCGGCGCTCCTCACCCGTGACTGGAGGTCCCGATGCTCACGTCCGTCGCCGCTGTGTTCCTGTGCGCCGTGTTTTCCAGCGATGGCTATCGCTCGCCGCCGAGCGAGGTGGTCGAGCTCGTCGATGCGCCGCTGACGCCGAGCGCGCAGCCCAGCCCGGGCGGTCGCTGGATGCTGCTCGTCGAGCGGCCGTCGCTGCCCTCGATCCAAGACGTCGCGCGGCCGTGGGTCGGCCTCGCGGGCCTGCGCGTCGATCCGCGCACGAACGCTTCGCACCGCACGAGCTTCGAGACGGGGCTGGTGTTGCGCGACCTCGCAGGCACCACGCAGCGCCGCGTGCCTCTGCCCGAGGGCGCGCGCATCGGGAGCACATCGTGGTCGCACAAGGACCACCTGTTCGCGTTCACGCTGGTTTGGCAGGATGACGTCGAGCTGTGGTGCTGCGACGTGCGCGAGTTCGTGCCGCGCCGCGTGGCCAAGGGACTCAACACGCTGTTCGCGGGCTTCCAGTGGATGCCCGACGGCACTTCGCTCGCCTTCAAGCGCATTCCCGACGAGCGCGGAGGGGCGCCATCGAGGCCACTCGCCCCCGCGGGGCCTTCGATTCAGGAGTCGAGCGGCCGCCGCTCGCCGGTGCGCACCTATCAGGACCTGCTGCGCGACGAACACGACAGCGCGCTGCTCGAGCACTTCGCGCAGGCCCAGCTTGCGACGGTGCGTTGGGACGGCAAGGAGGCGCGCGACATCGGCGCGAGCGGAGCGCTGACGTCGTTCCGCAGCTCGCCCGACGGCCAGTGGTGGCTCGTGACGACGCTCGAGCGGCCGTACTCCTACGTGATGACGCTCGAGCGCTTTCCCGCGCGCACGGACGTGTGGGACGCGCGCGGTGCCCTCGTGCGCACGATCGAGCGCCACGGCCTGCTCGACGCGATCCCGATCGACGGCGTGCCGACCGTTCCGCGCTCGATCGCTTGGCGCGCGGGCCATCCGGCGCGGCTCGTGTGGGTCGAGGCGCTCGATGGGGGCGACCCGAACGTCAAGGTCGCGCACCGCGATCGTTGGCTGGAGCTCGACGTGCGCGCGAAGGGCGAGCCGCAGGAGCTGTTCAAGGTCGAGCACCGCGCGCGCGATCTGACGTGGTTTCGCGATCCCGCGCTCGTGCTCTCGAGCGAGTTCGACCGCGATCGCAAGTGGTTGCGCTCGACGCTGCACGATCTCTCCGGCAACGCGCAGCCGGTCGTGCTCGAAGACCGCAATCAGAATGACCGCTACGGGAATCCCGGCCTGCTGCAAGAGGAGCCCTTGTCCGACGGGATGCACGTGGTGCGCCAGTCGGGCGAATGGGTCTACCGCGTCGGCGGAGGCGAGTCGCCCGAGGGCGCGCGTCCGTTCCTCGATCGCCAGAGCCTCGCCACGCGCGCGAGCGAGCGGCTGTGGCGCTGCGAGAGCGGTTGCTACGAGCTGCCGAGCGCGATCGTCGACACGGACGCGGCGCGCTCGCCGCGCTTCCTCACGCGCCGTGAGTCGGCCAGCGAGCCTTCGAACCTCTGGCTGCGCGATCTCGCGGCTGGCACGGAGGTCGCGCTGACGCAGTACCGCGATCCACAGCCCTCGATCCGCGGCATCACGCGCGAGCTCGTGCGCTACCAGCGCGCGGACGGCGTGCAGCTCTCCGCGACGCTCTACCTGCCCGCTGGTTACCGGCCCGGCACTCGCCTGCCGCTGGTCGTGTGGGCCTATCCGCTGGAGTACACCGACGCCTCGACCGCCGGCCAAGTCGGCGGCTCGCAGCATCGCTTCACCACGATCCGCGGCTCGTCGCACCTGTTCTTCTTGACGCAGGGCTACGCCGTGATGGACGACGCGACCATGCCGATCATCGGCGATCCACGGACCGCGAACGACACGTTCCTCGAGCAGATCGCCGCGGCCGCGAAGGCCGCGATCGACTTCGCGGTCGAGCGCGGCGTCGCCGATCGCGAGCGCGTCGGCGTCGGCGGCCACAGCTACGGCGCCTTCATGACCGCCAACCTGCTCGCCCACACGGACCTCTTCAAGGCCGGTTGCGCGCGCAGCGGCGCGTACAACCGCACGCTGACGCCGTTCGGCTTCCAGAGCGAGCGGCGCACGCTGTGGGAAGCGCCCGCGATCTACAGCGCGCTCTCGCCGTTCCACTCCGCGCACAAGATCAACGAGCCGCTGCTACTCATCCACGGCGAGAAGGACGCCAATCCCGGCACCTTCCCGATCCAGAGCGAGCGCCTCTACCAAGCCATCGCCGGCAACGGCGGCCGCGCGCGCTGGGTCGTGCTGCCGGAGGAAGACCACGGCTACGCGGCGCGCGAGAGCGTGCTCCACACGCTGGCCGAGATGATCGACTGGTTCGACCAGCACGTGAAGGGCGCGTCCGACGGCGCGCGCTAGCGGCGGGCGAGCAGGATCTCGCGGGCGTTGCGCAGGAACGCGGAGCGCTCGGTAGAGAGCAGGGACTTGTCCTTGCTACCGAGCCAGCTGTCGAGGCGGTGGGTGAGGTTGCGCAACTCGGCGGACTCGCGCGAGCGGCGCTCGACGGCGCGCAGCGCGCGGGTGCGCGCGACCATGCGACCTTGGGATCCGACGAGCCCGAGCGCGAGGTGCGGGGCGAGGTCGTGATCGACGAGGGCCTCGAAAACTCGCGCGCGCGTGCGCAGGCGACCGCGGAGCTGCGTGATGCGCGTGGTCTGTTGCAGCGGACGGATGCTGGTGAAGCCGCAGCGCTCGATCCCGATGCCCCACGCGGCCACGCGCTCCTGCATGGCGCTTTGGAGCGCCGCGTCGAGTCGCGCGGATACGCGCAGGCTCGAGCGATCGAGCGTCGCGAGCACCTCGTGCACGGAGAGGCTCAAGACCTGACCGAGGGCGGCCTCGTAGTCGCGCACCTCGACCAGCGCCTTGCTCGCATCACTCACGCGGTAGACGACGTTGGCGTCGACCTCGAACACCAGCCCGTCGTCGGTGGCGAGCGTTTGGCGCGGCAGGTCGAGCGTGCGCGCGCGCGAGGGCACGATGCGGATCACCTGCAGCACCGGCACGAGCGGATAGAAACCGGGCTCGCACGTGCGCGCGACGCGGCCGAAGCTGAACTTCACGCCGACATGGCCGCTCTCGACCGTCTTGCCCGCCAGACGCATGACGGCCCACGCACTGCCCGCGAGCGCGTAGAGGAACTCGCGCGTGTGGTCCTTCCACGAGAGCAGCACGAACGCGCTGAGCCACGTCCACGCGCGCTCGAGGAAGCCCGGATCGGGGACGTCCTGCACGCCGCTAGCCCTTGTGCTGGGCTTGGATCATGCGGCCTTCGTCGTCGTCGTCCGGCTTGGACTGGGCATCGTCGTCAGCGTCCTTCTTGCGCGCCTCTTCCTCGGCGTCGAGCGCCTCGACGAGCGCGCGCGCCTTGGCGGCGAGCGCGCTGCGCGACGGAGGCACTTCGTCGGAGCCGAGCGAGACGACCGCTCCCGAGAGCAGCGCCACCGAGCTCGCATCGCCGAGCCCTGCATCGCGCAGGCGCGCGTACAGCGCGAGCTTCTCCTTGGCGAGCAGCTCGAGCTGCGTGATCTCCAGCGTGGTTGGGCTGGGCGAGATGTTGGAGAAGCCCAGTTGCAGGATGCGCACGCCCCATTGCTCCTCGACGGTGGCGAGGTCCGCCTTAATCTCGGCGACGAGCGAGGCACTGTCGCGGATCGTCCGACGGTCGCGGCGGCGCACGACGCCCTGCACGGCGAGCACGACGCGGTTCTTCAGGCCCATCACGAGGTCGTCGATCTCGATCATCGACTTGCGCAGGTCGACGATCTGGTACATGACCTTGCAGTCGACCTCGTACACGAGATCGTCGGCGAGCTGGATCACCTGCGGCTCGAGGTCGAGCGTCGTGTGCTTGGTCTCCTCGACGCGGAAGCGCTGCACGATCGGCCACTTGAAGTGCACGCCCGGTCCCACGACGTCGCGCGCGCGGCCGAGCGTGAACTTGAGCGCGTGCTGGCCGTCGTAGACGACCACGAAGATGCCGGTGATGGCGCCGAGAAAGTCGAGCATGGGGCGGGTGGAACCTCGTCGCGGCACCGGTCCGAAGGCGCCGTCGCGCGCGAGAGGCTATCCTCTCGCCCCCCGATGTCCGAATTGCCCCGCATTCCGCGTTCCGCGAGCGACGACTACGCGGCCGAGGCCGTCGCGGCTCGTCGCTCGCTGGCCGAGCGAGCGGCTGGGCGAGCGCTCGACCACGTCGGCGGCTCGCCGGTGCCGCTCGCGACCGCGCGCGGCAACGTCGAGAACCTGATCGGGTTCGCGCAGCTGCCGTTGGGAATCGCGGGCCCGCTGCGGGTCGACACGTCGGCGGGGCCCCGCGAGGTGTACGTGCCGATGGCGACCAACGAGGGCGCGCTCGTCGCTTCGTACTCGCGCGGCATGCGTCTGGTGGGCGCGGGCGGGGGAGCGAAGGCGCGCGTCACGCGCGAGGGGCTCTCGCAGCATCCGATGCTCGTCTATGCGGGGCTCGAACAGGCGCTCGCCGCCGCGTCAGTGGCGCGCGCGTCGGAGTCGGCGTTCGCGGCGCTCGTCGCCGAGACGACCCGCCACGGCAAGCTCAAGGCGCTGGAGACCGACGTGCTCGGCTGTCGGTTGTTGCTGCGGCTGGTGTTCACCACCGGCGACGCGATCGGGATCAACATGGCGGCGCGCGCGGCGGAGCTCGTGAGCGCCGAGCTCGCACGACGGACGGGCGCGCTCGAGCGCTACGTGCACGGGCAAGACGTCGAAAAACGCGCCAATTCTCGCGCGCTCGTCGAAGGCCGCGGCCGCAGCGTCGTCGCCGAGGCGACGATTCCGCGCGCGGCGCTGTCCGAGCTGGCGCGAGTCACGCCGGAGCAACTGGTCGCGATTCACGCCACCTACGCGCAGGGTTTCGCGCAGCTGGGCACGCACAACTGGCTGGTGCAGTCCGCCAACGGCCTCGCGGCGGTCCTGCTCGCCTGCGGTCAGGACGTCGCGTACTTGGTCGAGTGCGCGCAGGGTCAGCTGGATTTCCGCGTCGACGCGCGCGGCGACCTGTACGCGAGCGCGACCCTGCCTTCGCTGCTCGTCGGCACGGTCGGAGGCGGCTCGCAGAAGGGCACCGCGGCCGAGTGTCTCGCGCTGCTCGGCTGCCTCGGTGACGGGCGCGCCAACACGTTCGCGGAGTTGCTCGGCGCCACCGTGTTGGCCGGAGATCTCTCGCTCATGGCGAGCTTCTGCACGCACGAATTCGTCGCGGCGCACGAGCGCTACGGTCGCAACAGGCCGGTCCATGAAAGCTGAAACCAAGTCGACTGCGCGTCCGGAGGCGTGGATCGTGGCCGCGTGGCTGATCGTCGCTGCGGAGCTCGGACTGGCCGTGTTCCTGGGGCTCAAGCGCCCGGGCGTCGCGCCGGTCAAGGCCTACCTCTACGGCCCGTGGCTGCTCGCGCTCGCCGCGTTTCTCGTCGGCCTGTTCGGTGTTGGGTGCTCGATTCGGCGGCCCGCGGCGAGCGGCACGCAGCGCCTGATCGCGCTGGGGCTGTTGTGCTTCGTGGTCGGCACCGCCAGCTACGGCCTGCCGTTTCCGGCGGCGCGCAGCAGCCGTCCGACGCTCGCGCGCATTCGCGTGCCGCTCGAGGGCGAGTGGACCGTCGCGTGGGGCGGCGTCGACGATGCGAGCGCGATCTGGCGCACGCGACCGGATCGCTGTTTTGCCTACGTGCTCGTGCTCGAGCGCGATGGTTCGACGCGCGCGCGGGCGGGCGACCCCGCGAGCGCCCATGCCCGCGGCGCGGCGGTCGTGGCTCCCGCGAGCGGCAAGGTCGTGCGCGTCGTGGACGGCGTGCCCGACGATGGCGCGCTGCACGACGACGATCTGGGCAATCACGTCGTGATCGAGCTTTGCGCCGACGAGTTCCTCTTCGTGAGCGGACTCGAGCGCGGCTCGATCGCGGTCGCGGAGGGCGCGCTCGTCGCCGCGGGCGACGCGCTCGGTCGCGTCGGTTTCTCCGCCTTCTCTCCGCTGTGCGCGGAACCTCACTTGGGGCTGCACGTGCAGGACACGCCGACGCCGTTCTGGGGGCAGGGGATTCCCTTCTACTTCTGGGAGAGCGCGCAGAACGGCCAGAAACTGCCGCGCGCGACTCCCGCGGGGCGCGGGTGGTTCCCCGCGCGCGCACTCTCCGGCGACCGCGTGCGACACGAGCCCTAGAACGAGCGCATGCGACCCACCAACGACCCCGCGCGCGAGCGCTACCGCGCGGCGGTGAGTCCGCTGTTGGCGGAACTCGCGGCCGCGGGTTTCCGCGTGCACCAACTGCCCGAGCTGCGCCGTCACGGCACGCGCGCACAGGCGGTCGTGCCGATCTTGGTGCGCGCGCTCGAGAACGCGCGGGAGCCGGCGTTGGTCGAGGACCTCGCGCGCGTGCTCGCCGTGCCGTGGGCGCGCGAATTCGCGCTGCGAGCGCTGCTCGCGGCCTTCCGGCGCACGCCCAATTCGCCGCCCCCGCCGAAGGCGGCGCTGGCCGCGGCGATCGAGGTCATGGCCGACGATTCCGTCGAGTCGGAGCTGGTCGAGCTCGCGTGCACGCGCGCTCACGGCAACGCGCGCGAGCTGCTCGTGCTCTCGCTCTCCAAACTCTCGTCGCCGCGACTCGTCGACGTGCTCGCGAACTTGTGCGCGGATCCCGGCGTGGGCGGTCATGCGCTCGCCGCCCTCGCGCGGCTGGTCGCGCGTCATCGCACGCCGGTCGAGCGCGCCGTGGTCAAGCCGTTCCTGCGCGACGGGCGCGCGTGGGTGCGGCGCGACGCGAAGGAGTTGCTGGCCCTGCTCGAGACGCTGCCTCCGGCTTGAGCGAGGAGGAGCGCGGCGGGGCGGGTCGTGAACCGCGCGGCGGCCCGCGCTCGCGCGGGACGGGTCGATCGCTGCTAGTCTCTCGCGCCCGCGCGCCCGCGCCGCACGATCCGTGAACCCGACCCTCCTGCTCGCGATCGCGACGCTCGCACTCGTCGTCGGCCCGCTGTTCGACCGCCTCGCGCGTCGCGTTCCGCTGCTCCCCGCGCTGATCGACGGGGCGACGATCGGCGGCATCGTGGTGCTCTCGTTCTTCCACCTGATGCCGGAAGCGGGCGCGCATCTGGGCTTCTGGGCGCTCGTGCTGCTCGCACTGGGCCTGCTGCTGCCCGTGTGGGCGGAACGCCTGCTCGCGGGGGGCGGCGAGAGCCTGAAGTTGCCGGTGGGCGTGCTCGTCGTGGCGCTGCTCGCCACCCACGAGCTGATCGAGAGCGCCGCGCTCGCGTCGGTCGTCAACAAAGAGCGCGTCGGCATCGCCACGCTGCTGGTGGTCGTCGGCCACCGCCTGCCGCTGGGGCTGCTGCTGTGGGGCCAGACCAAGCGCCGCTTCGGGCGCGTCGTCGCCTTGGCGGCCCTGCTCCTGATGGCGTCGCTGACGTGGTTCGGCCCGCAGCTCGTGCCGGTCAGCGAAGGCACGTTCACGGCCGTGCTGTCGGCGCTGCTCGCCGGCGGCCTGCTGCACCTGGTGCTGCAGCACGCGCCGGCTTCCGAGCACCTCCACGAGCACGAGCACGAGCGGCATCTGTGGGCCGGACTCGGCGCGGTGGCGGCCGCGAGTTTCTTCGTGCCCTACCTCGCGGCGGGCGGCGCAAGTCATGGACATGACTACGGCGAAGACGTGTCCGCGCTCGCGGGCCGCCTCGGCGAGCTGGTGGTCGAGACGGCGCCGTACCTGCTCGTCGGCGTGCTCGGCGCGGCGCTGATCGAGGCCTTCGTGCCCGGTGCGGTGCTGCGGCGTTTCTCCGGCGGCTCGCGGCTGCGGCAGGCGCTCATGGGCGTCGCGGTCGGCACGCCCATGCCGGTGTGCTCGTGCGGCGTGCTGCCGATCTACCGCTCGCTCCTGCACAAGGGCGTGGGGGCGAGCGCCGCGCTCGCGCTGCTCGTGAGCGCGCCGGAGATCGGCGTCGATTCGATCTTGCTGTCGTGGAAGCTGCTCGGGCCCGCTCCGACGCTGGCGCGCGTCGCGGCCGCGGCGCTCGTGGCGCTCTCCGTCGGCCTCGTCGTCGGTCGACTCGCCGAGCGCGAGGGCGCGCGCTTCGAGCGTGAGCCGAGCGAGGAAGCGCGACCGGCCGGTGCGATGGCGTCCGTGCGCCACGGTCTGCTCGAGACCTGGGGCCACCTCGCGCCGTGGATCCTGTTCGGCCTCGTGCTCACCGCGCTCGTCGAGCCGTGGATTTCGACCGAGTGGGCGCAGCGCATGCCGCCGTGGGTGCAGGTGATCGTGCTGAGCCTCGCGGGCATGCCGACCTACATCTGCGCCACCGCCGCGACGCCCTTTGCCGCGCTGCTGCTCGCCAAGGGCTTCGCCCCCGGCGCCGTGATCGCCTTCCTGCTCACCGGGCCCGCCACCAACCTGACCACCTTCGGCGCGCTCTCCAAGCTGCATTCGCGCGCGGTCGCGTGGGCCTTCGTGGCGACGGCGGCGCTCGTCACCTGCCTGGTCGGGTGGGGGACCAATGCGCTGCTCGGCGAGCCCCTCGCCGCGCCGGTCGCCGTGGTCCACGACCACGGGGAGCACGCTCACGGCGCGTTGTCGATCCTCGCGGCGGCGGCGCTCGGAGCGCTCACCGTGTGGGTGCTCCTGCGCGAAGGGCCGCGCGCTTTCCTCGGCCAACTCGGCTCCTCGGACGGCGACGCTCCCGCCCATCACCATCACCACCACCGACCCGAGCGAGACTCCGCCGCTCCGTCGCCAGCGACGCCGCATGCCTACGGCCACGGCGCGCGCTGCACCCACCCCGGCCATGGGCACGGGGACGCTCACCGACACTAGCGACGGGGTGGGCTCGAGACTGGGCGGCCGGGCGACCGGATGGTCGGGCGACCGGATGGTCGGGCGAAAGGGGGGGCCTTGCGGCTGCGTCCACCCCGCCAGATGCCGCGGCGGGGCATCCCGCGGGCCGCGTGGTTGCCGCCGGCGAGTGTCGAGTTGGCATCCGGGGGGCGTTGGCGGGCCTAGCGGTTGACGATTTTTCGCCGCTCGCTACCCTATTTGCCTCTCAAAAGTCAGCCGGACGGATCCTCGTGGTCCGCCCGCGGACTTGCGCCGCGCCCCGATGTTCGGGTGCCGCGGAAGACTTCACGAACGACCCACGATCCCCCTCCCGCCGCACTACCTATGAGCTCCGTCACCGCGACCAGCGCCCAGACCGGGGCGAGCGCCAAGCGCCTCGCCTTCTACCGGAACATCGGGATCATGGCCCACATCGACGCCGGCAAGACCACGGTGTCGGAGCGCGTCCTGTTCCTCGCGCAGAAGATCCACAAGATCGGCGAGGTCCACGAGGGCGCGGCCACGATGGACTACCTCGAGGACGAGCAGAAGCGCGGCATCACGATTCAGTCGGCCGCCACGCAGGTCGAGTGGAGCGGCGTGACGATCAACCTGATCGACACCCCCGGCCACGTCGACTTCACTGCCGAAGTCGAACGCTCGCTGCGCGTGCTCGACGGCGCGGTCGCCGTGTTCGACGGCGTGAACGGCGTCGAAGCGCAGTCCGAAACCGTCTGGCGTCAGGCCGACAAGTACCGCGTCCCGCGCATCTGCTTCATCAACAAGCTCGATCGCATCGGCGCGGACTTCTACTTCTCCGTGCAGACGATCATCGATCGCCTCGGCGCCCGCCCGGTGCCGATTCAGATCCCCGTCGGCGGCGAGAAGGACTTCCGCGGCCTGATCGACCTCGTGAGGATGCGCTACCTCGAGTTCATCGACGACACCGAAGGCAAGAAGTGGAACGACCTCGACATCCCCGCGGACATGCTCGAGAAGGCGAAGGAGTATCGCCACAAGATGCTCGAGTTCGCCGCTGAGAACGACGAGGAGCTGCTCAACCTGTTCGTCGAGGACAAGGAGCCGTCGATCGAGATGGTCAAGCACGCGCTCCGCAAGGGCACGATCAAGATGGACATCGTCCCGGTCGTGTGCGGCTCGGCGCTCAAGCACAAGGGCGTGCGCTTCATGCTCGACGCGGTCGTCGACTACCTGCCGGCGCCGATCGACGTTCCGTCGGTCGAAGGCTCGGTCCCGCGCAAGCCCGACGAGAAGCTCGCCCGCAACTGCGACGACAACCAGCCGCTCGCGGCCATGGCGTTCAAGACGATCGCCGAGCCCACGGGCGACCTGACCTTCGTGCGCGTCTACTCGGGCGTGCTCAAGCAGGGCGAGAAGATGCTCAACCCGCGCACGGGCAAGACCGAGCGCGCCACGCGCATCGTGCGCATGCACGCCAACAAGCGCCAGCCGATCGACGAGATCCGCGCCGGCGACATCGCGGCCGTGATCGGCCTCAAGCTGACCGTCACCGGCGACACGCTGTGCGACGAGGACAAGCCGATCCAGCTCTCGAAGATCTCCTTCCCCGAGACCGTCATCGCGATGTCGCTCGAGCCGAAGAAGTCGGCCGACCGCGACAAGCTCGGCGAAGTCATCGGCAAGTTGATGCGCGAGGACCCGACCTTCAAGGCGAGCACCAACGAGCAGACCGGCGAGCTCGTGATCGCCGGCATGGGCGAGCTGCACCTCGACATCATCGTCACGCGCATCTCGCGCGACTACAACTGCGAGGTCATCACCGGCAAGCCCAAGGTGGCCTACAAGCAGCGCCTCGCCAAGATGGTCGACACCGAAGCGCGCTACGTCCGCCAGTCGGGCGGCCGCGGTCAGTTCGCCGTCATCAGCGTCAAGTTCGAGCCCGTGCAGACCGAGGACAACGGCTTCGAGTTCGTCGACGCGATCGTCGGCGGCTCGGTGCCGCGCGAGTTCATCCCGGCCGCGGAGAAGGGCCTCGAAGCGGCCTTCAACTCCGGTGGCAAGCTCGGCTTCCCCTTCGTCAACGTGCGCGCGACGCTGTACGACGGCAAGTCGCACGATGTCGACTCGAGCGAAATGGCGTTCCAGTCGGCCGGTCACCTCGCCTTCCGTCAGGCGGCCGAGAACAACGTCACGCTGCTCGAGCCGATCATGAAGATCGAGGTCCGCGTCCCCGAGGAGTTCCTCGGTGCGGTGGTCGGCGACCTGAACAGCCGCCGTGGCGAGGTCAACGAAGTCGACTCGCTCGGCAACATCCGCATCGTGCGCGGTCAGGTGCCGATCGCCGAGATGTTCGCCTACTCCTCGGCCCTGCGCGGCGCGACGCAGGGTCGCGGTTCCTACGCCATGGAGCTGCACGAATACCGCGACGTTCCGCGCAACATCGCCGAGAAGGTGATGAAGGGCGAGGAGAAGTAGCGTCGAACCGCGCGCCGCGCTCCCGCGGCGCAGCGCGCGAACTTTGGGCGCAGGCCGTCGGGTCGAACCGGGCGGCCTGCGCCGCTTTTCTCTCATTCGCGCCTCGTACTCGCCGGGCCCCGCGCTCGCTATCCTCTACGACCCCATGACGAAGACAGCCCGCCGCCGCTGGTCGCGCGAGTTCACGAGCGAAGTCGATGGCATCGCCATTGGCTCGGGCGGACCCGTGCTCGTCCATCTCTACGACCAACCCGCCGGCGACAAGTGGATCGACGACGCGATCCCCGGCAAGCTCGCGCTGCTCGACCGCGCGTGCGGCGAGCCGAAGTGGACCTCGCCCTGCGAAGTCGGCTATGGACGCGGCTTCGGCGCCGGATTCGGCCGCAAGGCGGACGTGGTGGTGCTCGGTCCTTCGACCTCGGGCAACCGCATCGTGCGCATGTCGATCGAGACCGGCGAGCTGCTCGCCGCCGCCAAGCTGCCGGTGTTCGACTCCGCGCTCGTCGGCGGCGACATGTGCGTGGTGGCGGGCCTCGATCGCATCGCGGCCTACGACAGCGAGACGCTCAAGGAGCTGTGGCGCTACCAGCGCGACGGCGAGCGCTACCACGCGATCGCGCGCTCGGGCAAGCGCGTGTTCGTGATGTACTCGATGAAGGCCACCAAGAAGCGCGGCGTGCTCGCGCTCGACGCCGCGAAGGGACGCTTCGACGGCATCGTGGTCGCCCCCAAGCAGCCGACGATCCACGATCTGTGCGCCGATGCGGGCGCGGTGATCACGCTCGTCGACGATCTCGAGTCGGCGCTGCCGCAGGAAGCGTTGCTCAAGCTGCTCTCGCAGTCCACCGACGAGGACCTCGGTCGGCGCGGTCCGTCGCTGCTCGCCTTCGCGCCGCACGCGAGCGAGGGCGATGCGCCGCTGTGGTTCGAGAAGCTCACCTTCGCCGACCCCGACGAGGGCGCGGACCTCGCGGTCAGCGCCGACAGCGGCAAGCTCTACATCACGGCCGGGGCGATGGTCGAGGTGCGCGACTCGCTCACCGGGCGCAAGCTCGGCGATCTGGCCGTGCCCGGACTCGACGAGCGCGTCGGCTGGCAGGTCGCGCAAGGCGCGGGTCTGCTGGCCGAGGAGACGCGCGTGTCGATCTTCGAGCTACCCGCCTGACGCACGCGCCGCGCCCCGCCTGTTCCGCGCAGTTTTCCCCTCACCGCATCGTTCCCCACACGAGCTTTTGCGAGCGACACCATGGCCAAGAAGGACGCCAAGCCCCAGACCGCAGTCGACGCCGACGGACTCGCGGTGCAGCAGTACCGCAGCCTCGTGCTGGTGGTCGTGCCCCCGTCCGAGTTTGGCGAGCAGGCGCTGCGCTACGCGCGTTCCTCGCTCTACAACGTGCACGTCGGAACGCGCTCGGTCTCGACTCAGATGAGCGAGCTGATCAAGGGCGCCTACCAAGACGAGTTCATGGTCGATGACCTGCTCGCCAACGCCAGCATGGACGGCTACTCGGGCCTGATCCTCGTCGGTGGCGCGGGCGCGCTCGCCTTGGCCGACGATGCGGACGTGCAGCGCCTCGCGCGCGACGCGATGGCCAAGGGCAAGCTCGTGGCGGCGTGGGGCCACTCGGTCGCGCTGCTCGCCAAGGCGGGCGTGCTCAAGGGGCGGCGCGTGTGCGCCAACGCGGCCGTGCGCGAGGTGCTCGAGCGCGCGGGTGCGAAATGCTCGACTCGGCAAGTCGAGGTCGATGGCAACCTCGTCACCGGGCTCGACGACTCGGCCGGCATGCGCTTTGGCAAGGCCTTGGCCGAGCGCGTCGGCATCTGATTTCTCGCCCCGCGCTCAACTCGGGACCAGCAGCGAGCCGCTCCGCGCCCCCGCGGAGGCGGCTCGCGCAACTTTCAGCGCAGGGGAGCGACGGCGGGGGCTATCCTATTGGCCTCCAACGCCGCAACCGTGGGCGCGACCCGCGCGAGCGAACCAATTCGAGCTACGAGGCTCCCCCGTGACGTCCATCCACATCGTCGAAGAACTCGCCCGCGAGTTCTCGATCACTCCCGAGCAGGTCCAGTCCACGCTGGAGATGCTCGACGCAGGTCTGCGCGCTCCCTTCATCGGCCGTGTCCGCGGCGCCGCCACCGGGGGACTCCCCGAGCGCGTCGTGCGCTACGTCGCCCAGCGCCGCGACGAGCTCGCCGAGCTCGATCGCCGGCGCGGCACGATCCTGCGCTCGCTCGAGGGGGAGGGCAACCACGTGAAGGCCGACGAGGCCACGCTCGAGCGCGTGCGCCGCTGCGTGGATCGCTTCGAGCTCGAGGACCTGTTCCTCCCGCACCGTCGTCCCGAGCCGGAGGTCCAGCTCGCCCTCGACCGCGGGCTAGGTCGCCTCGCCGACGAGCTCGTCACTCCGCTGCCCAAGGAACTGCGCGCGCCGTCGGCGCAGGGCCACGATGTGGGCAACTCGGACGTGGATCCCGCGGATGCGGAGAACGACGCGGATCAGCACGACGTGGACCATCGCGACGCGGATCAGCACGACGCGGATCAGCGGGAGGCGGATCACCGGGAGGCGGATCCCTCGGCGGTCGAGCAGCGGGACGCGGAACGTTCCGAGGCGCAGCCTCACGGCGACGACGCAGCCGAAGGCTCCGCCCCGCAGACGCAGGGGCACGCGCACGGGGAGCATGCTCCCGCCGAGCCGCACGAGCCCGCGTCCAGCGAGGCTCCGGCCGCCGAAGCTGCCGGGGAAGCCGCCGCGGCCGAGGGAGCGAGCGAGGAAGCCGAGGCGGGCGAGCCCAGCCCGACCGTCAAGGTCAGCCTCGAGGGGCTCAGCCCCGACGAGCACAAGCTGCTCCACGGCGAGTACGAGGTCACCCCGGAGCTCGCGCGCCTGTGCGAGCAGTACGTCAACCCCGACAAGGGCCTGCACACGGCCACCGAGGTCCTCAAGGGTGCCCTGCGCATCCTCTCCGATCGCCTCGGCCGCAACCCGCGCCTGCGAGGCACGATCCGCAAGCTGCTGCGCAAGAACGGCCTGATCACCGTGCGTCCGTCCGGTGACGAGGGCCGCCTCGGTCGCCACCGCCCGATCGCCAAGCTGCGCGCGCCGCTGCGCCAGTTGCAAGGTCACAAGCTGATCGCGATTCGCCAAGCTCAGAAGGAGCGCGCGGTCACGATGGCGATCAGCCTCGATCGCCACATCGCGCTCCCCAAGGTCCGCGCCGCCCTCGGCGCGCACCTCAAGCCCGAGTTCCGCAGCGTGCTCGAAAGCGTCGCGCTCACGACCCTCGAGCATCGGCTGCTGCCCCTGATCGAAGGCGACGTGCGCCTCGAGCTGAAGGAGCGCGCGGACGAAGAGGCGCTGCGCTTCCTCGCCCAGCACCTGCGTCAGGTGCTGCTCGCGTCGCACCTCGGGCGCAAGGCCGTGTGCGGCGTCGACGTCGGCGCCAAGGGCGACTGGACGATCGCGTTCCTCGACGAGCAGGGCGCTGTGCGCGGCACTCCGACCAAGATCGAGCTCGGCGAGAAGGACGACGCCGCGCTCGGTGCGGAGCTCAAGGCCGCGGCGGAAGCCGCCGGTGAGCCGCGCCCGCTCGCGATGGCGCTCGGCCACTCCAGACCCGCTCGCAACGCGCTCGCCAAGCTGCGCGCCGCCCTGCGCACGCTCGACGATCGCACGCCGGTGATGCTCGTCAACGACGCGGGCCTCTCGAGCTACACCAACTCGGACGCCGCGCGCGCCGAATTCGCCGAGCTCGCGGTGCCCGCGCGCGCCGCGATTTCCCTCGGCCGCCGCCTGCAGGATCCGCTGGCGGAGATCCTGAAGATCGACCCCAAGCACCTCGGCCTCGGCGCCGAGCAGGGCCTCGTCAGCAAGGCCAACCTGCGCCGCACGCTCGACGAGACCGTCGAGAGCTGCGTGGCGCTCGTCGGTTGCGACGTCAACCGCGCACCGCTCTCGATCCTGCGCCACCTGCCGGGCCTCGACGAGGCCGCGGCGCACAAGCTCATCGAGCGTCGCGCGCAGTCGCAGTTCTCCAGCCGCGACGACCTGCGCAGCGAAGGTCTGCTCAGCGAGGCGCAGTGGACCAACTGCGCCGCCAGCTTGCGCATCAGCGGCGGCAGCGAGCCGCTCGATCGCACCAGCCTGCACCCCGAGCAGTACGAGATCGCGCGCCGCGTGCTCGAGAGCTCCGGCGGCTCGGCCGCGGAAAGCCTCGGTCGACCGGGCGTGACCAAGGGCCTGCGCCGCGTGGACTTCGGCGTCGACGACCACGTGTGGCGCGACCTGATGCGCGAGCTGTGGCACCCCGGTCGCGATCCGCGCGTGCCGCTGCACCTGCCGCGCTTCCTCTCGCACGACACCGACCGCGTCACGCTGTCGAAGGACCGTGTGATCGAGGGCGTGATCTCGAACGTCGCGAGCTTCGGCGCGTTCGTCGACATTGGACTCGAGCAGGACGGCATGGTCCACGTCAGCGAGATTTCCGATCGCTACGTGCGCGACGCGCGCGAGCTCGTCAGCGTCGGCGACTGCGTGCGCCTGCGCATCGTCGACGGTCAGTCGGCGCGCGTGGCGCTGAGCCTCAAGAACGTGCCGGATCCCGAGCGTCCGCCGCGGCGCGAGGAACGCGGCGAGCGTCCGCCCCGCGGCGAGCGCGGAGAGCGCGGCGAGCGCGG
>Ga0194120_10006506_pt1 | contig 16482 bp, 13 predicted proteins | sample TA2MahCa65mmetaG_FD_148642 | JGI IMG/M metagenome (GOLD analysis project Ga0194120, IMG submission 148642) | Freshwater microbial communities from Lake Tanganyika, Tanzania - TA2015019 Mahale Deep Cast 65m | ecosystem: Environmental > Aquatic > Freshwater > Lake | place: Tanzania: Lake...
TGAAATCGTCGGGTAGCTCAAAGTTGGAGAGTAGCCACGGCTTCACAACGTTATCAAGAATGGCGCGATCAAAGTCGGTACCGCCACACATGGCAACTCCGCCGTGGGCTAACAAACTGACGCGGCCGCTAATACTTTCTGCAAGGGCAATATCCAGTGTGCCGCCACCAAGGTCGAACACGAGGAAAACGCCATCGCCTTTTCGCTGCCGCATAACACTCATGACAGCAGCAACCGGCTCCTGCATTAAGGCCACACTCCCAAGGCCCGCCATTTCAGCCGCCGCCAAGGTTGCGTCCTTTTGCATCTGATTGAATGCCGCTGGAACGGTGATAACAGTCCCAGTTGCTCCGCTGTTGCGAATTTCCTCCGGAAGGTAGCCAAAGCATAACTTCAGAATCTCAGCCGAGCATTCCTCTGGCGTCATCGTGATGTTTACCGCACCCAACTTCACTGGAGTGCTTGTCCCCATCATGCGTTTAAACTTGGTCGCGGCATTGTCAGGATTTTTGGCAGCACTGTCATATGCGCGCTTGCCGAGATACTTATTGCCTCTTCGATCGATAAATATGGCTGACGGTGTTACGTCGTTTTGATCAGGGCTCTTGTACAAGCGCACAGACTCCCCATCGTAGGAACAAATGGCACTGTTTGTCGTGCCGAGATCAATCCCGATGTATTTCATGATTCCACCTTCCTGAGCATCACTGTGCCTTGCTTCTTGAGTCCTTCGGGCCCCATGATGATGGGCTCCACCATCTGATCAACCAAGAGATGGTCATCGGGGCCAAAGTCGCCAATGTTCAATGCCGACGCTGCCATGCCGGGATCGAAAAGCTGACCCTCAACGTTGACCAACTTCAGGCCGCTATCGTCCAAGCTGTCCTCGACCTTCTTTTGGAAATAGCGAAGCTGGTTGACGTATCTGGCACCTTCTCCCGCATCCAGCTTGTTGACCACGCGCGCAAATAGCCTAGAAAAGCGCCAGCTTTCAACGGCGATATCGATCAGCGATCGTTCCATCTGTTCATTGTTTTGATTGTTGTCAGTTGTCATTTCCACCCCTAACTAGCATCTTTCTGCAAGGCGGCCTTCCTTGCCTGAGGGAATCACGGAGTACGGCTCAGAATACAACAAAACGGTGCAATTGAACCATACTCACATAGGTATACCAGTGGATCACCCCGGTTGCATGGCCCTACTTCCGTACCCCACTAACAATGGGGGGAATCACCTCATGCAGCGTATAAAGGAGGCTGTTTTAGATGATATACATACTCTAGAACGGCTTATATACTTCTCCCAACAATCCGCACAAGTGCTGCCAACCAGCGTAAGCCGCACAGAATGCCAACAGAACGAATTGCTGCCCTGACCCAGCCGCAGCGCGACAGCCTCACATTCGTGGAGTTCGTGTGCGCTTTACGCCGCCAGGACCTGTTTCATCCAGTCGGCCACCGCCGGGATCTTGCCGCTCTACAAGGATCTGGCAACCGGCTACCGGTCTCCTACAATGCGGCTTGAAGTCGATGCAGTCTGAAGCATTAATAGTTTCAACATGAACAACGTCCAGGACAGACTCGAATGCCGAAGGGGGCATATTGAACACCGTTGTTGGTGACAACGCTGGAGATTTCTCGTTTCTCACGCTTGACGCTCACTATCGGACGGGCGAGAGGGATCCTGTTTCCGGCTTTTACAAGCCTTGTCTCGATGCAGCTGTCGCTTACGACAGGGCGGTGGGATATTTCCGATCCAGTGTCTTTGCCGTCATTGGTCAGCCCTTTTTGGATTTTGCTCGCAGGGGCGGAAAAGCCCGGTTTATCTGCTCCCCATCCATTACTGAAGAGGATGCCCAAGCCATTGCCTCTGGATATATTCAGCGCGATGAGGTCGTGGAGCAAGCCATATCGCGGGATATAGACGCTTTGCTGTCGGATCCGGCAGCAGGACATCGTGCGAAGCTCTTGGCCACCTTCATCAAATTCGGAGCGTTAGACATCAAGGTCGCAATCCGTAGCGGAGGCAACGGCATCTACCACGAGAAGATCGGCATATTCGACGACGGACGGGGCCATCAAGTGAGCTTCTTAGGGTCGGCCAATGAAACTTGGAGTGCGTGGCACGCTGAGGGCAACCACGAGTCCATTGAAGTGTTCAGAAGCTGGCTGCCCGCAGATGAAACCCGGGTTAAAGCTCATCAGAAAATTTTTGATCTGTTGTGGAAGGGTGAAACACAGGGGGTGGACACGATCGACTTTCCTGAGGCTCAGCAGCGCAAGCTTCTGAGTGTTGCCGCCCCAGGATTGGATGACCCAGAAATCGACCCAACTCATACAGATGGATCAAGGCGGCGAAGACTCTTACCGCACCAGGCAATCGCTATCGACCTCTGGGAGAAGGCCGGGCGGCGCGGAGTGTTTGAGCACGCCACCGGCAGTGGCAAGACCTTCACCGCTATTGAGGCGATTAAGAAACATCTGGCTTCAGGAGAGCCCGCGATCGTGCTGGTGCCCAGTCAATTACTGCATGAGCAATGGAAGCGTGAAATATTGGAGGAAATACCAGACGCTTCTGTGCTGATGGCGGGCGGGGGACATGTCAAATGGAGGGAGCGCGGCCGGCTGAGGTCGCATACTAGCCCTGGGCTTGGCATGAACCGGGTGGTAATCGCCACCATGCAAACAGCATCGACTAATGCATTCATCAACGGGCTCGCCCAAGGAGATCATCTGCTGATTGTGGCCGATGAGATCCACCAGATCGGCAGTCCAAAGAATTCCCGCGCGCTTGCCGTCCGTTCAGGCGCAAGCCTAGGCCTGTCGGCCACGCCTATCCGATATGGCGACCCCGAGGGCACCCAACGAATCTTCGACCGTTTCGGCCCAGTGATTCCTCCGGCGATCACACTGCAGGACGCAATCACAGCGGGACGCCTCGTAAATTACGAGTACTTTCCCCACGCGGTCCATCTGAGTGACGACGAGTCTGCGCTCTGGAAAAGGCTCACTAAACAGATCAGTTTCGAGTTGGCCAAAACTAAAAAGAAAGACGGCAGTGGAGGGCTAACTGACAAAGCCAAGATGCTTCTGATCCAACGCTCTCGAATCGCCAAGAAGGCCAGGGTGAAGACGGGCTTGGCCACAGGCGTGATCAAGAAAGAATTCCATGAAGGCCAAAGCTGGCTTGTGTACTGCGAGGACTCGAGTCAGCTCGACGAAATGCTATCCAAGCTTCGCGACGAAGGCTTCCAACCACTTGAATACCACTCGAACATGTCGGGCGATAAGGTCGAAGCCCTCAATTGGTTCAAGAAGTTTGGCGGCATTCTGGTGTCGATCAAGTGCCTAGACGAAGGCGTGGACATCCCTGCCGTGAGCCACGCGTTTATATTGGCATCGAGCCAGAATCCTAGACAGTTCATTCAACGTCGAGGACGGGTGCTGCGCAAATCTACCAGTAAGGATTTGGCGGTGATCCATGACGCGATCGTTGTGCCAGTGGACCCGGAAAGCGAAGGCGAACAGATCTCACTCTTGAAGGCGGAATTGGTACGAGCGCTCGAGTTTGCCGACTCGGCCTTTAATAAGGGGGCTGGCGCAGATCTGCGCCGGATCGCGATTGAAATGGGAATCGACCCGTCGCGCGAAGGCGAGGCGGCCATTGAAGAAGACCCGGAGGAAGAATGACAGACGACAATGATATGGCCCTTGCGGCCTTGCTCAAGGCAGCGGCGGAGGTGGATCCTCTTCTATCCACCGAACTGCTCCGCAAATCCTTCGCTATCCAGCGCAGGCACCAGTTCGACCGCGATGACACCCGCGAGATGTCTATGCAGGATTTGAAGTCCCTGCTTGATGTGATGATCGATGAAGTGGAGCCGACATGATTCTGCAAACGCTTTCGGCCACAAACTTCATGCCCTACCGGGGCAAGATGTCGATCTCGTTCCCGACCGACAGAGACCGCAATGTGATGCTTGTCTTTGGCGACAACATGCGCGGAAAGACCAGTCTACTCAACGCACTTCGTTGGGTGTTCTACGGCAAGGCCATCGGTCGACACTCTCGTGAGATTGCACTCTTTGACCTGGTCAATTCGGAATCAGCCATGGAGGGAGATTGGTCCATGGAAGTGGTGGTTACGTTCGAAGACGATGGACACCGCTATGAATTGCGGCGCACCGCCACCAAGAGAGCATTGGTTTCCAAACCCACCCGATCCGAGGACTTGCTGATGGAGCGGGCCATGCGAAAGGACGACATTCCTCTAGGAGACCATCTGATCGACGCCGAGATCAATCGATTCGCTCCCGAGCAAACCTCCCGCTTCTTCCTCTTCGATGGCGAATTGCTCGACGAGTACGAGCAGCTTCTGATCGATGGCAGCGAGCAAAGCAAGATGATCAAGGATGCCATTGAGCAGGTTTTGGGCGTACCCACCTTGATTCGAGGCCGTGATGACGCTCAAACAATTTTGAAGGCGGCTCAAAAGCAGCAGACGGCAGACCTCCAGAAGATGGGGGGGTTCGAATCCCAGGCCGAGAGGCAGCGGAACTACCAGACGCAGATTGAGTCCATCGAAAAAGACATCAAGGGCCAGAATGAGCGCTTGAAGAAGGTCAATGCGGAGCGTGAAGAACTCGATGACGACCTGACCAAAGTTGAGTCGCTATATCAAGCGAAGCAAAAGCTTGACGACGCCATTTCCCAACGCGACAAGGCTGCTAAGCGACAAGATGAATTGCAACAGCAGAGACTAGGACTTGTCAGGGATGCATGGAAGGAAGTGCTTCGGCCCCTACTGACGCTCAAGCGCGAGCACATTCAGGACGAGCATTCGAAGTTCACCTCCCAAATGCTCGCCCGCGACAAAGTCGAGACCAAGATTAAACAACTCCAAGAAGCGGTCAAATCGGAGACGTGTCAAGCTTGCGGCCAACCTCTCCATGAAAAGGAGCGCGTCGCCGCAGGGCAAGAACTCGGCAAACTTCAAGCCGAATTACTCGGGTTCAAGGTAGATATGGCGCTCTTCTCCAAGCTCTCCAGCGATTTGCAATCTTTGGACAGGCTATTGAAACCCACCGATGCGCGTCAGATCGAGTTCATTGACAACGAAGTCAACCGCCTGAGCGTCGAATTGACCAAGCTGGACAATCAGATCGAGGAACTAAATGAGTCGATCAAAGGCCAGGACACCGCCGAGATCGCCCGCAAGCGATTCATGCGCGATGGGCTCATCAAGGAAGCAGCCCGCATCGCAGGTGAGATCAAATCAAGCCAAGAGAAGCTCACGGCATCCCAGCGTGAATTGGCGATGATTTCTAAAATTCTCGAAGGACTGCCCAAGGCACGCGCTGCGAAAAGCTCTCGCCTGGTTAAGCTAGCCTCCGCGCTGGAGAAAGTCTATGCGCGAAGCATCGACCAATTGCGCGACGACCTCAAGGCGACGGTGGAATTACTAGCCAGCCAAGCGTTCCGTAAGCTCACCACGCAAAGTCAATATTCAGGCCTGCGCATCAATAGCAACTATGGTCTGACGATTTTGGACGAGCGTGCCCAGGAGGTTCCCATCCGAAGCGCTGGCGCCGAACAGATTGTTGCCCTTTCACTGATCGATGGCTTGGCACATGCTGGTCGCTCTGCAGGTCCTGTGGTCATGGATACCCCATTCGGGCGCTTGGACAAAAAGCACCGGGCGAATATTCTGGCGTACTTGCCTACCACCACCTCCCAACTGGTCCTGTTCGTGCACGAGGGCGAAGTGGACAAGGCATCGGACTTGGCCCAGTTGAAATCCAAGGTCGGCTGTGTGTATGAAATAAAGGAAGTAAGCCTACGGCACTCGCGTATCGAGAGGATCAATCAATGAACGACTCAACGACTGCAACCGCATCGGAACGCACACAAGTCCGCCTGAGCAACAAAGGCCACTCGATCCTTACTCAAATGAAGGAGGACGGTTACCTGGCGGAGATGACCGATGGGTATCGGTTAGGCATCGCATTGGCGCTCTCAATGGGCGCAATTCCGGAAGAATTGTCGGCCGAGAATCGGAATTTCATCGCTGTCTCCACACTGGACCCCACGGGTGAAATCGCGGCAGCCATCCGCATGTTGGTGAATCTTGAGGGGCAGAGCGTATATGGCTACGCCGAACGATTGGCCGATTGGGGCATCAAGGAGATGCAGGAGCGATTTAAAGGGGGATTTCTCGATGTTGCATCCCTCGTGAAAGCGGCTGCAGAGAAGGCATCTTGAACCGATGAGGCCAATTCGTGCATTCCTGTTCGCCCGAGGCGAGAAAGATCAATGGGGCTGTCAAGTCTTCCGAGACTTCGAACCGCTTCTTGAAGCCGCCATCGCTGCCAACGGCGGCAGACGGCATCCAGTAGGGGTGCACATAGGATTCGAACGGCCCACCACGCAAGCCGTGGAGGAATTGCTCTCCAAGCAAGAGGGCTTGGTCTTCCTATCAAGCGGAGCACTGGGCACAATGCCTTTCCCGGTTCGAGCAAGCCAGACGTCGATCGGGTCGGCAGGCGAGAATTCCTTCTATGCTGCTCTCGATGGTTTCGGATACCAAGTTGAGCAAGCCGACGAAACGTTGCCGGCTTCGCTGCAGCCATGGCCCAAAATATCTATACCCGAAAACACTGAGCCCAGGGGCTGGGTGGCCTCACTTTCCAATCTTGAGCCTGGTTTGGCAGAAAAACTCTACGCCGCCGGAATTTGGGACGAGGACGCCTACCTGTTGCGCGAAGGCGATTTGGATATGGATACCCGCTTTCTCGCGGGTCTACGCAGGTATGAAATATTGGAGGGCGAGCAGCCCAGTCCTGTCTCGCTCGTCGAACACCTCAGATCCGCGCCTCCGTGGATCTTGAGCGCGCCGATTGCCCTGCTAAATCTGTCGGTCCGTTCCAACAATGTGTGTGGGGCACATGAGATAAGAACCATAGGGGACTTCGCCAAGTATGGCCTAAAAGGCCTATACAAGCTCCCAAACATAGGCCAAAAATCGGTCCATGAGATCGACCAGGGGGTGGCCCGCCTGTTCACGACCGGGTATCCATTGAAAGCAGTTGCGTCTAAACCTGAATGGGGCATCCCCGATCCGCCGGGGGATATCCACTCGAACACCGACGGTGGAAACCACTCTAGAGTTGGCGCATATTTATCAGCAAGTATCCTCAATGGATTCGTAGAAGCAGCCCAAAAGCTGACGCAAAGTGAGCGGGGCGTTTGGGATAGCCGCCTTGGTTTCCGCTGCGAGCCGATGACGCTCCAGCAGATTGCAGATCAAATTGGCCGGACCCGCGAGCGGGTCCGCCAGATCGAAACCAAGGTTTACAAAAAGGTACATGGGCACCCTTTTTGGGGTGAGCTTTCCCGGAGAGTGCATGAGCATCTGCGCGGAAGAACCTCACCCCTTTTCCTTAACGGGCTCTCCGCGATCGACCCTTGGTTCGAGGGCGCAGACCAACTTGCCCATCCTCTGCGAGAGGTGTCCGACCATATCCCCCGCCTCGGCTTCCATATCCTGACCTGGAATGATTTGCCTGTGATTTCTAGCATGAGCCAGACGCAATGGATCGAAGCGATCGACGAGGCCAAAAGCGTGCTTATGGCCATCGCGGAGCAGAACCTGAGCGAGTGCGACGCGCTCTCTCAGGCCTCAGGCGTCCTCATTGGTAAAGAAAAGGACATGCGCGAGGCCTTGTATGAAGAGATCTCCAAATACTGCATTTGGTCTGTGCTCCCTGATGGGTCACGGGCTCTGACTGGCTTTGGTAAGTCAGCGGCCGTTTTGGTCTCTAGCGTTTTGCAAACATCAGACACGCCTCTGAACATTGATGAGATCCAGCGGCTCGTCCGCGCGCATTCGGCATATGAAGCCGCAAATATTGCCAATATCCGTAGGGCTGCACTTGAAGTGGGGGTGCTATTCGGACGCGGAACTTATGGGCTAATGAAACACTGCCCACTCAACCCCTCGCAGATGCTGGCCATACGCGCGGAGGTCGAGGACATCATCTCAGGCGGATTGTCTTCAAAACAATGGCACAGCAGCGAGCTTTACGACGAGCTTCTCAATCGTGGCTTTTCATACGAAGGCAGGCTCACCAAATACATCATTAACATCGCTCTGTCCGACTCCCCCAACCTTGTCTACCTGCGCCGTATGATCTGGGGCGTTCGCGGAAAATGGAACGAGACCGCCGATGCTCGCCTCGACGTGAAGCAGGCCATTGTCTCGCTGCTTGAAGGGGAGGGAAAACCCATGAGCACGGCACAGATCCGCTCGAAGCTCATCGAGGGGCGTGGCCTCAACGCTTATTTCCAAATATGGGCATCCAGTCCAGTAATCAAACTTGGGCCTGGGCTTTGGGGATTGGAAGGGAGGGATCTGGACATGCAGCATGCCAGCGTGCTGGCCTACCGCCTGCTCAAGGAACTTTCAGTCAGGCAGGAAGGCATGCACGTGTCTGAGGTCGCGGCATTCTTAGGACTGGGCAGTGAGACCGAGGTCTCAATGCTGGCATCTATTGCCAACAAGGATGGTTTGCGCATGGACAAGGGCCAGTATTGCTATCTACAGCGATGGGGCGAATCGCGTCGCATTTCTATTTCGGAAGCTGCTACTTCGACCCTTAAAGCTCATCCCCTGGGTCTGCCTAGAGGCGAACTGCAACTATTTGTGGACCGCATCGCCAAGCGCAAGGTGGACCGACAGCAGCTCAGCAGCGTTTTGCAAAACATTGATGCAGTTTACGACGCCGAATCTAATCTTTGGAAATTCGCTGAGCTTGCCGACGAAGACAATGAAAACGATAGGGGATCTGCCGATCCTTCGCTCGATGCATGAAATAGGCATCGCGGGCATCAGAACTCATCAATACGTCGCTGCGAGCATTGGGATGTCGGGGATGGCGCAGGTAACCGACACACTGCTCACCATGATCTTCATCATGGAGATCGCAGAACCTCGTAGGTGGGATCATCTGTTGAAAACGAGGTCATCCGGCTAGCTACAGAATCATTAGTGACCGTGTGCCGAAAAGAGGCAAAAAGGGCCTCGGTTCGAAGATCCGCCTTTGGCGGATTATGCAGTGGTAATGCGCCAACTGTACAACTATGAGTCAGCCCCCCCACTCCTGACAGGCTGGTAATTACTGAATTAGATAAAATGGCTTGTGGACGATTTCTTGGCTTGGTCCGCCAAGTGTACCGAAGGGTTAACCTCATCTAGCTACCTAGTCTGGCCTCCATTTGGGTGTAGTAGAACCTGTGACTCATCGACTGGCTGCGCGCAGGGCGTGTTAATCGAATACAAAGTTGACTTTCCTCTTGTTGCTTCCAACGCGGTTGCCTGGAAGCGGGCCATACCGCCTCGAATGTATTCACTGGACATCTCGACGCATGCCCATTTGCGCTTCAAAGTCTCAGCTACCATCCCTGTTACGCAGGACCCGCCAAAGGGGTCAAGCACCATGTCGCCTGGGTCTGTGAGCATGCGAATGAAATATTCGGGCAAGAGTGCCGGGAAGCGAGCCGGATGAATATCGATTCCATTTTCCCGGCAATAGTCTTGGTAAACGCCGTTGCTCTCGGTGTTCGCGATGGCTAATAGATTTGGCGGAACTGCGCCGCCATTGTCTTTAGAAAACCTGTCTGAGATGCCATGCCCCGAAGGGCGTAGCTTTGCGCTGTAGCCATTTTTAAGTAGGTTTTTCATCGAGTCCGAATAGGGGCTCAGTACGCGCTTATTGTTGGCCTTCGGGAAAGGGGTCTTTGAGAGCCACCAGATGCAATTGACAGCGTCCTTGACTCGAACTCTTCTGACGTTAACCCATTCGGCGGGACTCGGTAATTTCGCTGGATTCCACCAATAGTGTTCTTGTGCGAGATGGAAACCGTACTCCTCGCAGAGCATCACTAGAAGCTTGAAATGGTAAAGCGATCTGGTTGGAGTGCCCGACTTCCAAGCCCCGCCGATATCGATGACTAGACTTCCATCGGATTTTAGGACTCGATGAAATCCTTCCGCGAAAGGCCGAAACCACTCGCAGTATTCGGCGGCATCCTCATTGCCGTATGTCTTTTTGCGCACAAGACCAAATGGTGGCGAAGTCATTATCAGATTAACTGACTCTGGCTTGGCTGCATGATGGAGGTACTCAAGCGAGTTACCCTGAAAAATTCTTCCCAGTGATGTTTTATGGGTTTCGTATAGCTTGCCAAAGTCCCGTCCGTGCAGTTGTCCGCGCTGTTTTCGCATGAGCGTCACAGAGACATTGTGCAAGTGCCGCAAATAGTCGCCGAGAGACTTGAAGCCTAATGTTGCCGACACCTCCTCCATCTCGTTGCGTTCGTGAGTGGTAAGCCTGATGCTCGTAATGTTTTCACGAGTTTGGGCTAGCGGTGGTCTTCCCATTGCCGTCCCCTATGACGTTTTTCGCATGCATATAACTACCAGCTTATTGTATTACAAAAACATCTCCAAAGTCCCAATGTGCTGCGCAGTAGTCTCATCCATCAGCAGCCGATGGCTACAAGGCAATCCCCATATTTTTAGACGATTTTAAAAGCACAAACATGAGTGGCTGCTTCGGGGGTGATCGCCACAACTTACTCGTGTTTTGCTCAGTGAGAGCCGTTCACAAGCTAAAAGCTACATTCAAGTTCTCGGTTTTCTGCCCGCTGTTCGTGGACCACAGATCAGGCCAACATGCCTCGCTAGTTCTTCCAGTGCATACATGCGACGGGAAGCCAGCCTGCGTTCGTTCCGCACTTCGCGAGTTTCGTTACCGTGCACGGTTTTGGCTTCGGCACACCGCTGTCGCCCTTCTGGAGTTTTGGGGCCGGTTGAACGCCCCCCATGAAAACGACAGACTCGCTGCCCTTGAATTGCGGGGGCACGGCATTGCTGCCCCGTTCTCTTAGATGTGGCCTGACACTGAACGCACTGAACTCGCCCACCGAGGGTTAGAAATGTGTTGGGTGAAGGTCGTTCTTTAGACATCGGTAAGCCCTGGGATAAGGGGGGCGCGGGGAGGTTGAACCTGTTTTTCCAAGCACCCCTTGAACGGGCAGGTTGCCACCCTTGCCAGCGAGTTGCAAAAACCTTTTTGTGGATAGATCTTTCACAATACTTTCTTCAAACCAGTGGCAAGGATGGCAAATAACCCCGACCCCCGCATCATTCTTTGAAAAACGCACACCATCAACGGTGGCTAATGACGGCAAATCTTCCTCGCGACAGCCATAATTTTTCACTCCCACGTGATTGCCCCCCCAATCACCCGCTCAAATTCCGCTCTTGCGGTGGACAGATCGGGTAGTTTAAGGCCACGTTTCTGAACCTTATTGGAAGACCCGTTTTGGTGACAAAGCTGCCTAGCAGTTTCAGCAGAACGGCAAAGCTTCTGGATAGTTGACAAGACATCGCCAGATTGAACAGTTTGGTGCCGCTGGGCGTTCTTGTTGAAGGTCGTGTAGTGCCTAGTCAAATCGGTTGTTGGCATGAATATCTGTCCAGTCCAAACAGTTTCAAACCCAAATTGGTTGACACCTGCATCGAAATCGCCGGCCAGCAGAACTTCATACCAATATCTGTAAACCCCCTGTAGAGATTTGATTTTCTGTTGCAAATGCTGATTGGTATTGGGCTTTTTTCGGACGTTGAAAGAACGGAGGTCAAGGCCTTGTAAATGATGCACAAACGCGCCAACGGAGGTGGGGTCTGCAATGGCTTCGGCAAGCTGTGAGAAATAGATTTCATCCTGCTGGTGAATATCGGAAACAGCCAAAAAAACAAAACGGCGGTCGTCCATCTCCACGTGTGCGAAGTGGTCATGGTTGCTGGCCGCAAAAAAACGATGCACCGACTCGATACTTCGCGCGGGCTGGTACTTCTGCTCAATGTTAATGTGTGGCTCCGTGATCATTGACTTCAAACGGTCTAGGGCTTTTCTGTCGCCAACAAACAGCGCCTCATCCATGCACACTGCATAGTTGCGTTCAAGACATGCATTGAAGCGACCGACCACCTGATCGACATCGGTGACTAATAAGGTCGTGCGGGACCAAATTGCCCTGAGCAAATTGAAGAACATGCCTTTGCCGGTGCCTTGCCTCCCAAGCAACACCAGCATCACCCCAGGTTTCTTCTCTGGATGTTGGACCATGTGCGCCAAATAGTGGATCAGGTAGTAAAAGCTGTCGGTGTCGCCCCCACAGATCACGTCTAACAGATACGCCAGGATGAATGTGGCGCTGCCCTGACTATCTGGCTCGCATGGATCAACCCAAAAGTTCAATGCAGTTGTCGATGCCGGGGGCGGCGTAAAAGTCGTGCCCCGAAAAACCACGGTCCCAGGGGCTACCCAGAAGTCTCTAATGACCGCGGTCGGGACGCATGGGTATGGCAGCGTTTCAAGGACCCTTTGCATCCAAAGGGTCGCATCCGATTTTTTATAAAACTCAGGGGCACCGGCCAATCCACCGCTCAAGAAATCAGCGACATGTAGACGGTCCACAACCCGGATTTCCCCACTCAAATCAAGAATCGCAAACTGATTTTGTAGAGCAGCCAATGGCGCGCTTGTTGCTTGGTGATTAGCCACGCCATCCTCCTAGCCGCGCATGGTGATAGACAGTCCCCACAGTGATTTTGTTATCCCGCTGGGGCATGTATGAGTTGACCAGCGTCCAAAATGCATCTTCAGCATATCGGGCAGGCGCAGTCTGGCTCCAAGCTTGCGCAATAGCTTCAGCACAAGTCCACTTGGTGCTCAAAATAGCCCAAACAATGTTGCGCCAAACTTCGTACGAACAATCGGCGGTGATATGCGAAAGGGCGTCCTTGATGATGGCGATTTGTCGGGGACTCTCCAGTCGCATGCTTTCACTCAGATCAAGCGCAAACTTGCGATTCGCCACTCTGCTGCCGTTGGCAACCATTGTGCGCCACACGTTAAGCAGGGCTTCTGGGATTTCGGGTAGCGCCAACGGGTTTCCGTGCCCCATCCACTGGTATGCTGATCCACTTGGGTGGATGCTGGGTGGCAAAACATCTTGGACGGTTTTACCGTCACTCGTAGCGCATCGAAACTCAAGGGCAACTCGACCGTCTGGCCCGTTGATCCTAGTGGACACCATTTGGGCGACACCTGCAGGCAGCCTGTAAACCAACTTCAGGCTGTACTTTTTTCCTGACCAAATTACTACCGCACTAGGCGCTTCGAGAAGGCCGTTCAGGTCGATGCAATGTGTCGCCAACCATGGTTTTGCTGTCTTGTAGTTATCAATGTCAATTGCACAAGTTGGTGACGGCGTGCAGTACGCATGCGCTAGGCCAATGTTCATACCGTCCAGCAAGTGCACTTGGTCCAAATTGGTAACGCACTGTGAGTGCATGTTCCAACCTTTACGCACAGGTCCTTTTTGACGCGGTGGAATTGGTACGAGCGCCCAACCTGTACCGAGCATTTCAGATACTCCTGTCATAGGTACCTCCGGATGGCGGCCTTCAAATAACTGGGCAATTTCTGCTCTGTGACGCCGTAAATGACCCACTGTGCTTTCACACATGCGAACCAGAAGTCGTTGTCTACTTCTGATGCGACACCGGGCGCGAACGCGATCACCACCGGTATGTCATGCGCAAGTGCGTACCCGACCTCAACAAGCGTTCCAAAGCAGTCTGTGGAGTCGATATAGCAAAACAGCAAGTCAGCCTTTGCTACTGCGCCCAAGCAAAGATTCGCCACTTCGAGATGAGACCCATCAAATTCCGCGTGAATGTCACGACCTAGACATGCGTTTTCGCCGCGTATGGCTATAGCCCCATGTGAGCTCTTGTTATGGAAGCAGCCATGGTCACAACCAACGAAGAAAGGGCCGACATATACGAAGGCAGGCTGTGGCAATACCCCATCACTCCAAGAGTGGTAACGAAGCCCGGATACCAGCCCATGTCGCCAACAGTTCTTGCGGATTTTTCCGGCAAGGTAGATGTGGGGGTGCCGTACTGTTCTGGAGACGTTAGCCGTTAAGCGGTTGGAGTTGGTTCTCATGCCGCACCTCCTTGGCTAGGTTTGCGTTTTGACTCGCCGCGCTCAGCAATAAATTCACCGGGACATTTCAGCCACTGTCGAATTTCACCGACTCGCCAAGCAGTAACTTGGGGTGAAACGCGCACGGGCTGCGGGAAGGTGCCTTCGCGTACGCGCCGCCAGGCCGTTGCGGCAGAGAACGGGATGATTGCAGTTGAAAGTAACTGATTTAAACGGACGAACGAACTGTCGGGCAGGTCGTCAAACCGGACAAGCAGTGTCGTCGGAATTTGCTGTTTCATGGTGGCACCCTATGGTGGTGGTTGATATGCCACGCACGATATGGGTACAGACCACAACGGCGACTAACTCACTTTTTTCGTTGCGCTATCCGCTTGCGCCACCAGTCTGCCGATATACGGTCAACAAGATCGGGGTGTGCCATCGCCACGACCGATCGAACTTCTGTGACTTGGTGATCCTTCAGCTTATTGCTTATCCAGTTGGAAAACTCTCGAACAATCGCTGACATAGCGCGCGGGGATGAACTTTTTTCGGACAGAAATTTTTCAGCCAAATCCACCAACAGTGAGTCTGTGACCGCATCACGAATATTGGTTCTTTGATGCTTACGAATTGCCACCTTTTTGACGGTGTACCCGCGAAGTTGTAACTTCTTCAGTTTTTTGTGTTCGAGCGCGCTTCGTGGAAGCAATAGTTTTGTGATACCACCACCTCTGCCAGTTGAATTTAGTTCAACGCAGAGAATCTGGTGAGCGATTCGTGCTTGGTCCTTGCGCCCCGCCTGTTTACCATTAGGCCCAATCAAGACCAAATGTTTTGGCTTCCCGTTCATCATGCTTTTGCCCTGATTGGCGTCACAGATGCGGACGAATTTCTGGATGGCGTATCGAGATAGTCGGCCCATTCCACCATCAATTTCCGACGCTTCTCCAGTAAATCCGTGCGCTGATAGGCTTGTTTGACAGCATCCCCAACCGCGTGGCCAGAAGCCGCCTTGCGTATCTCATCCGGGTAGTTCGTCTGTTCAGCCGCCCAGTCACGAAAAGTTGATCGAAATCCATGAGGAACGGCTTCAACAGTCAGTTCACCCCGTTCCCGCATGCCTCGCATGAGCTGGCTGAGCGCCATATCTGACAACGCCTTTCCCTTGGGATTTGGAAAAACCAAGTCGGTACCGGCCATGCGCGGTAGACCAGCAAGCAGCTTTGTGGCTTGTGGCGGCAACGGAACCTTGTGCTCGCGTTTGGCTTTGGTATGTTCGGCGGGAATGATCCATAGACCTTTGGCGAGGTCGAACTCCGACCAGGTGGCGGTACGCACAGACCCAGAGCGAACAGCGGTCATTACAAGAAACTCAAGCGTCCGCGCGCTGGTGCTGCTGTTGGTACGCAGTTTGGCAATGAAATCACCCGCCAGTTCGTAAGGAACCGCTGGTTGATGCTTGGTCTTTTTGAGACCCCTCGTCGCGGGAAGCTGTGTGTCTAGGTACCCCTTCCAGGTCGCTGGGTTGGTACCGGCCCTGTACTCGTTGACGGTCGCGTAGTCGAGAACGGTGCGAATGCGATCTAGCAGCCGCTTAGCGGTTTCGGCTTTGACGTGCCAAAGCTTCCCCTCGTTACCGTTGCGATGCTTGGTGTCTTGAAGCAGCACATCCAACACATGCCGCATTGAAATGTCTGCGACCAGCAGTTTACCGATGACTGGATATGCATAAGCTTCAAGTGTTGACGCCCACTGTTTACGGTGCTTGTCGTTGGTGTAGTCCGAGGCGTGGGCATCCATGTACGCATCAGCGCACTCCTGGAAGGTCTTGTTCTTTGCTGCTTCAGCAATGAGCGCGCTGCGCTGGGCGCGTTTACGAGCGAGCAAATTGACACCGGCCTTGGCCTCGGAAGCCAGTACACGCGCCTGTTCACGCGCAGCAGCCAATGACACTTGTGGGTATGATCCCAGACCAATCAGCTGACGTTGGCTACCAACCATCAGGCGCAAAATCCAAGACCTCGGCACTGGGGTGCTTGGCTGGGCGGGTTCGCGAATTTGAAGCAACAAACCAGCGACCCCGCCGACAGCATGCCAGCCGGGCGTATTCAGCCGTTTAACTTCCAGCGCAGAAAGTTCTTTTGCGATCTTGGGCATACCATCCTGCATACTATAAATTATGACATCCGATGATATCGGGCAAGACAAGACAGCGCAACAGTCCGCACGCAGTGCGTTGTAATTAAACAAGGAAATGGATTTCGTTGACACGCATGCCACACGACAAAGGCGGACCCCCTTTCCGCCAGAATATGGCATCCCCGCGCTAAGCCATTGATTTATGCGCGTTTAGCGCGGCGGATTTAACAGGATTTAACAAAATCCAACGTAAATTGCCGTAAGATTGTCGTAAAAAT
>Ga0194120_10006507_pt1 | contig 16479 bp, 15 predicted proteins | sample TA2MahCa65mmetaG_FD_148642 | JGI IMG/M metagenome (GOLD analysis project Ga0194120, IMG submission 148642) | Freshwater microbial communities from Lake Tanganyika, Tanzania - TA2015019 Mahale Deep Cast 65m | ecosystem: Environmental > Aquatic > Freshwater > Lake | place: Tanzania: Lake...
AAGAAACCAATAGGGCAAGAGCTGATGCAGAAATGCTTTTATTCTTCCGTCCTCGCCATTACCCACCATAACCGACAGAGATGGCAAGAGAATGGTTGAGAAAGTGATCGTCACCTGTTGAATCACTCCTGCTAATTGGCTTGCTAGGGAATAAATCCCTACGTCAGACATAGAAAGGGACCCTTTTATAATGACGTAGTCAACCCAATTGGTTCCCAAAAGTCCAGCCCAACTGGAAATACTTACCGGAAGGGAGAAATGCAGCAGACTTCTGAGGGTTTCGCGGTCAAGCGAGACCGGGGAAAACACCGTCCATCCAAGGACCATGACTCCCCCCATTAACACCACTAGACAACTGGTTGCGTAACTAGCCAACACCAAAAGCGGGGCCCTGACCCAGGAAGATGGAAGTAGTACAACGATTGCGAGAGTCACGGCTTTTTCACAGAATAGAATTGTTCCGTATCGATTCATCTCCTGCCGAGCCTGAAACACAGCGCCAAGACTAGACAGCAAACACGAAAGAATGAAATACCCAAATACCAGTACGACTCCAGCTTTCGGAATACCCAAATAGCTTGCAAGATGATCTTCGCCGCCTAAAACAACTAGGCCTGCAAATAAGACCATCGGCGCCACGACCCAGAACCGAGCCCAGAAGGTTCTGGAAAGTGTCCCGGAAGAGGTGAACTCATGCGATCCAAACCGAACAAACCCTACATGCGTCCAGTTTGAAACTAGCAGCAACAAGACCTGGGAAACCATGAGAAGGAGCGTGACCTGCCCAAACTTCTCAGCACCCAGCCTACGTGTGAGGACGATACTGATTGCAAGAGCAAGTGCCAGTGCTCCATAATTTCCGACCACTACACCCAGAAAATTATGAAGTACTTTCCTGGCTCTTTGAACGCTTTCATCTCTCAATTCTTCACGTCTTCACGCTATTTCAAGACCCAAGTTTTACCCTACCGCTCGGCCCTCATTTCCTTCAAACACTAACTCGACACAAGGGCGATGCCACGACACGCTCTAACACGATGAGCGCAAACATCCCGCATTTGCTTCTTAGTGGACCAAGAGCATTTTCACAAACTCGCCAAAATCCAAAACTCCACCCCGGCATCAAACTTCGAAGCGAAAGCCCCCCCGAAATTAAGTAGCGAACTGGCATGAAAGGGCGCACTGTACGAACCTCCCACTCCGGAAAATCCCCCTCAAACTGTTTCCTATCCCTTCCAAAAACGATCCATGGAAGTGCGCCATTAGCGCCTGAGAGCGGCCCCGTCCTAGGAAACTCCCAAACTGGCGACTCCGGGTCGAATGGTTCATGATGCAAATGGGAGTAGACTACTCTTGACCAACTAGTAACCCAAGGCTCAATCATAACAATAACGCCACCTGGTCGCACACAACGTGCAGCTTCTGAGAAAAAGCTTCTCGACCGCGGAAGATGATGAAGCACATTGGTCATGACTATGCCGCGCAAAGCCTTATCCACGAACGGTAACTGCTGTCCGTCTAGCACTAGTTTGACCTTAACTCCTGGGCAATGAAAATTCTCCGAGCTGATTAAATTTGGAATGTATTGGGCCAAAAATCCAGCGCCCGATCAAAGTTCGAGAACCTGACCAGAACCGGTTGGCAAGGAAGCACCAATCGCCGCATACCACTCCTCGTAAATCTTCCTGAGAAACACTTTTCCCCGTATGATTTGTAATCTCAGTTGCGTGGTGTACGGATCATCAATATCAAGTCCTCGCGTAAGCGGATGCGCTAACCATGCCGACAACATCGTTCGATCTTTACCTCAGCTTCCCGCCTCGCACGGTTAAACTGGACAACACGCGTACACATACCTTTCGTAATCTCTCAGACAAATCATGTTTCGTGGTACAAGGAGGCAATCCGATGAGCATTCGCCATAACAGTAAACGTAATCGTTGTCGCCGGAATGCTCGGGAACACACTGGCATCAACAATGTGGACTTTTTGGTATCCAAATGGACGACCGAGGCAATCACTCTGAAATGCTGCTGGCGAATACCGCATCGGAAACGTTCCACCGCTATGAAAGCAACTGTTACCGGGGCTGCCAAACTTTAGCAAAAAACTAATTGGCACTCCCTTAAAGAGCATTGCATTACTTTGCACCTTGGCAAGCAATCTGCGTACCCTTAGCTCTGCTGGAGATCTATTCATCATTTCCACTAGCAAGTGGCGATCGTTAGGCCTAGCGGCCTTCGACCTCAACCGTAGCAGAAATGTGTTCGACACGTCGGAATGAAGATAGCCTTGCACAGCACAAAGTCGCCCCAACAGAATATCCTCTGCAAATTTGAACGTCGAATACAATTTGCCCAACATTTCCTGCAGTGTCCGCAAGTAAATATCGCTATATGTATACACTTGCAAATGTATGGTATGTGGGCTAATGTCTGGATCTGCTATCTCGATAAAGATCTGCGCCAGTGTTTGCAAACGCTCATTCGTGACACCTTTGATATGACCGAATCTTAAAAACGGAAATAAAAAATACTGGCTATCGAGCATCTTCAATGGATAATCATACGCTTCCAAAGATTCCAGCATGATCTTGGCCGTTGATAAAACCCCGCATGCCAGGTAGACACGCTTGGCAAGAAATTCAATCTGCTCACCCGAAATCGTTGACTCAGCTTTTATTTTCACCTCCCCATTGACTTCGACAATCTTTTTCACAAGAACATCTTTCACGTATCGAAAGCCAGGCAACTTCTGAAGTTCGTCTAACGTATTTGTGGAATTATAAATTAGCTTGTATGGACACCCGTACATGCAAAGCCCGCAATACTCACACCCATTATCCGTATTCCCCGGAAAAGTTCTGACTGCTAATCTTGAGTATCCAAAATATATCCCTTGAGCATTGAGCTTCACTTTGCTGGATGCAAGATCTTCCATCAAGGCAATCGCCTGTTTCGTTGGAGAAAGCGGTTGGCAACGTGACGAATAACTAGGGAAAGAATCATGAAGATCATCTCTTTTTGCGCATGCAATAGGCATGAACGATGAAACTGATTCGTAATGCTTTACCAAATCATCATGAGAAATCGGCCAATCGGCAATATCACCCTTTGAGTACGGCATCACGGCCGCTCCCCAAACATTACTTAGCCCTCCACGAGCAAATGAATGCAATGTACCGCCTGCAGATTGCGCGCCCGAAACCTGCCCCGCCTCTCGATATGGAAAATCTGAACCGTAGCAGAGCTTCATGGGAAAGCTAGAGGCATTCGAGCAAGAGTTCCCCTTGATAAATTCAAGGGTCTTGGCATCCCAGTTCTCTGGTCTTGTTTGGCCCAACTGGCCTACAAGAGCGAGGCGATCAGGTTCCAGCTCTTTGCCAACATCCAACATTGTCACCCGCAACCCCTGTCGAATTAGTGCAATCGCGCTAGCCACACCAGCTGGACCGGAGCCAATCACGTAAATCATTCAATCGATGTTTCCCCGCTCATCAATAAATCTTTCCGGAACTTTCTTGCTCCACTTAACCCATTCCGCACCAAGCAAGAACCAAGGTCCCACGTCAACAGAGACATTGTCTCTCATTATTCGCACGGCCTGAATCACCTGTCCTCTACCAACGCCGCATCCGCTTTCAGCTCAGCCTCGATGCTTGCACCAGCCTGCCCGTTACCTAAGAGTTGCGAAAGGTCATAGATTCTAATTTCATTGGAGTGCGGATCCGAGAGAGTTTGGGTTAGGGCTTGACGACTCATTGCTGTATCCGCAACAATCAGCAACATTGCTCCGATCGGATTTGCGATCACGGCTTCTGGACGATGCTGCTGTTCCAAAGCCTGGACTAGCGGCCACAGGGGATGACGTTGCTCCTCCAGAATATGCACCCAGTAATTCAACGCTAGGAGACGCACACCCGTCTCTCTGCGCAGCGTTTCTAAGGCATCGAGAGACGTCGGTAGGGGATGGTTAGCACTAAACGACCCCAGATAATATTGCTCAAGAGGTGCGCCTAGCGACACCTCTTGTCCACCTCCGTATTCCAACACATACTGAGCAGCTTCTTCATATCCGGACCGCAGATTGGCTACTTGCCATGCCCCCGGTAGCCCGCTGAAGATTACAACAGCCATCCCCCCCACCATAGAAACGAAGGCAGCCTCCGCTCGACCAACCCATCGGCCCACGTGGTCAGCTATCTGAATAATCCCCACACCGGCCCATATAGCAATGAACGGCAAGATAACCACAGCCATTCGTGAAAAGATCGGGGATGTCGTAATCCCTCCAACCAGAGCTGAAGACAAATGCACGGCTGGAAGGACAAGGAGTAAGCCTTTTCTATAATCACGAAAACTAGAAAGGCATGAGAGACTCCAACCCAAAACCGCCAGGAGACAGACAACAAGGCCTTCCGAATCGAGCAATAGGCGAGGGAACCGCTCCACTCCTGAACTCACCACCCATCGAAAAAGCCCCATCGAGTAGTAGAGTTGCGCAAGATAGGCGCCACGAAACTCGGACAGATGCCCATAGGCCGTGGGAAGAATGACACGATAGAAGAGCTCGAATAGCCCCACCACGAAAAAGAACGAAAGACTGAGTGTCGCAAATCTCCTAGCATCTCTGAGCCGCCTGTTAGTCATAAAGACGAAGCGTAGACCTTCGCAGGCAAATACAATTGCAACATAAAGCAGCACATTGAAGTGGCATCCGAAAGCATAGGCAAGTGTCGCGCCAGCAAGCATCAGTCTCACGTATTTTTCACTCTCCAGAGTGCCGAGGTAAAGATACACCCCCAGAACGACAAAAAAGGCTGCCATCGCAGCAGGGACCTGCGACCCCGAGTAAAACACATGATATTTCGAAACAGCGAGCGTCGCGACTCCTGCCAGGGCAACACGATTTCCGAATGTACTACTGGCTATTCGATAGATAACCATGAGTGTGCCAAGACCGAAGAATAATGAGAGTAGCCCAACCGATTTTGGTGTGAGGCCTGCCACCGTACCGTAGAGTAATGTGATGAAATCATAGCCAGGTTTAGCGGTAAAAGCCCAATAAGGAACAGGTTCTTTGTCAAAGGGGGCACGCTCCAGAAACGGCCTGGGCCAATCTTGGATTCCCAAAGCTTCCCTTATCATCAAAACACCCGGCTGAACCGAAAACAAATATTGTGCCTCATCCCAAACAAAAAGCCCACGCTGGGTGGCAGGAACGCGCAGACCTGCTGCTAGGAGTAGCAACAGCACCAAGGCTGCGCCTAGGTACCGTGACGACTTCTGCCCAGATAGCAAAGTACGTAGTTTGGCACTGAGAATCGACTGTGGTGCTGCGTTCATACCGTCACGTTGTGCACATTTTAGGAATAGGCTGGCGGGACAGTAGCAGATCTATGTAATCGTTCGATTTTGCGTACTTCAGCACATCTTCCCACGGTAACTGGCATGGTTCCGCATGGCCTGATAGCAAATAGGCATTGAATCCAAGGTCTTTGAGGAAATGGGGAAGTTCTTCGGGATCTGATCCGCATTGGGCCACCATATCAGGAGCAAACTCAAGAAGGATGTAGGCTTGTGCATGCCGCGTTAGCGCCCCCTGCATGCCACGCAACACCAAAAGCTCAGCCCCTTGCACATCAATCTTCACCACTGAAAGCGGACGACGTTCTCCACTCCTGTCAAGATATTGGTCAAGACTCTGGAGCGAAATACGCTGGGTTCCAGTGAGGCCAACCGCCGAATAAATGCGATGATCGGCCGGGTGATGCGGATTTAAGTGCAGCACGGCCATCCCATCGTACTCGCCTAAGGCCGATCCTATTACGGTTACATTCTGACAGCCTCTACGATGTAGTACGCGCTTCAGGATCTGCAGGTTCACAGCCTCAGGCTCAAAGGCAAGCACATGGCCATGCGGGCCAACAGCGTCGGCCAACGCTAATGTGAAGAATCCGATATTGGCGCCGACATCCACAGCCAAAGTACCTGGTTTTGCAAGATGCCCGACTATTCCTACCCACGGAGCTTCTATGTGCCGCTTGTAGAGGCAGTACCCCCTAACAAACATTTCTTGCCCCACCGAGGTAGACAAAAATCCCGTTCGCCCCAAAATGGAATACGAACTAAGCGCAAGGTGCTGGAGAAAGTTGCCCATCCCGGATTACTAACCAGCTTGCTGCATTAACATACTTAGCAAACCTCTGCTCTCACACAAATTTAATACGCCCTGCGGCGAACGCTACCATCTTCAGCAAAAGCCAACCGTGCTGCCAACGCTGAATGTTAGTATCACCGTACGTACGGTCCCGGTAACGTATCGGCAGATCGACCATTCTCAAGTTTGCCTTGCTTGCACCAAACAACAGATCAAAATCTCCAAAAGGATCAAAATCGCCGAAGTAGGCCCGGTTAGAAGCAATCAATTCGTAGTCACGTTTCCAAAGAACCTTCGTGCCACAGAGCGTGTCTTTAATAGGCTGTCCCAGCAGCCAGGAAAACGCGAGGCTGAAAAACTTGTTCCCCACCATGTTCAGCACCCGCATGGCTCGACCCTCCATTGGATAGACCAAGCGAACACCGTTAATAAACTCACCCCTCCCTGATACTAGAGCTTCATAAAAACGCGTTAAGTTTTCAGGCGGAACGGTCAAGTCAGCATCAAGAATCATCAATATTTCGCCGCTTGCATTATCAAATCCGCATCTGACGGCATCACCTTTCCCCCTCCCCATTTGTGTCAACAACCTGCACTTCCGCTCCGGATGCCTTGCCATCGCTTGTTCGATGACATCATAGGTGTTGTCCCATGAGTGCCCTTCGACAAATACTAGTTCCGTACCGCATCCCATTTCTGGCGTACGCGTAAAGACCCCTTCGATATTCCCGGCTTCGTTTCGCGCAGGCACAACCACGGAAACCAATGGAGCATCAACCCCTCTCCTTTGGCCTAACAAGGCCGTCAGGCGAGCAACAATAAAATTGCTCAAGCCTAGCCAGGAAAATGGCGAAAATCTCACCAGAACACGATTGGAAATTTTCGACAACAAAGGCACATAGAATGGCACCAGGATCTCTTCCGTATGCTTAATAACTTCAAACCCCGTCAGCTGTAGCAAGTTGGCAATATCATCCACCGTCAGCCAGTTCTGCTCCAGAGTGGGCTTGCTCAAACCTAGTCGCTGAGCAACGCCAAGTGGAATCTGCCAAATGCGATTATACGTATTGAGAATGACCCGCGTTTGAGGGCCAGCCATTCTCGCCAAACGTTCAAAAACGATCTGTACGTCCCACAGGTCGTTGATCAGGTCCGACAAGATAATGATGTCAAATGTCTCATTCAATGAAAATTCATGCGCATCGCATTGAATAAAACGTAGTCGCGGGTGTCTCTCAGAAGCTTGCTTGAGCATTGCGACAGAAAAGTCAACTCCGACACCCACAGAAGGCTGCAGGGCCGCAAGCAAATCTCCATGTCCACAACCGATTTCAAGTAGGCGCAGGCCAGGGGGGACGAGAAGTTTGTAGTAGTGCACCAGTTGATTCTGATAAAACTTTCCACCAGGACTATTGCCCTCAAATTTCTGGCCGACACCATTCCAGTGGGCAATTCGTTCCCCTTGATAGCGTTGCGCCGCATTGTCGCTCTGAGCCATTTCTACGCCACTAGTCGCCGCCCTGCCATTTACGTCGTTCATTTTGATACCAATCGATAGTCCGGCGAAGACCTTCTTCAAACCCTACCCTTGCACGAAAACCGAACTTCTCTTCAGCTCGCCTTGTGTCCAATCGGCGACGCGGCTGGCCATTTGGTTTTGTCTGATCCCAATCGATTTTCCCTTCGAAACCGATGATACTGGCAATCGTATGAACAAGATCTTTGATGCCAATCTCAAACCCACAACCAAGATTGACAGGCAAGCTCTCATTGTACCGCTCAGTAGCCAGCAATATCCCTTCGGCCGCATCCTCCACATAAAGAAACTCACGGGTTGGAGATCCATCTCCCCACACTTCAATGGTATCTTTGCCGCACTCTTTTGCCTCGACGCACTTTCTTATAAGGGCTGGGATAACATGCGAACTCTCGGGATCGAAGTTATCGCCCGGCCCGTAAAGATTTACTGGAAGTAGAAAGATGCTATTAAAACCATATTGGTCGCGATATGACTGGCTCTGCACCAGTAGCATTTTCTTTGCAAGACCATAGGGAGCATTGGTTTCCTCTGGATAACCATTCCAGAGATCATCCTCGACGAAGGGAACAGGCGTCATTTTCGGATATGCACAGATGGTTCCAATGCCGATGAATTTACCCACCCCAGCTTGCCAAGCTTCGTGTAGTAAATGAACGCCCATGATGAGATTGTCATAAAAGAACTCGGCTGGATGGATACGGTTTGCCCCAATTCCACCAACCCGAGCGGCAAGATGGATAATGATTGTCGGTTGTGTGTCACTGATAGCTCGCTGAATTTCTAACTGTCGGCGCAAATCATAGTCTTTGCTGCGAATGACAAAAATCTGGTGACAACCCCGCTGCTTCAACCTTTCCACGACAAAGGAACCGAGAAATCCGGCTCCACCAGTAACCATTACTCGCGCATTGGACCAAGCGTTCATTGAATTCTGAAGGTCACATTTCTGCAATCTTGGGGCGATCAGAAGCGTTCATTTTCGCCAATCCCTGATGCCACCCCTTAAACTTGCCAACCAGGATTGATTGACCCATTCCGACCGGTGTTAATCCGAGACTCGCCATATCCTCATCCATCATAATGGCAGCCAACTCTTCCATGTTCACTTTGGGCTCCCAACCGAGCTTACTTTTTGCCTTCGATGCGTCAGCCTCCAAGGACCTTACTTCAGTAGGGCGGAAATACCGTGCATCAATTTCCACGTAGACACGCCAATCCAGTTTGACGTAGGCAAAAGCCGTCTCCATAAATTCTCTCACCGAATGTGACTGCCCTGTGCCAATGACATAGTCATCGGGTTGGTCTTGCTGGAGCATCAACCACATAGCCTCGACATATTCTGGTGCATACCCCCAGTCACGCTTTGCATCAAGGTTGCCAAGATAAAGCTTCTTCTGATGTCCGGCAAGAATGCTCGAAATACCGCGAGTGATTTTTCGGGTCACAAATGTTTCGCCGCGTCGCGGACTCTCATGGTTAAACAGAATCCCATTACACGCATACAGACCGGAACTTTCCCTGTAGTTCACAACCATCCAATACGCATACACCTTTGCAGCCGCATAGGGACTCCGTGGGCAGAAGGGGGTGCGTTCACTCTGAGGAGGCGATGCACCACCAAACATCTCACTGCTCGATGCCTGATAAAATCTCGTCTTGATATTACTTCGACGAATCGCTTCAAGTAGTCGGGTGGTCCCCAGACCTGTCACATCACCGGTGTACTCCGGCACATCAAAACTAACCTTGACATGACTTTGAGCTCCCAGGTGGTAGACCTCGTCTGGACGAATATTGTAAATGAGGTTGGCTAGCTGCTCTGAATTAGCCAAATCCCCGTAATGCAAAAAAAGACGTGCAGCAGGATCATGAGAATCCATATAGAGATGATCGATGCGGCCAGTATTGAATGTGCTCGCACGTCGAATTAACCCATGAACCTCATAACCCTTGTCCAAAAGTAATTCAGCTAAATATGACCCGTCCTGACCAGTAATTCCTGTAATCAGCGCTTTTTGCATGTCGTTCCTTAGATGAAATTGAAGTGCGGAGTAACGGCAGTTCGCTTTAACTCATTGTGATTTAGCGATTGTGCCCAGTGGGAGCATCGGAAGACTATTTCGAAGCCTTCTCTTGCATTCCCTCACTGCCTGCTATCAACTCCCGATAGAGAGCAACGTATCGCTCAACAACTACCTCCCAACTATGATGTCGGATCGTCCAATCTCTGGCCATATCACCAATCTCATTGACTCTCGATCGACTTCGAGCAAGTTGGCGCAATGCCTCGTAGATATCTTCTTCCGTGCAAACAGAAACTACCGGAGGCGGTTCAACCCCATATCTTTTCGTCTCTTCGAGATTTAAATAAACGAGCACCGGGCGACCAACCGCCATCGCTTCCAGGGCCGAGATTCCGTAGAAACCGTAGGTGAATTGGTCCGCGACCACATCACTAGCTCCCAGGCATTCGCGCAACGCGGCTTTGTTCTGTTGAGGAAGCCAACGGATTCTATCCTCTATACCAAGTTGCTCGGCAAGTTGCTGACTCTTTCTGACATCCCGTCCTTTGGTAACCGCAAAAAGCCAGGCATCTTCTCCGGTATCCTGTCTGAATCGAGCAAAAGCCCGCAGGAACCGATCATTGCCCTTATGGTTCGAGCCAGAGCCATCTTGAGCACAGGTCCATTCTTGCCGAGACGGTTGAAAAACAACCAGAGTACGTTCCAAAATCCCCCACCGCTCCCTAATCCGTGCCCTCTCTTCACGACTCAGCGGAGCAAACCGATCAACATCGATCGGAACAGCACAGGGAAAGAACCTGGCATTCGACAAGTGGAGCTTTCGACACGAGTCATCCTGAGGCGGCATACTATAACAAATGGCGCGACAACGTCTCTGCGCCCGCAAGAGCATCTTCGCATATACTATTATACGTACGCTCTCTCGCCTGAATGGGAGAACATCGAGGTCATCCCCAATTGACAGAACGGTGTCCGGGGCCCCGCACCCTGCTGACCAAATAACCCCTTCGCCAAAAGTCTGCACCACATCGGCTTCGGCTAAAACTTGTCGAAACGTCCGCTCACGCCGCCCACCAATCAACAAACGCTTGGCGCTCACATCAACAGAGACGCAAGACAGGTCCTCCAGCTCACTCCCGTGGACGCACTCCCATTCTGGACGATCATTTTCAGAGGCGTTCGCGTCGACAAATACCTGCACCTCATGCCCCTTTCTGCGCAAGAAGAGACCGAGTAGAAAAGCAAGGTTCAGCGCATTTCCATAGAGCGATATTTTCACAGATCGTACTTACCACATTCCAGTGCCGTATCGGCATAGGAACTTGGATGGCTAGGGGCTAGGAACGATTGCCGACTTCAATTGAAGACAAGGCCATGGCAATACGCTTGATGTCAGTCTCATTCATACGAGGATGTAAGGGCAGTGCGAGAGTCTTTGCATCAAGCATCCTGGAAACTGGGCAACTGTCGTCTCCGGGTGCCGTTAGAGAACGATACGGCTTAAGAAGATGTATGGCCGTAGCTCCAGGACGAGCCTCAATACCTTGGTCGGCTAGGCCACTGACAATTTTGGCCCGATTCACCCCGGAAGCCAGCACTCCAACATATGATTGCCAATTGGCAGTGAGATGAGCAGGAATCATGGGTCTCTTGAACCAGGGTATCTCTTCCAAATGATTGTGCATAAGTTTTGCCAAAACCTGCCTTTGCCGCAGAATAGCCGACAGTTTCCCCATCTGACTTATTCCCAGCGCAGCTTGTATCTCCGTCATTCTGTAGTTCAATCCTTTGGCAATGAGATCCGGCGGGCCTGGTTGCACGGCGAATCCATGGGCACGCAGCGCACGAAGCCGGCCAGCAAGCTTTCCATCATTCGTTACAACTGCTCCGCCCTCTCCCGTCGTAATGACCTTGCGAGGGTGAAAACTAAAGCAGGACGCGATACCCCAAGCGCCAATACCGCGATCACGATAGCGAGAGCCAAGAGCACAGGCCGCATCTTCGACCAGATACAGGCCATGCTCCTTGGCCACCTCAGCAATAGGATCCATTTCGGCAGGCACTCCGAATTGATGTACTGGCAGGATCATTCGCAGCGTTAAACTTCCATCTCGCGCTCGTCTCACTGCTCTTTCTACAGTCTGTCTCAAGGCTGACACATCCATATTGTAAGTATCGGGGTCGACTTCTACGAACAAAGGAACAGCACCAGTTAGCGCGACAGCATTCGCAGTAGCAACAAACGTAAAATCCGGTATGGCGACAGCATCACCCGGGCCGATATTACACGCGAGCATAGTAAGATGAAGCGCTGCGGTTCCAGAGGAAACCATCACCGCGTGCTCCACTCCCACTTCAACTGCAAACAGCCGTTCGAATTCGGCAACGCGACCAGCTTGAACAAGGTGCCCTGACGTCAACACATCGGCAACTGCCGATTGCTCGGATTTATCGAACCAAGGCTCTGTAAGCTTCAGTAGGCCCATACTCGAAGCAGTCATGACAATACACTCTTTTTTATCGTGAACGACTCAGAATGGATGTGGTCGGCTCTGGCCAGTCGAGTTCTGCCAACCGTCGCTGATAAGCAGCAACATCGTAGCGCACGCGATGATGGTCAACGCTTCCCGATTCCACATCAAAAATCGCGTAACATGCGCCTGGCATATGATCACGAGGCTGCCCCACAGACCCTGGATTGATCGCCCAACCTTCTTCTACCATAATGGTCATCTGGTGATGCGTATGACCAAAAAGATAATATTCGTCGTGCATCAACTGAATTCTTCCCACGTGAGGAGAATCTGGATATAGGTAGGTTTCTTCGTCCCAAGGACTGGCATGACGAACCCGAATATGTTTTGGTCCAAAAGAAAAATTGATCTCAACCGGTAGCGAGGCAAGCCACCGCAGATATTCTGGTCTTAAATGCTCACGCGTCCAATCAGTACGATACAGAACCTTCCGCTGGGAATCTGGGAGTAATTCGCCAACAACATAAGCATCATGGTTGCCACGGATAACTTGGGCATGAATCTTCAGTAGGCTAGCACAGACCTCATTGACGTCGGGGTAGTACCCTACTACATCTCCCATGCAAAACCATACATCTACCTGGCAAGAGTCATTTAGAACGGCCTCCAGTGCAGGCTGATTCCCGTGAATATCGGCAAGAAGTCCGATTTTCATACTTGATAAAACCATACACCTGATGTGTCACCACATCGTATCCCCTCAATATATTCTCTCAATCCTTGCTCGAATGAAACTTTGGGGGCGTACCCCAACCCGTCATATGCCTTGCTTAAACTAACCTCCCAATTGTGGTCTTCTTGTGGATCAGGTTTTCCGGCCTCACACACCTTGCTACCACAACCGGGTGTTAAATTCTGGATCAGTCGCGCAAGATTCTTCATACTGATAGACTCTTGGCCACCAATGTTGTAGACGCCTGGAGCTTGAGCTTCTGAGGCCTTAAGGCAAGCCCGAACGATATCACTCACATGGACAAAATTCTGAGTGCGTTTCCCGGTTCCAAACCAATTTAGACTTTCGGATGCAAGGGCGCGCTTCACAAACCTGGGCAGTACGGAATTGTCGGCCTTCCCAAGCCCATAAGGTGAAGTGATACGAAGCGACGTCACATTCAGACCCTCTGTACGCCGCGCCTGCTCACAGGCCAATTCACCGCACAACTTGCTGAGATGGTACGGGTAAGTCGGTCGCAGTGGATGGGTTTCACGAACCGGCAACTGTTCTGGCTTTCCTATTACAGTAACACCTGACGCATAGACAAATGCCCGAGCGCTCATTTTGATTGCAGCACGAAGCAATCGAGCTGTGGCTACTCCATTCGCGAGCATAAGTTGGCCCGGGTCATCAGTTGCATGCTGGGACATGATCGCACCCATATGAAACACAACGTCCACCGATCCTACCTGTGCCGTTGTAATTTCCAATAGATCAGGCTGAAGCAAATCCACCTGCAAGAGAGAAACGGCCGGATCCAAAACTTGCACCTTGCGTCGCACCATACAGACCACATCATCCCCTCTCCTTCTGAGGGCCATAACGAGGTTTCTACCGATGAATCCGGTCGCTCCGGTGACTAATACTCTCACTACATGAGCCCATTACTCATCTGACAGCATCCAATTCATTGATGGGCACAACTATGTTTGAAAGCGCTCGTATTGCCGCTACATTCGTTTTATATGGCAACCGCTCGAATCGTTCACCCAGGCAAAAATTCCTGATAAGGACATCGGGCTCATTAAAGCCCACATCAGCGCGAAACGATGATGTTCCTGAAAACCTTGCATGGACCTCAAAAACATAGAGCTTGTCATTGCTTAATCGACATTGAATATTCATCGGCCCCCGAGCTCCGATTCGCAGTGCCAATTCCTCGCATTGAGATTGAATAAACGGGTGCTTCACTATGTACCCCTGAGAATAACCCGTCGACAATGCGTAGCACTTCCCTTTTATCTCTCGTTCAAGACCTAATGATAGTCCCACCAGTTTTCTATGCATTACAATGGAGTCGATGGTTTCTCCGTTCTTCCCAATCATCACTCCGACGGTATATTCGCTTTCCGGACCATCAATGTACTGCTGAAAAACGACTTCCAAATTGGTCGGCAATGTTGCTAAATAATGATCCACCTCGGCTTCATCATTGAGCAACGCCACATTTCTAGAAGCTCCACTTATTTCCGTCGGCTTGGCAACTAGAGGAAATCCGTAGCGATCAGCCAATTCCTTCCATGCCGTAGCGGCCGCTGAAGCTGGCACTCCAAATCCTTTCTCGACTAACCATTGGTAAAGCTTTCCCTTGTTACTGCACAGATGCACGACAGAACTTGGGTTAACCACGACATCACAACCAATGGCACGAAACTCCCCAACATGTTCGGCCAATACACGTACCTCTGGCTCATTGCCCGGCAAAACCACATCTACGTTTTCGCGCTTAACGAGTGAGAGTACCGAATGTAAATACTCACTCGAGTCTGCGCGCGGCACCCGATACCTATGGAGCACCTGATAAAGCCCATAGGAGAACGGGTCGGCATCGCAGGCAACCAGACGGTACTTGGTTCCTAGCAGTAGCAGCCCGTGAAGAATCTGATACCCCACAGACCGGCCGCCTACACCGGTTACTAATACGCATAATTGCTTTGTGGCAGCCACGTTCTCATCCCTTTGCCAAGAAAAACATCAGCCAAACTCTGGAGCAATTCATCAGCAGCGACTAAGGGCGGGCTGACAACTTGAGATTGCCTTACGACTAGCCGCGCTGGCTCCTGAAAATCTGACGTGTCGCGACCACTGCTCTCAAGAACACCGTCCTCTTACCCACTGTTGAATCAAGGCAAGAACAAGCGGTATTTTTTAGAACATCGACTGGCTATGCAGGCTCCGCAGGGTTGACATTTTCAAACCACTCGATGGTCTTTCGTAAGCCTTCGTCAAGAGCGTGGCGAGGGACATACCCGAGCAGGCGAGATGCCTTTTCAGTGCAAGGGCTCCGGTATCGAATATCCTCACCCGCATGGGGGACAAATTCTATTTTGGACGAGCTCCCTGTCAATTCTAAGATACGCCGGGCCAGATCCAGCATCGCCACCGGCTCGCTCGAGTTTCCAATGTTGAAACTCTCGCCACGCACAACATCGGTGCAAGCTAGACATCGCTCGATGGCATCGCAAAAATCATCAATATAACAAAAGGCTCTCACCTGAGATCCATCCCCCGTCAACCTCAGAGGAAGCCCATGTAATGCTCGATAGACGAAGTTGCTAATTACACCCTCTCCAACTTGCCCGGGGCCAAATACATTGAATGGTCTTACGTAACATATTGGCATTCCATATTCCCAAAAATGGGCATACCCGAGCTTCTCCGATGCCAACTTCGAAATAGCATAAACCCAACGACGATCTGCAATGTTCCCCTGAGATGTCCTGCCATCCTCTCGAACTTCGTAGGCCTCAGGCCCATAAATTTCGCTAGTTGAGAACCCGAGAAAAAGTTTGAGATCGGGACTCCGCGCAAGGCAAGAGAGGATATTCTGAGTCCCACCATAATTGACTTCCATAGTCTTCAATGGACTTTTGAAGTAGGAAGACACCCCCGCAATCGCTGCGAGATGCAGGACAAACTGAGAATTACCCAAAGCCCGTGCCAGACCCGCACGATCTAAGACATCGCCCTCAATAGCATGAAAGCGTGGCGTTCTATTCAACCCCACATAACGGAGAGCGTCCCGACGTCCATTGTCATAGACCGTAACCGAGTTTTCTCTCTGCAAGAACCTCTTGACCAGATGACTCCCAATGAATCCTTTCCCTCCGGTCAAGAAAATGGACTGTCCGCAGATAAAGCCGCTGGAGAGATTAGGCATGAGCCCTGACTTGCTCAATGACGTAGTCGACCTGTTCGTCAGTCATCTCTGGATCAATAGGTAAGGACAATCCTTCTCGAGCCAGCGCTTCCGACTCCGGAAAGGAGCCAGCCCCTCGACCAGCAGACATGTAGGCAGGCTGGAGATGAAGCGGGATAGGGTAGTGCACACCCGTTTCTACCCCGCCTTGGTTCAAGGTCTTGCGTAACCGCTCTCGGTTCGGATGTCGGATCACGAACAGGTGATAGACGTGGCGATTATAGGGGCGTTCGATCAAGCAGCGGATGCCCGCAGCCGTCAACGCGGTCCGATACCGAGCGGCAATAGCACGACGGCGCTCGGTCCAG
>Ga0194120_10006508_pt1 | contig 16476 bp, 11 predicted proteins | sample TA2MahCa65mmetaG_FD_148642 | JGI IMG/M metagenome (GOLD analysis project Ga0194120, IMG submission 148642) | Freshwater microbial communities from Lake Tanganyika, Tanzania - TA2015019 Mahale Deep Cast 65m | ecosystem: Environmental > Aquatic > Freshwater > Lake | place: Tanzania: Lake...
CAGATGAATTGATTAAATCTGCATATCAGAATCGAAAAGACTTAAAAGCTATGGATATGCTGATTGAAAGCGAAAAAGCATTTCTTGCTCATAATAAACTGAAAATTATTCCGAACATCAGTCTAACAGCCGGATATAAAAAGCAAGCAGATAATTTTTCCGGTTCAGTAATGCTATTGAGTTTTGAAATACCACTCTTCAAAAGGAATCAGCTCGAAATTGAATTGTCTGAAAATGAGTTGAATACATTAATCTTTCAAAGAAAATATTTGACTGAACAGATACAAGAAGAAGTCCGCAATTCTCTAACGAAATATTTACAGTATAAAGAACTCTATGAGAATAATAAATTTTTGCAGCCGCTATTACTTTTTTCATCCTCCGCATATTCCTACGAACAAGGAGAGAAATCACTCGTTGAATTTTTAGATGGGCTTAACGCGTATATAGACGCTCTTATGCTTAGCAAGGACTTAGAACTAAACTACTTAAAGAGCTTTTTCGAACTTCAAAAGGCCGCCGCTCTTAATCCGGTAAATGAAATTAAATAAAGGTGACAAAATGATAAACAAAACAATAACATCTATTTTTTTACTCTTGGTTATAACTTTCTTTGGCTGCTCTCATGAACATAACGAAACAGAAGTGCATGAGCATCAGAGTAATTCAATTACACAATTCAATGATAACACAGAAATATTTATGGAATATCCTCAGTTAGCAGTTGGGATTGATGCGGATTTTCTAATACATCTTAACGATTTGAAAGTATTCAAGCCGGTTACTGAAGGGACATTGGCAATAGAGTTTGTAAGCAGTTCCGGCAGTAAGGTAATTTCGAACCTTGACAAACCGGCGCGAGCCGGAATATTCATTCCAACAATAAAGTTCGATAACCCCGGCACCTACTCAATGAAGATTGCTTTGACGAGCAGCCGGGTATCGGATAAATTTACGATTAACAATATTGTCGTTTACGCAAGCGAAAAAGATATTCCTCATCAAGAAGAAGAAAAATCAAATCTTGGCACCTACTCAATGAAGATTGCTTTGACGAGCAGCCGGGTATCGGATAAATTTACGATTAACAATATTGTCGTTTACGCAAGCGAAAAAGATATTCCTCATCAAGAAGAAGAAAAATCAAATCTTATAAGTTTCTTAAAAGAGCAGCAATGGAAAATTGATTTTGCTACAGAAGCGGTTTCCAAAAAGACGCTTCAGCAGTCTGTTCCCGCTACAGGAGAAATCATTGCCAAACCGGAATTATATTCTAAGGTTGTTTCACCAGTTGCCGGGATTCTTTTACCCAAAAACAATTCAAACTTCCCTAAACTTGGAGCTTATATAACAAAAGGAACTGCGCTTCTCAATATCTCCCCTTCGTCAGATGCGAGCACCAGCATTCAGAAAATCAAAACAGATTATCTGCTTGCAAAATCGGAATATGAGAGAGTTCAAAACTTATTTGAAAATAAAGCTGTAGCTCAAAAAAGGTTGGATGAATCAAGATTTGATTATGAATCCAAGCAAGCGGTTTATAATTCACTTATAGATCAAATTAAATTTACAGATAACGGCTACTCTATTGTAGCCCCAATAGACGGCTACATTGAATACATTTCGATCAATCTGGGAAGTCAAATATCAAGCGGACAAGAGCTAATGACATTTGTCAACCCAACAAGGTTAATTCTAAAAGTAAATGTTCCGGCGGCAAAGTTTGAAGACGCGAATAATTCGAAAGACGCATCATTCAAAGTTGAAGGACATCAGACCGAACTAATAATTAGCAAATTAAATGGCAGAAAAATATCCGCAGCATCCTCGCTTAATGCTCAGAACAGAACTGTTCCCGTTTACTTCGAATTTGGCAATCCGCAAAACCAAATTAAAGTTGGAATGTATGCCGAAGTGTTTATTAAAAATGGAAAAATGAGCGAAGTGCTTTCAATACCAGAAAGCGCTATTGTAGATGAAGATGGAATGCATACTGTATATGTTGAAGTTGAGGGAGAAGGTTTTGAAAAGAGAATTATCAAAACCGGTGTTACAGATAACGGTTACGTTCAAGTTTTAGAGGGACTAAAAGAAGGTGAACGAGTTGTAACAAAGGGCGCTTATCAAGTTCGCCTTGCCGCGCTTTCACCGGAATCCGCAATCGGTCATGGTCATGTTCATTAATTAATGATGAGGAAAAAATGTTTGATAAATTAATTCAGTTTTCACTTCACAAAAGGTTGATAGTTCTTGTGTCGGCAGTTATTCTTCTTATCGTCGGAACTTTCATAGCTGTAGATATGCCGGTTGATGTTTTCCCGGATCTCACAGCACCGACTGTAACTATTATGACCGAAGCACACGGAATGGCGGCTGAAGAAGTTGAGAACCTTGTCACATTTCCAATTGAAACGGCAGTTAACGGCGCAACTGATGTTAGAAGAGTTCGTTCCTCAAGCGCTGCCGGTTTTTCTATTGTATGGGTTGAGTTTGACTGGGGCACGGATATTTTTCTGGCGCGGCAAATTGTAAATGAAAAAATTCAAGCCGCCGCTGCTTCTCTTCCTAAAGGCGTAGACAATCCCGTACTTGCCCCAATCTCTTCAATAATGGGTGAGATAATGTTAATCAGTCTCACAATTGATGAGAAAAATAATACGCAGAATCAAAATGAAATGGACTTAAGAACACTTGCTGATTTTGAAGTTAGAAGAAGGCTGCTCTCAATCAGCGGAGTATCGCAAGTAATCCCAATCGGCGGTTCGGTAAAGCAATATCAAATATTAATCTCGCCGGAAAAGCTAGCTGCATACAATATTTCACTTAATGAAGTTATGAAAGCCGCAGAACAATCCAACGAAAATTCTTCCGGTGGTTCTTATATGGATTCCGGCAGCGAATATTTAATTCGCGGTATTGGGCGAGTAGAGAAAATAGAGGATATTAAAAACAGCGTTGTAGCGTTAAGAGATAATAATCCAATTCTTATGAAAGATATTGCCGATATAAAAATCGGTCCCGCAATAAAATTTGGCGATGGATCAAAGAATGCGAAACCGGCAGTTATTCTCACACTTCAAAAACAACCGCAAACAAATACTCTTGAGTTGACAAGAAAAATTGAATCAACCCTTGAAGAGATTCGCAAAACTATTCCAAAAGGAATTGAAATTAATTCCAACATATTCAGACAATCGGATTTCATCCAAGTATCAATCGAAAATGTACTTAGCGCGTTAAGAGACGGAGCGTTTCTTGTAATCGTTGTTATCTTTTTATTTCTTTGGAATTTCAGAACAACATTTATTTCAGTTTTAGCAATACCTCTTTCAATTATTATAACGATTATTATTTTCAAGTTCTTCAACATAATGATAAATACAATGTCTCTTGGCGGAATTGCAATTGCAATAGGTGCGCTTGTAGATGACGCGATTATTGATGTTGAAAATGTGTTCAGAAGGTTGAAGGAAAATAATTCGCTAAACGAATCACAAAAGAAAACAGCTTTGCAAGTTATCTATGAAGCATCGAAAGAAATCCGTGCGCCGATGGTTAATGCTACTTTGATTATTGTGATAGTATTTCTTCCATTATTTTTCTTAAGCGGTGTTGAAGGAAGATTATTGCGCCCGATGGGATATGCTTACGTAACTTCTATTTTTGCTTCGTTGTTTGTCGCTCTTACCGTAACGCCGGTTTTGTCTTACTATCTTCTTCCCAAAGCTAACTTTATGAAAAAAGAAGGAGATACATGGTTAGTTGAAAAATTAAAAACTCTCTATTATAGAACACTTAATTTTACACTGAAGCACCCTAAAACAATTCTTAGCTCTTCTCTTGTTGTTTTTGTTTTAACAATTGCAATTATTCCATTTCTAGGAAGATCATTTCTGCCGGAATTTAATGAAGGCTCGTTAACATTAAGTCTTGTTACGCTTCCGGGTACATCACTTGAAGAATCAAACAAGATTGGAAATCTAGCTGAAGAAATTATTCTTTCGCATACGGAAATTAAATCCACAGCAAGAAGAACAGGTAGAGCAGAACTTGATGAACACGCTCAAGGCGTTAACGGCGCCGAACTTGACGTTCGATTCGAGCTTAATGGAGAATCCAAAGAAGAATTTATTACACGTTTAAGAAATTCTCTCGCAGCACTTCCCGGGACAAATGTTACAATAGGTCAGCCAATTGGACACCGAATAGATCACATGCTTTCGGGGACGCGCGCCAACATTGCTGTTAAAATATTCGGCAAAGATTTACAACAGCTCCGTTCTTATTCTCAAATGGTAAAATCTGAAATGCAAAAAGTTCAAGGCGCAGTTGATATTGCTGTTGATCAAGAAATGGAAGTCCCGCAAACAAAAATTAAATTCAACAGAAGTGCGATGGCACGTTATGGAATAACTGTTGGAGAATTAGCAGAAGCAATCGATATTGGCTTTAATGGAGAAACCGCATCGCAAATACGTGAAGGACAAAACACATTTGATTTGGTGGTTCGTTTTGATGAGAATAACCGTGGTAAGATAGAAAAGATTCAGAATGCACTATTCGATACTCCTTCCGGCGCTAAAGTACCTCTTATTCAATTAGCAGAAGTTGTAAATGAAAAGGGACCGAATAGAATCAGCCGGGAAAATGTTCAACGTAAAATTGTAGTTCAAGCAAATGTTTCTGATAGAGATTTGCGGAGTGTTGTAGATGAAATGAAAGCCAACATTGACAAGAATATAAAATTCGATCAAGGTTACTTTGTAGAATTCGGCGGACAATTTGAAAGTGAGCAAGAAGCTACTAAAATCATTACACTGCTAAGTTTTGTTTCACTCTGTATAATATTTTTGATTCTCTTTTTCCAGTTTGGTAAAATTAAACCGGCACTATTTATTTTAATAAATCTACCGCTTGCTTTAATCGGTGGAGTTTGGTCCGTGTATTTATCGGATGGAATAATCAGCGTTGCATCTTTAGTTGGGTTTATTACTCTGTTTGGTATTGCAACAAGAAATGGAATATTGATGATTTCACACTTTCAGCATCTGCTTAATGAAGGGAAGGAATTTACACAGGCTATAATTCAAGGTTCGCTTGAAAGGTTAAATCCGGCTATAATTCAAGGTTCGCTGGAAAGGTTAAATCCAATTCTTATGACTGCGATTACAGCTGGATTAGCGTTAGTTCCACTTGTGTTAGGAAGCGGCGAACCGGGAAAAGAAATTGAAGCGCCGATGGCTATTGTAATACTTGGCGGCTTGATTACTTCAACAGCATTAAACATGATTGTTCTTCCGGCTCTATATCATAAATTTGGTAAGGTGATTTAATATGCTTTTGTAATTAAGCTGCCCCAATAAGAGTCAGCCCTCTTTGGTAATATCCTCGATATAACTTCGCATGAAAGCCGGGATTAACACCTTGGCTTTTTTTATCTGGAAAAGTGCTTCACATTTTTTTCGGCATTTCTACAAACAAAAAAGTCCCGATTTCTCTGGACTTATCAGCGGACTTGTCCGCCATGTGCGGAGAGTAAGAGATTCTCTTCATTTTCAAAATTACTGCGCTTTCAATTTGTTCTCGAAGTTTTTCAAAATGTTGTGGCGAAAAAGTGACCAACTCATTTACAAATAGACAGACTACAACGGTCACACAGAATACATCAACTTCAAAACTTAAACTTGCATATTTTTAATAGAAATACTGCCTAATTAATTTCTAAAAATTATTCTTCTTAAAAAGTCTCACCTGACCGACCAACTTCTTTGCCTACTCTATCATTTTTTCACCTTCATATGAACGATTGAGTGAGAAAGTCAATTAATCATACTAGATAGAGATTTTGGGTAACTAGTTGTTTCTTATGCTAATTTTCATCAAAATTTGCTTGGAATGAATTTTGAGTAGGGACATATGTATCCGGCTACACCAGTTATGCCAAATTTTTTCAAGCCTGATCCTTGAGTTTATCAATTTTTAAAAAATAATTTCAGATTCAAGTTGAAACAAATAGAATAATAAATATCATTTCTCATTAACCCGCTAAGATCACATCTTGAAATCTATAACGAATTCTGTTTTTTAACATGCTTTCTTTGTGTATAGAAGACATTGGTTCAATCAAATAGTAAATAAACAAAGTTCTAACCTACTTTAGATTATTTGTATGCTATTTGGAGAGGGTGATACCAATATCTTCTCTAAATAAAGAGGAATAGAGTAAGCACTGTTACTTAATTATTGCACTAAGTTGTTCATTTCCAAAAGTTTTAAGTCATCGCAAATTCTATTGATTAAGTTGTTGAGGTATTCGTTGGGCCGCAATTTTCTGTTAGCACGTTCAATTTTTATTACAACGGATTGAATTGCAGTTTTAGGCAAATTATTATTGAAAAAATTCGGATTGAGTTTGATGATCGGAAAACCACCCTTATCTACAAGTCCGGAAATCCTATCCTTCCTTCCAATATTAATATTAAGTATTTTTTCTCCCGTAGAATCATCCTCAGCATAACCCCACTCGCGGTATAGTGCCGGCGATTTTTTTTCTTTATCAGAAAGAGTTGAGAGCTCATTCTCAAGCTCGTTTAGTAACCATTTTTGATTATTCAGACCTTCATTTCTCTCTTTATCAATATTTTCTGAATTACCTTTTAATTGAGCAGGAGTTTCTCGTTTAGAATTTTCAAAATCACGCTTCATAGTTCGAGCTAATTCAGGATTTTGTTTTTCTATATCACGGATTGCTTTTGCCATATCTGCTTCAATACTTTCAAGTTCTTTTTTGCCAGTTTCATAGGCTGTTGAAGAAAACAATTTTTCCACCTCAATTAATTCTTTTTTAGCTACACGGATTGCTTCGGAAAGATATTCCTCTTGCGTAACATTAATTCCAAAAGGTTTATTAATCTTCGAAAGAAAAATAAAATCTGCTTGTTCGGTAATTTCAGCAGGAAATTCTAAAAATTTTTCTTCAAGCCTTGGTGCTATAAACCATCTTTCATAAATAGAACTCGGCTGTTTATTGATATCATTTTTATATGGAGCAATTGTTAACAAGGAAGTTAGTTCGTTTACTGTTAATGTTAGAATTCTATCGGCTTCACTAGCCAGATAAACTTTGCATGTATCACAATCCTTAAACAACTGTCTTTCCAGCAATGCAATTGAAAATGAGCGAGGAAAGTTTTGAGAAGGAAGTTCCAGCTGGAAACTTCCTTCACCATAAAAATATACAGCCGAACCCATTGGAGGTTTTAAGGCTTTATTTTTTTTAAATATTTCTGTTATCCTAAGAATATTATTCTGTATATCGGCATTTTCATTTCTTGTAAGGTGAACAATATCAAAATCCTTAGTTAATCTGTTAAACAAATTATATTGAAAAATAAGTGACTGATTATCTTTCCAATATCCGGTTAGTGAATCGCTGGGTACTTGAGAAAACATCAACGATGAACCTAACAAGAAAACGACGGATGCAAATATTTTATACTTCATAATGAATTAAATGCTGTTATTGTTGATTCGCGCAGTTCGTGCAAATTAGCTATTACCTTTAGGACTCCATCTGCGGTTTCAATAAGTTGTTTATTATACCAATTGTGTTCATACTGTGCATTTCTATCTATTCTAGTTATAGAATTGGATTCCTCAATAAGCACTTTATAATATTTTTTTATCGCAGAGATGTAATCGTCATATTCTTTATTTATTTTTTTAAGAATAGAATTGGTAGTATCAACAGCAATATTATCTCTATCCCTTGCGGCTTTTTTCGTGCATTCGACTATAGAATTTACATTTTTCGTTCCTTCGCCAATTTCACCACATTGGTTGATTTTTCTTTTACCATCGTCAATAATTTTTTGATTAGTCCGATGGAGCTGTTCAGTAATTCCAATTATTCTTTTGGAAAATGCATCGGATAATTGGACATATTTTATTACATCACCAGAAGCATTTCTTTTTGCCATTATTATAGTTGCTTGAGGCGAGCCTCGCCGATTAGAATTTTCTGAATCATTTTCCACATCTTCTCGTAATGCTTCCAACTCTTCTAACTTTTTACTATACAGTGAATTTTCATCCTGATAACTGACAGCATTTCTATTTTTCAATTCTTCGTATGTCAAAGAAAATTTTGGAAGAGGAAGATCATTTAAAAATAATTCAAGCTTAGTTTGATTGACCTGACAAATAATAGAACAAGTACTAATAACGAATAAGAAAAATATTTTTTTCATGTAAAACCTCTCATTAATAATAATTATTCTGGTCTTTCAAATAGATATTTTCCATACCATTCGTTACATGTATCAATTAAATAAACACTAACAATTAAATTGAAAACGGTCTGAGCATTTGACTCGACCGCAAACTTAACAGCCTTATCATTAGGAAATCTTAGAGCTCTAACCAAAGAGGCATAATAATCGTACACTCTTTTTGCAGCCAAAACGTAGCGATTAGTTACAGGGAGTAAAAGTTCAAAGTACTTTTGAGCGGTTTTGATATTCTTTCCAATTAAGAAACTATATTTTCCATCAAGGCATGCCTTTTCTGCTGCTGGAGTAGGACTTTCATCGCATTTATATTTTTCTTCAGCATCTTTTTGATTTTGCTCAAATTCAGCTATAGCATTAGCCGGAATATTATCCAAGTCCCGCATGAAATCATTTTGCTTAGCTAAATAACGTTGGTAAACTTCTGAAGATCCAAAAGTAGTAAGCCCTAAATATGCTTGATCAGTATAAAGCTGAAGGTTTGGTTGAGCTTGGGGGTTCTGTTGTGTAGAAGAGCCGTATGCATTCACATTTCTAATCATTGCATCAATAACTTCATTTTTTAGCCTCTCTTTATGTTGGTTGTATTTCGGATTATCCTTTGGCAATAGAAATTTTGTCTTTGCTACTTCAAATGAACTTGGTAAAGCAAATAATGTGAAAAATTCAATCCACTTAGTTAGATATCTTTGATAAAGCGCCGCATCAACTCTTGCGACTGATTCCGAATTGGAATTCGAATTATTGAATAATGTTTTTATATCACCAGCCATTCCGATAGATGATAATAGCAAGGTGAAGACTAGAATTTTTTTCATTTTTATAATCCTTTTTTATTTATTAATTATTATTGTGCAATTGAAATGTCATCAACTATAAAATATGTGCCCTCATGCCAATCTTGTCCGGTAGTAGGACCGATTATTGACACGGTTATAATAATTCTATTTGCTCTTGCATATTCTTTTTTCCATTTATTTTTCAGATTCAGTTGAAGCATATTATATGTTGTCATCCTATCATTAATAATCAAGGCATCTTCCCCCAATTCAGTATCACCATTCATTAATACTGCACCGAAGACAAGTTTATCTCCTCCATTTGGTAGAAATTTGAACCACCCAGTTACAATTGTAGGAACACTCGTAATAGGAAATCCTTTACCATCCTCACCAGATTGTATTGCAGCAGGGGTCAAAACTTTTGGCATGCCTTGGAATTCAATTTTTATTACCTGACCTTTTAATGCATATTGACCTGAATGTTTATCATTTGTTTTGGTAACAGGTTTAAAATCATCGGAGTTTGGAGTTCCCCATTTTACAGGTTTGCCATCCGACCAGCTTTCAAAACTATGATTTGGAACCGTCTGTGCAAAAATTGCACTTGCAATAAAAATCAAAAAGAAAAATTTATATGGTGCTTTCATCCTAACTCCTTTTTTGTTATTTAAAAAAAATATTAATGAACAACTAGCATTAGTTTCTTTATTCTCTTTAAAATGGATTTACATATGAATCAATACTACCAAATGTAAATCTTGTTACTATCCAACCGGTAATTGCGTATACAATTATTGTTACTATTAATACGGTTACGAAGTATCCAACAAGTTTATCCTGAGAAACTTGTTTTACTATTTTCATTCCTTGATACAACAAAACCAAAGAATAAATTCCGGCAATCGCTCCAAGAATGGATAAACTTGGAATGAGATTAAATATTCCGCCGACCCATGCTGCGGTTGAAGAGTAAGCAACAATTTTAAAGCAAGAAACAAAATCTTTGCTTGAACCAAAATTTGTTGCTAATACATCCATTATAAATGCAACAACGTAAACTGCAATAACATTAAGTATATATGTTGTAACTGCCCATTTAATGCAGAATCCTAAAGTTGGACTTATTGAGACAAGCCCCCAGGATATTCCAAAAATGTAGAATCCAATGAATCCAGCTACTGCAGGAATTGCTGCAAGTAATACAACATAATTCATAAGCAAATCTTTAACAGTAGTTTGTTCGGATTTTATTGCTTCCCATTCTTTCGATGGATTAAATAAAATATTTTTTGCTCTATCAACTAAGCTCATAAGAACTCCTTTTTAATGATTATGAAAAATTATTTTACTAGAACAAATTCTACTCTTCTGTTATTTGCCTTTCCTTCGGGTGTTGTGTTGTTATCTATCGGTTTACTTTCACCAAGACCTTTAGTTTGCAAACGTACAGCATCTATTCCTTGATCAATTAAAGCTTTCTTAACTGATTCAGCACGTTGTTCAGAAAGTTTTTGATTAAGTTTATCATCACCGTCACTATCTGTGTGTCCTTCGATGCTTAGTTTAATTTTTGAATCTTGTTTTAAGGCTTTAACAATTTCGTTTATGGTTCCCATGGATTGAGGTTTAATAGTAGCTTTATTTACATCAAAGAGAATTCCATGAGAAACAATCCTTCCATCTTTGTAAAGTTTATCCAACATGTTCATTCCACCGCCAAGAGCGATTTTGAAATTTTTAAATTTAATTTTAGCTACTCCGCCAACGCGAACATATTTTGGTTGATATTCAGTGTTAGGTACAACTAAAACACGATATTGATCAACATAGCATTTCATTTGCCCATCTTTGTAAGCGATAGCCAAATGTCTCCACTTGCCGGTTTGAAATTTATCTGCTTCAGGATGTTTGCCTTCCAAATTAATCTCACCCATATAATGAGTACTAGTTGTTCCCAGATTATTAAAGTAAATCCCGGTAAGTTCATCCTCTGCACTTGAAGGCATCATAATCACAATTCCAAAACCATAATCCCCATCATCAGAATAGTAATCACATTCAATTGTAAAACTTTTATCCAGGTAAGTTGCTGTTTTAATCCGTGGCTCAACAATTCCATAATTACCGTCCAATAGTACAAATAAACTCTGATCGCCTTCTTTATTTACAACTCCTTGCCCAACTTTTAATTTCCAAAGAGGAGGAAATTCCCCGTCACGGCCAAGAGTAAAGTCATCTTCAAAAATAATTTTATCACCGGGGACAAAATCATAATTCTGATATACCTTCAGCTCTTCTTGAGCAGAGATTTTTAAAACAGCAATAACAATTAAAAATAAAATCAAAAATGTTTTTTTCATTTTATACTCCATTTAGATTATTAATTGATTTTGGTATTCAATTCCTTGATGATCTTCTTTAACTCAAAAAGATTTTCTTTAAGTATGTATGCATAACTTCCTGAATTAACTGCTTTAATTTTGTATTCTGTTTCTGTGTAATTAGTTACAAAAATTATTTTTGCTTCCGGGTGTTTTTCTTTTATTTTTTCTGCAGCGGAAATTCCATCCATGCCTTTCAACTCAATATCCATTAAAACCGCATCCGGTAAAGTTGAATCATAAAGTTTTATAGCATCGTTTCCGTTATCGGATTCAATTATTTGTACGGCATATTCTTTAATTAGCTGAACTATATAGCTTCGCATCTTGTCATTATCTTCTATTATCATTAACTTCAATTTGTACTCCGTTAATTCTCGGTTGTAACTTTCACAATTAAGAAAGAATTTTAAATAGGTGAAACAACTCAATTACATAGGTGAAAGCACTCATTTTTCAGCATTGCAGATTATGCTTATGTTATTTTTAACTTTCGCTGCTGTTGAAGCTCAATCATCAGATTATTCATTTACAAGAATTAAAACATCTGAAGGAGTTGTTCATAAAACATCTGAAGGAGTTGTTCATTCTATTTTAAAAGACAGAAGGGGATTCATGTGGTTCGGTACACAAGGGGGTCTTAACCGATATGACGGTTACAATATTAAAGTCTATAATAAAAAAAATACAAATGGTGGAATCTCTCACAATCAAGTAATAAGTATAATAGAAGACAAGGAAGATATTCTTTGGGTTGGTACGCTTGAGGGTTTGAACAAGTTTAATATGAAGAAAGAAACATTCACCGTTTTCCATAATACCGGTAAAGATGTTTCTTATGCTGGAAATAATATTAGTGCTTTATGTAACTATAATGATTCTTTACTTCTTGCTGGTACTTTTGGCTATATGTATATGTTTAACAAAAATTCCGGAGTTTTTAATATAATAAAACATGAAGGTTCCACTGCTCCAGTTTATATACATTCTTTTTTGAAACTTACCGATGGAAATATTTTGGTTGCAAGTGAAAACGGCTTGTTTCTTTTTGATGTTGAATCTCAAACTGTAACCTCAAAGAAAAATCAATATGATTTACGGCATTTTGTTGGTAAAAGTTTTCACTCCGTCGTTTATCTTTCTGAAGAAGAGGTAATTGCCGGGTTCAATAGCGGTTATTACTTAATAAATTTTAGAGCAAATTCATTTTCGTTTGTAGATTTATCAAAAAAAATTAATGAGAAAGACATAAGTGGAAAGACATAAGTGTAAGAAGCTTGTTAAAAGATTCGAGTTCGAATATTTGGATTGGTACAACTACAGGATTAGTTCTTTACAATCATACAACAAAGGAATATTCAGTTTTTAAAACTAATCCATCAGTTTATTCCTCTATTAGTTCAGATCGAATAAGTAAGTTATTGCAAGATGAGAGCGGCACATTGTGGATTGCCACATTTGGCGGAGGTGTTTCAAAAATTAAGCTGCAAAAAAAGAAATTTAATCACTTCAAATATTCCGTTGAAAAGGGCGGACTCAATTTAAATTTTATTATGTACATCTTCGGTGATGATAATGGAAATTTATGGTTTTCATCACTCGAACAAGGATTAGCATTTTATAAAAGCCAGGAAAAGAAGTTCTATTATTTTTATCCTTTGAGAGAACGTATGGTAAAACAAAATCGAATGATTAATTACTTTGCTTTTCCGTATGCAAAAAATAAAATCGTAGTTTCTGATTTGGGTTACTTAAGAAGTTATGAGCTGACCGATGCTATGGAACTCAAGCAGTTAACAGCTCATCAAGCCAGCGTATATCTTTTATTTTCTTTAAAAAATGAAAAAGGGGAAATTTGGAGTTGCGATTATAACGGCATTTATAAATTAGTTGCTAATGGAAACGGGTTATCAATATCTGAAAGTGAAAATAAAATTCTTGAAACACCGTGCAACTTTATTCTTGATGATGGCGCATTAATCTGGATAGCTTCAAGTAAGGATGGATTGATAAGTTATTCAAAAGAAAAGAAAACTGTTCAGTATTATCGTCCTTCAGATCAATTAACAAATTTGAGCAAATTGAATACGCTATATTACATACACAAGGATGATTCAGAAAACTTGTGGCTTGGAACTTATAGCGATGGTCTTCTAAAATTCGATATAAGAAAAAAGGTATTTACTTCCTATTCGACTGAGAATGGATTACCTGATAACACAGTTTACGGAATTTTAGAAGATCGAAATAAAAATCTTTGGCTAAGCACAAATAAAGGATTATCTAATTTCATAGTTAATGAAAACAGATTCATTAATTACGATAAATCGGATGGATTGATTAATGAAGAATACAACCGTAGATCATGTTATAAAGATAAAAACGGTATAATGTATTTTGGCGGTATTAACGGTGTTGATTATTTCAACCCGGAAGAAATAGTTAGAAACACAATTGTTCCTAATATTGTTCTCACGGATTTCAAAATTTTTAATAAAAGTTTTTCAACAGGTACTGAGTCTTCTTACCTAAAAGAAATAAATATGCCGTATGATCAGAATTCAATTTCATTCCAATTTGCCTCTTTAGATTTTACCGATCCGGCAGCAAATAAATATTTATATAAAATGAACGGCATTGATGAAGAATGGATTGAGCCGGGAACCGATAGAATTGCAAACTATACAAAATTGCCCGCAGGACATTATCTATTGCAAGTAAAAGGATCCAACAGCGACGGCTTCTGGAACGAAAAAGGTCTGGCACTATTAATCAATATATCTCCGCCATTTTGGGCAACGTGGTGGTTTAGAAGCCTAGTGATTTTATTTTTTGCGGGAAGCATTATGCTTATTTTTAAAAGAAAAACCGATCGTCTTGAAAAAGAAAAAAATATTCAACAGCAATTTTCTCAGAACCTAATTCTCTCTGTTGAAAACGAAAGAAAAAGAATTGCTCGTGAACTACATGACGGATTAGGACAAAATTTGTTGATAATAAAAAACAAAGCGTATTCATCTGCTTCGGATGAATTAAATGAAAATATTATTAATGAAGTTAAATCAATTGAATCAATTGCAATGGGTTCATTAACTGAGATACGCGAGATTGCATACAATTTACATCCGCATCAAATAGATAGACTTGGATTAACAAAGGCAATTGAATCAAGCTTAACTCCGCTTATTTCTACAGGAAATATCAAAGTAAGCTATCACATCGATAATATTGATAATCTCGTGCCGAAAGAATATGAAATAAATATTTATAGAATAGTACAGGAATCATTAAACAATATTATCAAACATTCGGAAGCAAAAAATGCTTCTGTAGTAATAATAAATTCCGAAGGTTTGATTAAAATTAATATTGAAGATGATGGAAAAGGGTTTATCTTAGAAGAAGCATTAAAGAAAAATTCATTGGGTATGGCAAGCTTTAATGAAAGAATAAAAATTTTAAAAGGAACAATTACGATTGATTCGAAAATTGGATCGGGAACCAGTATTGAAGTTAAAATAGATTCAAAAAATTTTATTTAGCATGGAATATAAAAACACTATTGTAATTGTTGATGATCACCCGCTTTTTCTAGAGGGCATTAAAAGCTTTTTAAAAAAAGAAAAAGAACTTCTTCTTATTGGTGAAACCAATAATGTTGATGATGCACTAAAAATAATTTCCGAAAAACAGCCTGATATTGCTTTACTTGACATCGAGATAAAAGATAAGAGCGGATTTGATGTTGCAGAAATCATTAACAAGAAATCTTTAAAAACAAAAATTGTTTTTTTAACAATGTATAACGATGCAGAAATTTTAGATAAAGCATTAAGCGTTGGCGTTAAAGGATTTATTTTAAAAGAACACACTTCAAGCGAGCTGGTTGAATGTATCAAATCTGTTTTGGCTGGGAAAACGTACATAAGCCCTTTGTTATCTGAGTCAATGCTTAGGCTCATGAAATTAAAACAACAAAACGATGAGCAAGAGCAATTATTATCTAAACTTACCGTGTCGGAAAAACGAATATTGAAATTGATTGCTCAAAACAAAACCACAAAAGAAATTGCTGTTGAACTGAACATTAGCCCCAAAACTGTCGAAAATCATCGCAATAACATTTCGGGAAAATTAAATCTACGTGGAACTCACAGTCTGTTTAAGTTTGCAATTAACAAGAAGTTTCAATAGAACAAAACATTTGGATTAAGAATAAACTTATTAATAGTATTTCATATTAAGATTGAAAGTTTTTGAACGAGTTCCGTCTTATCCCTATTCAAAACCTCATACTCATTAAAAATAATGATCCCGAACTGAAATCGATATTATTACTCCAGTAGCAAACATGCTAAACCTCGATTTGCTTATTTTTTTCAAATCAAGATCTTTTGAATTCTCTTGATTATTCAGGTATAAGAATCATAGCTAACAACTTAACAAGGAGTTACTATGTGTTCTTTCACCTTCGGGGCGGATCCAGAGTTAGTAGTTCGACTAAACGGAAAATTTCAAAACGCTCACTACTACAAAAGCAATTCTTCATTTGGTCTGGATGGCTGCTAATCAATCGCTGAACTTCGTCCAAGCTTTTCCGAATCCCCAATCACACTCAATGCTAAGATTTTTCAAATTTTTAATTATAAATAATAAATACTCTATAAACGAAATCAAGAAATAACTATTATAATTACAACGGTGGTTGTTATTCCCCACCCTCGTGAATTTCAAATTTCTGCAAAAAAAATTGTGACCATTTTGTGACCAAGCTTACAGAAAACACCCTAAATAGCCGTCTATACAGACCCCATATAAAATAAAAAACCTCGAAAACAGCTTGTTTTAGCCATAATCGAGGTTTTATTTTTTCTGGCGGAGAGTCAGGGATTCGAACCCCGGAAGGACTTGCATCCTTAACGGTTTTCAAGACCGCCGCATTCAACCACTCTGCCAACTCTCCAATTCATTTTGATATTTTATATTATTGCCGATTTCTGTCAAATACTGAACATCAGCTTTTAC
>Ga0194120_10006510_pt1 | contig 16473 bp, 10 predicted proteins | sample TA2MahCa65mmetaG_FD_148642 | JGI IMG/M metagenome (GOLD analysis project Ga0194120, IMG submission 148642) | Freshwater microbial communities from Lake Tanganyika, Tanzania - TA2015019 Mahale Deep Cast 65m | ecosystem: Environmental > Aquatic > Freshwater > Lake | place: Tanzania: Lake...
TAAACAACCGATCACTGGCCGTTGCACTAATGGTTACGCTGGAAGACTGTGCAGCACAAAATAATCCACTTGGCCAGGTTTCCCTTACACCTACTTGATAGGTGCCCAGATTGGCAATGGTAGCAACTAAAGTGTTTCCACTCCCTGGGGAATAAGGCTGCCCTCCTAAGGTCCAATTAGTGCTTACAATACCACCGGTAGAAGTGCCGGGAGAAGCAGTGATTGTGGTGCTTTGACCGGGCAGCAAGGTAGTTAATGGAGCTGCAGCAAGGCCTATGGTTGGAATTGCTCTAACTGAAAGTAGTGCAGTAGCGCTGATTTCCTGTTGAGAGCAGGTTGTGTTTGAAACAATACATCGATATCTATTTCCATTATAAGAAATAGGCAGGTTAGTTAATTGAAGTATGGGATTTGAAGCAGTAGGCAAACTGGTCCAGGTACTACCTCCATTAGTACTTTGTTGCCAAGCATAATTTATAGGAGCAACGCTGGAAGCTGCAATAATAAAACTAGCATTGCTTCCTGCACAAATTTCTGCACTGGCTGGAGATCGGTTAATGATAACAGGGGCGTGAATAGTCAGTGTTGCCGTATTGGTGTTGATAGAAGAGGGGCAAACACCGGTAACTATACATCGGTAAACATATCCGCTCCAGGCCACCGGTGGCGTAGTGATTGAAAGCTGTGAGGTAGTAACTCCACTGTAAGCACCACCATTATTCAAATTGATAAATCCAGCGCCTGTGTTCACTTGCCATTGATATTGCACACCGGTGCCAATGGCATCAGTGGTTATAATTGTGCTGGCGCCTGCACATATGGTGCTTGAAACTGGCTGAGTAGTTATTTGAGTAATTGTATTTACAATTAAAGTAGCGCTATTCGAAGGTATTAGCGTTGGACAAGTAGCTGTGGAGACCACACAACGATATTGGTTACCTGACATAGCAACAGAAGTGCTAGAGATGGTTAAAGTGGAAGTGGTGGCCCCAGTATACCCTGCGCCATTTGCAATTGTTGTCCAAACACCACTGGCATTTATCTGCCACTGATATAGTACGCTTGTACCACTAGCTGCAACAGTGAAATTTACCAGGGCTCCTTCACAAACTGTTTGAGCAACAGGATGCGTAGTAATTGAAGGAGAATTGCCTACTGTAAGCAATCCACAATTGGATATTACTGATGTTGCACAGGGTGCGGCAACCACACAACGATATCCCGTATTATGTTGAGATGCTGCAACTGCACCGAGTGAAAGTGTTGCTGTAGTAGCTCCGCTAATATCTTGCCAGGGCCCATTGCATCCATTTAAACTTTGCTGCCATTGATAGGTTAGTGAGTTACCGGTTGCTACAACCGAATAAGAAATTGTGTTGCCGGCACAGGCAATTTGCGCAGAGGGCTGACTGGTAATTGAAATAGGCAGCGGTGCAGAAATGGTAAATGTAAGTACCGCTTGTTGTGTGGTTACTCCCGTGGCTGTTCCTGAAACAGTGATTGAATAATTACCCGGAGCTAATGTATTGGTTCCCGTTAGCGTAACCGTGGTATTGTTTCCAACATTTACCGGATTGCTGCTAAAAGAAACTGAAGTTCCCGCAGGTTCGCCTGTGGCTGCCAACGCAATTGCTCCACTAAACCCTCCTGATGCAGCAGTTCCTAATTGAATGCTCATGCTGGCAGGAGCCGGACAAGCTGCTACAGCAGGAGCAGGAGTAGTGAAAGAAAATCCGGCAATAACAACACCTGTACTTCCATTGGGCGTAATATTTTGTGCATATGCTCGTCTAATTCCATTGCGCGTTTCGGCCCAAACGCCAACCGCCTGACTATTGCTTAAAGCACTAAATCCATAACGACCTTTTGGCGTACCTGCACTGGCCGTTGTAGAACTTAATTCAACACGATTACCTGTCCATACAAAAGCACCGTTTCCATCTAATCGAGTAGCATAAATTTTATAGTTGGCATCATAGCTCATAAAAACAGGCGCATCATTAACCAATGCAACGCCACCCGCTTGTGTGTCAAAGGATGGACTAATTGGATAAACATTTTGGGCGTTGTCGGATAGCAATCTTGCTCCAGTTTGTTTATTAAATTTCTGTACATAGATCCCATATTGACTTTGTAGCGTATTGCTATAAGAGCAAACTGACCAAACATAGGGCGAACCGGGATTTGTTGCAATATTGGTCATTTGCTGATAGGGATCGGAGCCTCCCGTTGCCGTACTAAAATTGGAACCATTACTGCCGTATGGTAAAACTCCGGAAGGATCTATTCGTTGCAACCAAGAATTAAATCTACTGCCTACTGCACTGTAATAGCCACAATAGGTAGTGTCTGCTTCTCCAAGTACTGAATAATACCGAGCCCCGGAAGTTGTTTCTGTAGAAAGTTGAAGCTCCGACGCCCAACTGGGCACACCACTGCTATTATAACGCTGCGCATATAGCGTAGTGGATATACCAAATCCTCTTTTTTGAAAAACCAAGGTAAAGTTTCCATTTAAATTGGGTACTACTTGACCGCGTGTAGTATTGGAACTACCTACTTGCACAGAAACCGGTGTTGTCCAAGCAAGCGCACCAGCTAAATTGATCTTTTGAATTTGGAGTGTATTAGTCACGGCTTCGCTCCAGGCTACCACTGTTTCTCCATTACTCAATACGGCAGGATATGGCGAAAGTCCCTGTCCCAAAACCACTCCTGCACTACTCCATAAATGAGCCCCGGTCTGAGAAATCTTATAGGCCACAGCACTTAACGGACCGCTACGTTGATCCTGATAGGCTATTATCAAATTATCATTATCATCCTTACAGATATTAAAAACAAAAGTGGCAGTACCCGATGGCTTATTGTCAACTAAAACACCATCAGGCCCCAGCAGTTTTGTACCATCCACATCCAATAACTGTGCGCGCATATCATAGTTGCCGCTGCTTTCGTGATAAAACGCAACCCAGGTTTTACCCGTGCTTGTTGTAAGAGAATGCATGTCTGCCAAAGGAAGTGTAGCCACTTCCAAATTAACAGAGGTGTTAGCGTTCCATTGTGCATTGGAAATCAAACTACTCATCACAAACAATGGCAGTAATAAAAGTTTATACATGATTCGTTTTTTTAAAAGGACATGCTGCATCAACGCCTGCTTTGGTCTCACAATTTAATTTTTTTTGAGAAAACAGTGAAACAGTGGCGGGTTCTATCAAATTATTGGAGGAAGTTGATTATTTTAATGGACTAATAATATTATTTCCTTCCTATAAAACCTACCACGTGAAACAAGTCCTTCTCCTGTTGACCAGTTTTTGCTTGATGCTCAGTACTTCGGCACAAAAAGTAAACTGGGAACAATTTAAAAACTGGAAACCCCGCAATATTGGACCAGCCGGAATGAGTGGGCGGATTACCGCAGTGGATGCGGTGGCGGCCAACCCTAATATTATTTATTTAGGGGCGGCATCTGGAGGAGTTTGGAAAACAGAGAACAGCGGACAAAACTGGTCTCCGGTTTTCGATGAGCAACCTATTCAGAATATTGGATCGGTGGCTATTCAACAAAGTAATCCCAATGTAGTTTGGGTGGGAACCGGCGAGGGAAATCCGCGCAACTCATTGAATCTGGGAGCCGGCATTTATAAATCAATGGACGCTGGAAAGACTTGGAAAAAAATGGGATTAGACAAAACGGTTTGTATTCATCGCGTAGTTATAGACCCTACAAATCCCAATACTGTTTATGTGGCGGCCATTGGAAATCCCTATGCAGAACATACTGATCGAGGCGTATTCAAAACCACCGATGGTGGCGAAACCTGGTCTAAGATTTTATATGCAAACGATACAACAGGATGTGCAGATTTAGTGATGGATCCATCTAATCCAAATAAATTGATTGCGGCCATGTGGCAGTTTCGCAGGAAACCTTGGGAACTAAAAAGTGGTGGGCCCGGAAGTGGTTTGCACATTACAGTAGATGGTGGAAAGACTTGGAAAAAATTGGGCAAGGACCAAGGACTACCCGAAGGACCATTAGGACGTATTGGTGTTGCATTTGCCCGTAGTATGCCCACACGTGTTTATGCAAAAGTTGAAGCCACAAAAAATGGATTATACAAAAGCGACGACGGAGGATTCAGCTGGCAACTGGTTAATAGTAATCCTGGAGATATAACGGATAGGCCTTTTTATTATCAGGAAATTTATGTTGATCCTACAAACGAAAACAGAATCTACGATGTGCACTCCACCATTACTTGGAGTGAAGACGGAGGAAAATCATTTGCCACTTTAATACCCTACTCTGGTATTCATCCAGATCACCATGCCTGGTGGATCAATCCCAATGATCCCAATTTGATAATTGAAGGAAACGACGGAGGAATTGGTATTTCCAGAGACAGAGGAAAGAGCTGGAACTTTGATGAAAAAATTCCGGTAGGTCAATTTTATCACATCAATGTTGATAATGAAATGCCCTACAATGTAATGGGTGGAATGCAAGACAATGGAAGCTGGCATGGTCCGGCCTATGTTTGGATCAATGGCGGAATACGAAATTATTATTGGCATAATGTTGGAGGCGGTGATGGTTTTGATGTATTGCCTGATCCTGAAGATGCTAGTTGGGTGTACAGCGAAAGTCAAGGAGGAAGTTTTGGAAAAAGAAATTGGAAAACAGGCGAGTCCTGGTATATCAAACCCCCGGCCATGGATCCTAACTTAAAAATGCGTTTCAATTGGAATACTCCAATGGCGCAGGATCCATTTGATACTAAAACAATTTATCTGGGAAGTCAGTTTGTGCATAAGAGTATAGACAAAGGAGCCAGCTGGCAGATGATTTCACCAGACCTCACCACTAATGATACGGTCAAGATCAAAGCCTTTCAAAATACCGGAGGATTAACACTTGATATCACCGGAGCAGAAACACATTGCAGCTTGTTGAGCATTGCGCCTTCCGCAATAGAGAAGGGAGTTATTTGGGCCAGCACTGACGACGGCCAAGTTCATTTAACCAGAGATGGTGGTCAAAGTTGGACTTCCTTTGCAGGAAAAATTCCCGGACTTCCTGTTGGGGCTTGGGTTCCACAAATAACTGCTTCTCGTCATAACGCTGGTGAAGCATTTGTAGTAGCCAACGATTATCGTCGCGGAGATTTTAAACCCTATATATTTCGTACTACAGATTTTGGAAAAACCTGGGCACGTTTAGTAGATGAGGCAAAAGTGAATGGCTATGCACTCTGTATGATTCAAGATCCAACAGAACCTAATTTGATTTTTGTGGGAACAGAACACGGGCTTTGGATCAGCGTAGACAATGGCAGTAATTTTTCACAGTGGAAAAATGGATATCCTTCAGTTTCTACCTATGACTTAGCCATTCAGGAACGCGAAGCAGATCTTGTCATTGCAACATTTGGAAGAGCCCTTTGGGTGCTGGATGATATTCGTCCATTAAGAAAATTAGCAGCAAGCAGTAATAAAACTCCTGTAAATAATATCACGGTGTTTCCTGCTCCGGATGCCGTACAAGCACAGTATAAACCTGCCGATGGATTTGAGTGGAGTGTTATGGGAATCTGGGACGCAGAAAACAGAGCTCGTGGCGCAGCTATTTCCTTCTACATCAATAAGCCTAAAAAAACTGATACAACCACAACTAAAACTGATGCCCCAGCAACTGAACCCGCAGCAACACAAGGCCCTGCAATGTCAGGTGGTGGCAGAGGTGCTGGCGGTGGTGGCCGCGGATTTGCTGGAGCTGGCAGAGGTTTTGGTGGAGGCAACCGCGGAGATTCTGTAATGGTGAAGATCTACAATGCAGAGCAGCAGTTAATTCGTTCGCTTCGTTGGAATGCAGACACCGGATTTAATAGATTGTATTGGGGAATGGAGGAAAAAGGAATCCGTATGCCAGGATCACCTAAACCTCAACCAAATGCGCAAGAACCAGGAGGCACACAGGTACTGCCAGGAACCTATAAGCTTGTATTGACCTATGCCGGTCAAAAGGACTCTACCACCATTCAAATTAAAAACGACCCTCGACTTGGAGATAGAAATGAAATAAAATTGGCTCAGCGCAAAGCAATTGATCGGCTAAGAAAAGTTGGTGCTAAATTAACGGAGGGGATGGATAGACTAACTGAAGCAGAAGAAGTGTGTAATAAAATACTTGCCCAGCTGAAAGGAGTGGAAGGCAAGCCGGCAGATTCACTTCAAAAAACAAGCAACGCCATACTAGATGAAATTAAAAAAATCAGAGAATCCATCAATGGAAAAACTTCCGATAAACAAGGGATCACTCGCAGTCCATTTGAAGTAACTACCATGACGCAATTTCAAAATGCCATGCAAGCGATCAATGCTAAAATGATGGCACCAGGTGCACAAGAAGAGAAGTTGATGCAAAACGCCGAAGAAGCTATTCAACAAACAGTAGCCACTATCAATACACTGTTCGCTGGAAAATGGTTGGAATTCAAAAAACAAGTAGAGGAAACCAAAATCAATTTATTCAAAGAGTATAGTCCTATTGGACAATAAAAATCTTTTCAACCAAAATATGGTTACAAGGATAGTATTGTTCCTGTAGTTGCAAAATGATAGCCATCCTTTTCCAATCTTATACGATCAGGATGCGTATGCTGTAGCAATGGATTAGTATGATTGAAATGCGTAAAATAAACACGCTCACGAATTGAGCGTGGAAGTGTATCAAGTAATCTGATTGTTTCGCTAATAAATGGATGAGGGATCTCATGCATAGGCCGATTTATTTCGCCGTCTGCAAAAAATGTTCCGTCTATAAAGGCATAATCAACTTTTTCAATTTCTGCAATCAATTGGCGATCCCATTTTTCCCACTTATCAATATCAGGAATAAATAAAAGTGATTTGCCGGCACCTTTAACCCTGAACCCAACCGTTTCTGAAAACTCATCGCGATGAGGAACCAAGAGTGGCGTAAGTTGAAAACCTCCTAACTGAACAGTTTGATCTTGTACAAGTGGCTGAAGTTGTATATTTTTTAATTGAACAAGCTGGCTCCAGGGTCCATTTTTAGTCAAGTAAGCACCCATCCTGGGCATCACATATACAGGCACCTCTGCCGCGTTCATTGCTTCTCTTCCCAAAAATTGTAGCCCTGTATAATGACCAATATGCGCATGTGTCAAAAAAATAGATCCCAGTTTATAGGTGGCAGGCAGGGTTTGATAGATCAGTTGAAATTGTGAAGCAATGTCCGGAGTAGCATCCAACAAATGAAATACCTGATTAGTTGAATCAATCAGCGCAATGGAGGAAACAAATTCTCTTTGTTTGTTGTTTTTGCAACAAGGTTTTAAACAACCCAATTGCGGGCTACCTCCATCTTGCATGATTCCAACAACCTGCATGGCTGTTTTTTGTGCATGCAATAACAAGGAGGCACAGACCAACAATGCAGCCATGCAATATTTTCTAATGGTAATAACACTGCTCATTATTCCACAACAATCACAGGTAAACGTTGTTCGATGATCATTTTATTAAACGCTTGCAACCCATGGTCCAATATCTGCTGCAGCTGTTCAAGTGCCGCATCTACTTGTTTGGCTAATGTATTGTACACTTCACGTGCTTGTTGAGATGGCGCCATGTTGCCACTATTAACCATATCAAATACTCCACTGAGTTTATCGTCCAGTCGAATGGGAAAATTCAATACATCCTGTCCGCTCTTAGCCTTGGTTTGATGTAGCTGCTCTTCAATAGCGGTCAATTGTTTGGCAAGGCTATCTCCCAAACTTTTTAGTGCAGCCGGGCAAGATTTATCCAACCGGGTGGTGTATGCTGTTAATTGCTGGCGTGTGTTGTTGATTTTTCGAATTGCTTTCATCGTTTCATTGAACTTATCCTGTACCTGAATTAAAAAGTCAACCTGAGCTTCATAATCAGCCTGTGTGCATTTGTAATTAGGGTCAGCTAATAAATTAAACGACACCGTGGTGCTATCAACACCTAATTGCACCTGTGCAGTGTATTTTCCCGGAGCAGCAGTTATACCGGAAGGAACTCCATTCCATAAAATCAATCCATCAACTTTTTCAGCTTCTGGATATTTTAAATCCCAAACAAACTGATTAAACCCATTCTTTACCACTAATGGGTTTTCTTTTGAACCCGTTGTAAATTTTTGAATCACTTTCCCTGTGGGATTCACAATGGTGATGGAAGCCTTGGTTGAATCGGTTACTGACTTCACCCAAAAATTAACAACAGCGCCCTTAGGCGGATTCAAGGCACTATTTGCAGGAGAACTGGTAGCACCCCAGCGACTGGTTGTGGCAGGAACTCGAAAGGGATCATTTATTTGATACACGTGCAGCGCCTTACTGGCAATTGCCGGATCTAATTGTTGAACCATGGATAAATCGTCTAAGATCCACAAAGCCCTGCCCTGTGTGGCTACTACCAGGTCGTTATTTTTTATAGTAAGATCCGTAATGGGAGTAATCGGCAAATTCAATTGGAAGGGATACCAGTTGTTGCCGCCATTGTAACTTAGATACATACCAAATTCGGTTCCCGCATAAAGCAGATCCGGTTTTTTTTGATCAGCGCGCATCACTCGTGTAAAGTGCAGTGATGGAATTCCATTGGTAATTAGTTGCCAGCTCTGACCATAATCCTCGGTTTTATAGATGTATGGACTAAAATCATCTAGCTTATAACGTGTTCCCGTAGCATAGATGACTCCTTTTTTAAATGGATCGGCCTCAATGGCATTCCACATCATCCATTGAGGAACTCCTTTTGGCGTAACATTACTCCAGTTAGCACCACCATCTTTACTGAAATGAATCAACCCGTCGTCGCTACCTGTCCAAAGATGGTCTTTCTCCAACGGACTTTCCATTGCGGTGAAAATGGTACAGTAATACTCTACAGATGTATTGTCTTTAGTAATGGGGCCTCCACTTGAATATTGTCTGGACTTATCATTTGTAGTTAAATCAGGCGATAATTGTTTCCAACTGGCTCCTTCGTTTGTAGTAACAAACAATGCATTGCCCGCGCAGTATAATTTTTTAGGATCATGTGGCGAGAAGAAGATGGGAAAATTCCATTGGAATCGATATTTCAATACGTCAGCTCCAGCTCCCATTGGATTATCAGGCCATACTGATATGGCTCTGTTTTCGCCTGTGGTATGATCAAAACGAGAAAGGTAACCGCCATAGTTTCCACCATACACTACGTTTGGATTTAACGGATCAGCTACCACATAACCACTTTCAGCTCCGGCTGTAGGTTCCCAGTCTTGTTCAGTAATAAAATTGCCATAAGTGGAGGAACGAATACGCATGGTAGAATTATCCTGTTGTGCAGCCAGCACGCGATAGGGAAATGCATTATCCGTACTAACGCGATATAACTGAGCGGTAGGCTGATTCATATAAGTACTCCAATTCTGTGCTTCGTCAAAGCTTATTTGCGCACCACCATCATCGGCAACAATCATTCGCTTTCCATCCTGCGGATCAACCCATAGATCGTGATGATCACCGTGAGGTGTGCGCAATGATTGAAATGTTTTTCCGCCATCCCTGCTTTTCATAAATCCAACGTTTGGACAGTACACTACATTTTCATTTTTGGGATCCACGAAAACTTTAGTATAATACCATGCACGTTGACGAATATTGTTGTCACTGCTTTGTAGCGTCCAGGTTTCACCAGCGTCGTTGCTACTATACAGACCTCCCTTGTTGTTTTCAATAATGGCATAAAGTTTATTGGAATTTGAAGGAGCTACGGCCACACCAACAATTCCCCAGGTTCCTTTTGGTAATCCAGTTGCCTGACTAATGTTTGTCCATGTTTCTCCGCCATCGGTGCTTTTCCAAAGCCCGCTTCCCTCTCCTCCACTTTCAAGACTGTGCGGTGTGCGGATTACACGCCAAGTGCCGGCATATAATACAGACGGATTTTCGGCATCGATTACCAGATCACTACAGCCTGATTGTTCATTTACATACAAAGTTTTTTTCCAAGTCAACCCGCCATCAATGGACTTGAAAACACCTCTTTCTTGGTTAGGGCCAAATAAATGCCCCATCACTCCAGCCCACACAATGGATGGGTTTGAAGGATGAACTAAAATATTAGTGATATGCCTGCCATCCTTTAACCCAACATTCTTCCAGGTTTTGCCTGCATCTTCACTTTTCCAAACTCCTCCCAGTCCTTCTGATACATTTCCCCGCATGGTGTTTTCTCCTTCTCCAACATAAATTACTTTTTCATCGGAGGGAGCAATAGCAATGGCGCCAATAGAACTTCCAAAATAGCCATCGCTAATGTTTTTCCAATTGCTGCCACCATCGGTGGTTTTCCAAACACCCCCTCCGGTTGCGCCGAAATAAAATGTATTTCTGAATTGTAAGCTACCCACTACTGCAGCACTTCTACCCCCTCTAAATGGGCCTATCAATCTATACTTGACACCGCTAAATAGTGTAACATCCTGTGTTGCTGCACTTAATGATGCGGCTTTTATTTTTTTGGGTTGTGCCATTGCACAAAGGCTAAGCACAGAAAATGCAAAAAATAAAGTCAACTGTTTCATTTACTAATTTTAAGGTAATTGAAATTAGCACTTTCCTTAAATTCCTGCCTAATTTTACATTATCAATATAACACTATGAAAAACTTTATCATATTCCTTTTTACAATAAGTGTACTTGCTGGCTGCGGCAGAGACAATCCTGCTCCAAATGATCCTTGCCAAGGGGTAAGTGTTACCGTAACAGGTACCACTTCAAATCCATCCGGCACTTCAGCAAACGGTAGTATAATGGCCAGTGCATCTGGTAGTACAGGACCATATAGCTATAGCATAAATGGTGGATCTTTTCAAGTAAGCAATCAATTTACAAATCTGGCAGCAGGCTCTTATACAATTGTTGCAAAGAGTGCGGCAGGTTGTACAGGTAATGCAACATTTACATTAACCGCCACATCCCCTTGTGCAGGAGTAAACATTATCATTACTCCAACTGTAACCGGAACTACGCCCTGCGTTAACGGCAGTGGTTTTATTTCAGTTAGTGCAACGGGGGGAGCAGCGCCATACTTATATAGCATAAACAATGGCGCCTTTCAATCAACTTCTTCATTCCAAGGGCTCAACAATGGAACTTACCAATTTGTTGTGAAGGATTCAAACGGATGTACCGCAACGCTTACCGGAGTTACAGTAGCAAGCAGAGCGGAAGGGCCTAAGTTTGCAGCTGTGAAAGCGCTCATACAAGCAAATTGCGTAAGCTGCCACAATGCTACTAACTCAAGTGGGGGCATAAATCTCAGTACTGACTGTAATATTGTTGCTGCAAAAGACAGAATCAAAGCAAGAGCTGTTGATGGAAATCCAAGTCCAATGCCAAGTGGAGGACTTTTACCTGCCTCTGAGCGTCAAAAAATATCAGATTGGATTACAGCTGGAGGACGAGTAATAGACTGAAGAGGCTTAAGCTTGATAGCAAAATTGTAGGCTAACCAAGCCATGGGGAAATAAGCCAGCAACAAATCCATTATTGAAAACCATAAGGGAGATGGCATTCCCACAATGGTGGAGAGTCCTCCCAGAAAGAAAAACCCTGCTATCAACATTGCGTATATAAAAACATTTGATTTAGCAAAGCCCGAAACTAAAAATGCACCCGCTAATGTTCCCATGGCATGCGCCAGGAACGGAAACAAAAAATGCCTAACCTCTAATAATGGAAGTGCGTATCGTAAATTTTCGCGTGTACTGGTATCCAATCCCGGAGGCAGAGGGATTACCTGACTCCCTAATAATAGCATCCCCGTGTTCACTCCCATGCCAATAAAAAGAGCCAAAATAAAAACTACTATACTATTGTACCGCATATAATTTTTTACAATTTACAAAAAAGTAGAGCTTGGATCAAAGAGCAATGTAGCATTTCGAGAGGTAACTTCAGCCACCTCATCAATGGAAACTCTTTTAAGTAAGGCGATTTTTTCCGCAATGATTTTAAGATAAGCGGATTCATTTCTTTTGCCTCGGTATGGTACAGGAGTTAAATAAGGGGCATCTGTTTCCAACACTATATGTTCGAGTGGCAATTGTTCAACAACAGCGGCAACACCTGCATTTTTATAAGTGAGCACCCCTCCTATTCCCAATAAAAATCCTTGCTTTATGATTGCTTGCGCTTCCTCCAAGCTTCCACTAAAGCAATGAAAAATTCCCTTGAGTGACCTGTGCTTGTATTCTTTCAATACCTCAATACAAGCTAATGTTGATTGTCTGGAATGAATAACCACAGGAACTTTTTTCTCCAAAGCCCACTCAATTTGTGCTCGAAAAGCTATGTACTGTTCCTGCTCAAAGGTCCGGTCCCAATAAAAATCAAGCCCTATTTCTCCAACCGCAACAAACGATCTCTTTTCCCACCACCCTTTGGCACAATCCAGTTCTTCCTGATAATTTGCTTTAACAGAACAAGGGTGCACCCCCATCATAGCCACGCTGGCGGGGTAACTGCTTTCAAACCGAATCATGGCTTGGTGGGTGGCAGAATCTATGGCCGGCAAATAAATCCGCTCTACCCCTTCCCTTTTTGCCCTTTCCAGCATTGCTAAGCTATCTGATTCAAAATCAGATAGATATAAATGGGCATGGGTGTCTATCAATTTGTGCATTCGTTGCAAAACTCATAAAAAAAAGCTATTATTAAACCAAAAGAATAATTTGCCTTCCAAATACAGTAAATTCGTGGTGTTATCCTATAAATTTTCAACTATGAAAAAGAGTCTTTTTCTGCAAGTAGCCGTTTTAACAGGAATACTTGCCTTAGCATTGGTTGCTTGTAAGAAGGAAAAAAGCAATACCCAAGATCCCGCGGAGCAGCTTGAAATAAGCACTTCCAAATTATCAAGTGAGTCAGATGCAGAAGCCGAAGTGATTTATGATGGCGTTTTTGATGATGCCATGGGAGTAAGCGATGAAGTTGGTTTGGCAGGAATGGGGATTTTTGGAAGGCTGAACGCTTGTCCTACAGTAACGGTAACCCGACCTAATGCGCCTGCTCCTTTTCCTGTACGAGTAGTACTTGATTTTGGGACCGGATGTGTAGCCAGAGACGGACATTTTAGAAAAGGAAAGATTATTCATGTTTATACCAATCGCCTGATCATTCCTCAAGCGGTGGCAGAAACCTCCTTTGATAATTTTTATTATGACAGCACCAAAGTAGAAGGGGTAATGCGGATTAAAAATACCTCAGAGCCAAACGTTGGCCCACGCTTTCAAATTAATGTAATCAATGGAAAATTGACTAGACCAAATGGTAATTTTATTAAGTGGAATAGTGAAAAAGTAAGAACCCAGATTGAAGGGGTGTCTACTCCATTTATGCCTATGGATGACGTATTCAAAATCACAGGTGGTGCCAGAGGACTTGTAAAAAGAGATACAACCTTGGTTGGGTGGAGCGCAACAATCCTCGAACCACTTATCCGTAGAAATAATTGTAGATGGATAGTAAAAGGAACGGTTAAAGTAGTTAAAGAAAATTCAACTACCGGAACTCGTTATGTAGGAGTAATTAACTATGGAATGGGCGCTTGCGATAACCTGGCTACCGTTACTATTAATGGGGTAGTTCACCATATTACCTTGCCTTAATTATTTTGTTTTGTGATTGAAACCCGGATCATTGGTCCGGGTTTTTTTATGGCAATGCTTTTAAGGAATACCCGGCTGAGGTTGTAAAAGAAATAAGTGTTGGTAATAATTCTGCTAAACGCCCCCATGCTTTTTCGCTATCGTGCAATACAATGATTGATCCCGAACGAATATTCCTGCGGCAATTCTCGAAACAGGCAGTGGCCGATTGACGCTGATCAAAATCACCACTTAAAATATCCCACATTACAATTTGCGCAGGCGCTTTTATTACGCTGGGAATTTGCTTAGCTATATGCCAAGGTAGTTTTCCATAAGGAGGACGAAACAAATTAGAATCTATCAGCTTGGCTGCCGTAGCTACGTCATTCAGATAATCCTGTTGATTAACCTGCCATGCGTTTACGTGTTGATGCGTGTGATTTCCCACGCGATGACCCTGCTCGAGGATTTGCCGATAAACCAAAGGATGTGCAGCTACCCTACTCCCTATACAAAAAAAGCTGGCCTTTGCTCCGGCATGAGCTAGTTGTTCAAGTACAAATGGGGTGATTTCCGGGTGGGGGCCGTCGTCAAAAGTCAAATAAACGCTTTTCTCCAGTGGATTCATTCGCCATAAACGTTTTGGGTAAAACCGACGAACTAATTCAGGTGGCTGAATAAAGGGTTTATACATCGGAGACAAAGATACAAGCAGGGGTTATCTTTGCGCCATGAGTAAAAAGGTGAGAGTTCGTTTTGCGCCTAGCCCTACAGGAGGTTTGCATTTAGGCGGTGTTCGTACCGTGCTATACAATTACTTATTTGCCAAAAAAATGGGAGGTCAGTTTATAGTTCGCGTTGAGGATACTGATCAAAGCAGATTTGTACCCGGAGCAGAGGAATATATTTTTGACTGTTTGCGTTGGTGTGGATTGGAGCCCGATGAAAGCGTGCAACATGGAGGTCCACACGGTCCTTATCGGCAAAGCGAACGCAAATCTCTTTACAAAAAGTATGCTGAACAATTAGTAGCGGCAGGTCATGCCTATTACGCATTTGATACTACAGCGGAGTTGGAGCAGATGCGTGAAAAATATAAATCAACGGAAAATCCCTCTCCTCAATATGATCATCATCTTAGGTTAAAGATGCGCAATTCGCTCACCTTACCTGTAGAGGAAGTCAATAAATTATTGGCGGCAAATACACCGCATGTAGTTCGAATAAAGATGCCTGTTGGTAAAACAATTGGTTTTCAGGATTTGATTCGTGGAGAAGTTTGCTTTGATACTTCATTGGTAGATGACAAAGTGTTGCTTAAAGCAGATGGAATGCCCACCTATCATTTAGCCGTAGTGGTAGATGACTACCTCATGAAAATCACACACGCATTTAGGGGTGAAGAATGGTTGCCATCGGCGCCCGTGCATTTATTGCTTTGGCAGTACTTATTTGGGTTGGAGGAAATGCCACAATGGGCGCACTTTCCGTTAATCCTGGGGCCCAATGGAAAGCTCAGCAAAAGAGATGGAGCTAAATATGGGTTTCCTGTTTTTGCAATGAATTGGCAAGATCCAAAAACACAAGAAACCACAGCAGGTTTTCGAGAAAAAGGATTTTTACCATCCGCCTTTATCAATTTATTGGCCCTACTCGGCTGGAATGATGGATCAGAAAAAGAAATTTTTAGTAAAGAGGAACTCATTGCTTCTTTTGATTTGTCTCGCGTGCATAGTAGTGGAGCCAAATTTGATTATGAAAAAGCAAAATGGTTCAATCACGAATGGATCAAACAAACCAGTGCCAGCGAACTATTACCGCTGGTCAGTAGCACTTTTGAAAATGCAAATTTGCAGATAACCAACCTTGTTCTATTGGAACAAGTCATTGCGCTTGTTAAGGATCGTTGTACCTTATTGACTGACTTTATAGAACAAAGCAGTTTCTTTTTTAATAGACCTGCACAAATCGATACGGCCTCCATTCTTCCCAAATGGAGTGCTGAAAAATCAACATTTTTCGATCAGCTGATTCATAATTATCAACAAACAAATTCCTGGACTGCTGCAGAGTTGGAGAAAATCTGCAAGGAGTTAGCCCAAACACACCAGCTTAAGACGGGAGAATTATTATTACCGCTTCGTATTATGTTGGTAGGTGAAAAATTTGGTCCGGGTGTATTTGATATTGCCTGCCTCTTGGGTAAAGAAGAAACCCTGGAAAGATTGAATCAGGCAAAGCGCTTAATTTTACAAGGAGAGTAATGCTATGAAAAGACCTATTAGAGTTTTGGTTGCAAAAGTTGGCCTGGATGGTCATGATCGTGGCGCTAAAGTAATTGCCACTGCCTTACGGGATGCGGGGATGGAAGTAATTTACACCGGACTTCGTCAAACACCAGAAATGGTGGTGAATACAGCTTTGCAAGAAGACGTAGATGCCATTGGAATATCAATCCTGTCCGGAGCGCATAATACTGTTTTTCCAAAAGTGATTGCCTTGATGCAAGAAAAAGGATTACATGATGTATTGCTAACTGGTGGTGGCATTATTCCTGAGGAGGATGCCGCTGGGCTATATAAAATGGGGGTTGGAAAATTATTTCATCCCGGCTCAGACACCAGAGCAATTGCTGATTTTATCAAAGAATGGGTAAACACCCATCGTTCCTAAATTAATTTTATGAGCCAACAAAACTGGGGGTCCTTTCAAACTTTATTGGGCCATCTCGAAGAAAATATACTTACGCTAACTATCAATAGGCCAGA
>Ga0194120_10006512_pt1 | contig 16471 bp, 13 predicted proteins | sample TA2MahCa65mmetaG_FD_148642 | JGI IMG/M metagenome (GOLD analysis project Ga0194120, IMG submission 148642) | Freshwater microbial communities from Lake Tanganyika, Tanzania - TA2015019 Mahale Deep Cast 65m | ecosystem: Environmental > Aquatic > Freshwater > Lake | place: Tanzania: Lake...
GTGATCGGCTTGGTGACCACGGCACCGGCCCCGATGACCACGCCGTCACAGATGTCGACCGGCAGGATCGTGGCATTCGACCCGATGGACACCTTTGAGCCGATCCGGGTCGAGCGCCACAGGGTGGTGTCGCCACGGGCAGGACCGCCCTTGGCAAAGAGGTCGTTGATGAACATCACGCCATGGCCGATGAAGCAGTCGTCGCCGATCGTGACGAGCTCGCAGATGAAGGCGTGCGACTGGATGCGGCAGCGCTTGCCGATCGAAACGCTCTTCTGGATCTCGACGAATGGACCGACGAAGCAGTCGTCGCCAATCGTGCAGCCATAGATGTTGGCCGGCTGGACGACCTTCACGCGCTCGCCGAACTGCACGCCGACGATGCCAGCCTGAAGAAGGATCGGATCAGCCATGTCGATGGCCCAGGCGGCAGCGAGTCGGGCGGAAGCGCAGCGGCACTTCCTTGCCAGTTTCGATCGACTCGTAGATCGCCGAGATCAACTCCAGGCTGCGGCGGCCCGCAAGCCCATCCACGAGCTGGGCGCTGTTGTTCATGATGCAGGAGACCACATGGTCGTAGTACGCCTGGTGGCCGAAGCCGTACACGCTCGGAGGATTGACCGAGTACTTCTCCAGGACTTCGCCATCACCGGGCTCGGCCTTGCCGAAGTTCCAGGTGATCATCTCGTTCACGGCGAAGCCGCCGATGACGACCGTGCCACCCTCGCCGAGCACCGAGATGGATCCCTCAAGGTCCTTGGGCCGTGCCGCCGTGGTGGCCTCGATGACCCCCAGCGCGCCGTTGGCAAAGCGCACGGCGACCACGGCCGTGTCCTCGGTCTCGACATTCACCAGCGCCGTGCGGCTCATGGCGAAGACGCTCTCGACGTCGCCCATCATCCACTCGAGCATGTCGATGTGGTGGCTGGCCTGGTTGGTCAGGACGCCGCCGTCGAGGGCCCACGTGCCGCGCCAGGAATCCTGGTCGTAGTACTGCTGCGTGCGGCACCAGCGCACGCGGACCGTGCCCATCACCAGCTTGCCGAAGCGCCCGGCCTCGAGCGCCTCGCGCAGCTTCACGACCGGCACGTTGAACCGGTTCTGCTTCACCACGAACAGCCGGATCCGGGCCGCGTCGCAGGCAGCGATCATGCGGTCGGCATCCGGCAGCGTGAGCGCCATTGGCTTCTCGACCACGATGTGCTTGCCGTGCTTGGCCAAGGCCACCACGTGCTCCGCGTGCAGCCCGCTCTCGGTCAGCACCACCACGACGTCGATCGCCTCGCGGCGCATCATGTCGTGCATGTCCGTGTAGAAGGGGACGCCGAACTGCTTCCCGATGGCCTCCGCCTTTGAGGCCACGACGTCGCAGACCGCAGCAAGGCGGGCGTGGGCGATCTGGCTGTTCCCCAAGAGCTCCGAATGCCGCTTGGCAATGCGGCCACAGCCGACGAGGGCGAAGTTCAGCATGGTTCGATGGTAGCGCGGCCCGAGGTCCGGGCGGGCGAGAACCATGAGCCGTCTTCGTCGGGCCCGGCAGCCTCCGCACGCTCCCATCACTAGCATTCCCCCATGCGTGTCGCGGTGGTCGGTGGAGGCATCAATGGCGTCATGTGCGCGGCATCGCTGGGGCGCGCCGGTCACGACGTGGTGCTGCTTGAGCGCTCGACGCTGATGTCCGCGACCTCCTCCGCGTCGACGAAGTTGTTGCACGGAGGGTTGCGCTATCTCGAGCACGGGGCATTCCGGCTCGTTCGGGAGGCGCTGCATGAGCGCAAGTGGTGGTTGGATCAGGCGCCCGGGCTCTGCCATCCGTTGCAGCTGCTCTTGCCGGTGTGGAAGGGGCAAGGGCGCTCGCGTCACCTCATTCGCGCCGGACTCTGGATGTATGACCTGCTTGCTGGGTCGGCAAGGCTTCAGCCGCATCGGTGGCTGGATCGATCCGAGGCCTTGGCCGTCCTCCCCAGGCTTCAGCCTGACGGCTTGGTCGGGGCCTTCTCGTTCTGGGATGGGCAGATGGACGATCGTGCCCTTGGACTCTGGGCGGCGGACCGTGCCCGAGGCTTCGGTGTGAGCATTCGTGAGCGCAGCCCGGTCGAGCGCGTGACCTTGGATGGAGTTCTCGAGGGCCCGGACCTCAGCGAACGGTTCGACCGAATTGTGAACTGTGCGGGTCCGTGGGCCGAGGAACTGCTTCGTTGCAGCGGGCTCGTGCCGCGTCACACGCTCGATCTGGTGCGGGGCAGCCACTTGGTCGTGCGCCGGACGATCGCCACGGGAGTGCTGGCTCAGGTCCCAGGTGGATCGCGGATCGCGTTTCTCCTGCCTTGGAAAGGATCCATGCTGGTCGGCACGACGGAGGTACGGCAGGGGCTCGGCGATCCGATCGCCTGTTCCGCAGATGAGGCGCAGTACCTGCGGCAATTCCATGATTCAGTCATGGTTGAGCCATTGCGCGAGGAAGACGTCACGTCGACCTTTGCAGGGGTTCGCCCCCTGATCAGGAGCGCGGAGGATCCCGGTCGAGCGACGAGGGAGTATGCCCTCGAGCGGCACGGTGCCGTGCTGACCGTCTTCGGCGGCAAGTGGACCACCGCGCGAGCCCTCGGCGACTTGGTGTCTGCACGGCTCTCGTGAGTTTGCCCGATGTGGCTGCGTTGACAGCGCGGCCGAGTGCGTCATACTCCACGGCATGAGTCACGCGGCATCATCGTCGGCCTCCGTGGAGCGGGTTCCATGCCCACTGTGCAAGAGCACAAAGGACGAGCCTTGGGCTGAAGAGAATGGTTTCCACTGCGTTCGTTGTCAGGGCTGCGGGCTGCTCTTCGTCAATCCGCGACCGCGTGCGGAGAGCATCGATCAAGGTGTGAAGTTGGGCGTGCACACCGTTGAGTCGACCGCACTCGATGTTGTCGGAAGCCGATCGGCATGGAAAGTACCGCTGTTCAAAGAAGTTGTTTCCTCGATGTTTCCGGAGTTCAGTCGCGGAGGTCGGCCTGTTCGATGGTTGGACGTCGGAGCAGGGTTCGGCGAGTTGCTCGAAAGTCTTCAGGCGGTCGTTCCGTCGGGGAGCGTGTGTGAGGGCATCGAACCCATGATTCCGAAGGCCGAGGATTGTCGGCGACGAGGCCTTGCGGTCAGGACCTGCTACCTCGCAGATGTCCGAGAACGGTACGACGTCGTGTCCATCATCGATGTCTTCTCCCACGTGCCTGACTTCGGCGCGTTCCTCTCGGAGATCAAAGGGGTCCTCAACCCCCAAGGCGAGGTCTTCATCAAGACCGGCAATGGGGCTGACATCGGTCCGCGATCCCAGTTGCCGGATCCTCTGACCCTTCCTGACCACTTGGTCTTCGGTGGGCGGGATCATCTCAAGCGATTCCTCGACGAGGCTGGGTTCGACATCGTGAGCGTTTCTGCCCATCGGATGGATGGTCTGCGTCACACGATTCGGAACATGGTCAAGAAGCTCGTGGGGAAGCCGGTGTGCCTGGGCCTTCCCTACACATCGCCGGCACGCGTGCTGTACATCCGTGCGCGGTTGAGGTCGCTGTCCTGACGACGATTCGTCAGTCGGATGCTGCCGAGCCCGACGCTACACTTCCTGATGAGGCCAGTCGGCGGTGGGTCGGCGGACTCCTGATGGGTCCTGCTCCGGGCCTTGCAGCAACGCGTCACCCACAGGTACCCCCTCCATGCTCAATGGCAGAACCCTTCTGGTCACGGGTGGCACGGGCTCGTTCGGCAACGCCGTCCTGCGCCGCTTTCTGAAGACCGATGTGGGCGAAATCCGGATCTTCAGCCGCGACGAGAAGAAGCAGGACGACTGTCGCAAGCGCTACGCGAGCGACAAGCTCAAGTTCTATCTGGGCGATGTGCGCGACCCGGCCAGCGTCATGAATGTGATGCGCGGCGTGGACTATGTGTTCAGCGCGGCGGCCTTGAAGCAGGTCCCCAGTTGCGAGTTCTTCCCGCTCGAGGCCGTGAAGACCAACGTGATTGGCGTGGAAAATGTGCTCGAAGCGGCTCTGGCCTGCGGCGTGCGCCGCGTGGTCTGCCTGAGCACGGACAAGGCCGTCTACCCCATCAATGCCATGGGTCTGTCGAAGGCCATGATGGAGAAGGTGATGGTCGCCAAGGCCCGCAACAACTCCGATGACCGCCAGGTGTTCTGCGGGACCCGATACGGCAATGTGATGGCCAGCCGCGGCTCCGTCATTCCGCTCTTCGTGAAGCAAGTGCTCGCGGGGCAGCCGATGACGATCACCGATCCGTCGATGACTCGCTTCATGATGACGCTCGACGACGCCGTCGATCTGGTCATGTTCGCGTTCGACAAGGGGTGCAACGGCGACATCTTCGTGCAGAAGGCGCCGGCTGCCACGATCCACACGCTGGCCAAGGCGATCGCCGAACTGCTCGAGCGCCCCGACCATCCGATCAATGTCATCGGCACCCGTCACGGCGAGAAGGTGTACGAAGTGCTCTGCAGCCGCGAGGAAATGGCTAGTGCGGAAGACCTGGGCGACTTCTATCGCGTTCGCCCGGACTTGCGCGATTTGAATTACGGCAAGTTCTTCGAAGAAGGCACCCCGCGCATCACCGAAGCAGGTGAGTACAACTCTCACAACACGACGCGACTCGATGTGGAAGGCATGAAGAAGCTCTTGCTGAAACTTGAGTTCATCCGCGAACTCCTCGCCGGCCGCCAGCCGGAACTGGTGGACTGAGCCATGCGGATCGCCGTCACGGGCAGTCGCGGCTTCATCGGCGCGAATCTGGTGACTCGGCTGCGCGAGCGGCCCGGAACGGAAGTCGTCGAGTTGCATCGAGGGAGCGACGCGCCGCCGTTGGATGGCGTGGACGCGGTCGTGCACTTGGCAGGTGTCAATCGTCCGCCGGATCCAAGCGGGTTCGAGCAGGGCAACGCTGCGCTCACGGCGCAGTTGGCCAAGACGCTGGGTGCTCTTGGACGCCCCGTGCCGGTGATCCTGTCATCGTCGACGCAGGCAGCGCTCGACAATCCTTACGGATCGAGCAAGCGGGCCGCCGAGCAGGCTCTGCAGGACTATGCGCGTGCTTCAGGTGCGGATGTGCGCATCTATCGGCTCACGAATGTCTTCGGCAAGTGGGCCAGGCCCAACTACAACTCTGCCGTTGCCACGTTCTGCCACAACACCGTGCACGGCATCCCGATCACGGTGCACGATCCGGCCGCGCCGTTGCGGCTGGTCTACATCGACGATGTGTGCGAGGCGTTCCTGCGGGACATCGATGATTTCGTCGCGGGATCGCGCGTGGACGGTGCGTTCCGCGAGGCAGGTCCCGTGCATGAGACGACGGTCGGCGCGGTCGCATCGATGATCGCGGGCTTCGCGCGATCGCGGAGCGAAGCCACGGTCGACCGCGTGGGCACTGGTCTATGCCGCGCGCTGTACGCGACCTACCTGAGCCACATTCCTCCAGCGGAATTCTCGTACCGCCCGGTGCGGCATGTCGATCCGCGCGGTGAGTTCGCCGAGATCGTGCGTTCGGCTGACTCGGGACAGGTGTCCTACTTCACGGCTCATCCGGGCGTGACGCGAGGCGGTCACTATCACCACACGAAGAACGAGAAGTTCCTCGTGCTGCGCGGTCGTGCGCGTTTTCGTTTCCGCGACATGCGCACTGGCGCCGTCCACCAGATCGACACGACCGGCACGGATCCGACCGTCGTCGAGACGGTTCCCGGGTGGGCGCACGACATCACAAACATCGGCGAGGAGGAGATGCTGGTGATGCTGTGGGCCAACGAGGCCTTCGATCGCGAGCATCCCGACACCATCGCAACGAGGCTTGGATCATGAGCAACCGACTCAAGGTGATGACCATCGTCGGCACGCGACCGGAGATCATCCGGCTCTCTCGCGTGATGGCGCGCCTGGACGAACACTGTGACCACACGATCGTCCACACGGGGCAGAACTACGACTACGAGCTGAACCAGATCTTCTTCGAGGACCTTGGCATCCGCGCGCCGGACCGATTCCTCGAAGCCGCCGGCGGAAACGCCGCCGAAACCATCGGCAAGATCATCATCGCCGCCGATGCCGTGATGGCCGAACTTCGCCCGGATGCAGTGCTCGTTCTAGGCGACACGAACAGTTGCCTTGCGCTTCTGCCTGCAAAGCGCAGGAAGATCCCGACCTTCCACATGGAGGCCGGCAACCGCTGCTTTGATCAGCGTGTTCCCGAGGAGATCAACCGACGCATCGTCGACCACATGGCCGACATCAACATGACCTACAGCGACATCGCGCGCGAGTACTTGCTGCGCGAGGGTCTGCCAGCCGACATGGTCATCAAGACTGGCAGTCCGATGTGCGAGGTCTTGGCGCACTATGCGCCTCGGATTCAGGCGTCGGATGCGCTGACCCGGTTGGGTCTTGATGAGGGAAAGTACTTCGTGGTGAGCGCCCACCGCGAGGAGAACATCGATGCCGAAGCGAACTTCACGCGGCTCGTGGGGATCCTGAACGCCGTCGCTGAACGATTCGGTCAGCCGGTGATCGTGTCCACGCACCCGCGCACACGAAAGCGCGCCGAGGCATCAGGGGCGACCTTCCACCCCGGCGTCCAGTTGCTGAAGCCACTAGGTTTCTCCGACTATGTGCACTTGCAATCCCGTGCGCGCGCGGTGCTCTCTGACAGCGGCACCATCACCGAAGAGTCGTCGATCCTGAACTTCCCCGCGCTGAACATTCGTGAAGCGCACGAGCGCCCAGAAGGCATGGAAGAGGCGTCGGTGATCATGACCGGCCTCAACAAGGATCGCGTTCTGCAGGGACTCGAGGTGCTCGCGTCGCAACCCCGCGGCGATCGTCGCTTGCTCCGGCAGGTTGCCGACTACTCGATGCCAAACGTCTCGGACAAAGTCCTTCGGATCATCCTGAGCTACACCGACTATGTGCGCCGTGTCGTGTGGCGCCAGTACGCTTGACGTCCAACCGGGACCCACCTCGATGCGGATCGCGATCATCGCGGATACCTACCCACCGCTCCGAATCAGCGGAGCTGTGCAGATGCGCGATTTGGTTCGCACCTTCGCTGACGAGGGACACGAGCCGACCATCATCGTGCCATCGAGCACCCTTGATCGACCGTGGGTGATTGAGCGGGATGGACGCCTGACGGTCCTGCGCGTCAGGACCCTCGCGACGAAGGACGTTGGACACATTCGCCGCGTGATCGCGGAGATGTTGTTGCCCTTCATCTTGTTGCGGGCCGTCACGGCGAGCGGACTTCGCTCGGTGCGATGGGACGGCGTTGTGTGGTACGCCCCGACGATCTTCCTTGGGCCACTCGTGCGGAAACTCCGGCGCGAGAGCGGCTGCCGGAGCTACCTGATTCTGCGCGACATCTTCCCTGAGTGGGCCGTCGACATGGGGATCATGCGGCGGGGGCTCGCCTACCGCTTCTTCAAGTGGGTCGAACGGCGGCAATACGCCGTGGCCGACACGATCGGCGTGCAGACTCCGGCGAACATGCCGTACATGGCGGAGTGGGCATCGAAGCCCGACCGCACGCTCGAAGTGTTGCAGAACTGGCTGAGCCCGGCCGCGATCAAGCCGTGCCGCATCGACATCTCGGCGACGCGGCTCGCCGGACGAAAGATCCTGGTCTACGCAGGCAACATGGGCGTCGCGCAGGGCATGGATGTCTTCATCGAACTCGTGGCGCGCATGCGAACACGGACCGATGTGGGCTTCTTGTTCGTGGGCCGAGGGAGCGACGCCGCTCGATTCGCGGAAACTGCTGAGCGCCAGGGGTTGGACAACGTCGTCTTCCACGATGAGATCGAACCGGTCGAGATCCCCGGACTCCTGAGTCAGTGCTACGCGGGCATTGTGGCGCTCGATCTGCGCCACAAGAGTCACAACATTCCGGGGAAGTTCCTGACCTACATGCAGGCCGGCATGCCGGTGCTCGCGCGGATCAATCCCGGCAACGATCTGGAACAGATGATCAATGCAGAGCGCTTGGGCGCGGTCTGCTCTGGCGGCGGGGTCGACGAGTTGCAGCGCTGCCTTGTGCGGCTCCTCGACGATCCTGCGTTGACTGAAGGCGTCCGTGAGCGCGCGCTCGCGATCTCGGAGCGACTGTTCTCCTCGACCGCAGCGGTGAGGCAGATCGTCGCCGCGCTTCAGCCAGTTCCGGCCCGCACCCGCCCGATGTCCGTTCTGCTCCTCAACCAGGCGTTCTGGCCTGACGTCGTCGCCACAGCGCAGCACGCAGACGATCTCGGGCAGTCCCTGGTTGCGCAAGGCCACGAAGCGACTGCCGTCGCGAGTCGTGCGATCTATGGCGAGAAGGGTTCCACGCTCAAGCGCCTGGATCAACACTGCGGCGTCGCGATTCATCGCGTGGGTCTGCAGCTCTTCGGCAAGCAGGGGATCACGCCGCGGACCTTTGACTTCGCGCTCTTCTACGCCGCGGCGGCAGTGCGCTGCCTGACCCTGAAGCGCCATGATGTCGTCGTCTGTTTCACGACGCCGCCGTTCATCGCGCTCGTCGGTGTGCTCCTTCGCATGGTCAAGGGCACAAAGGTCGTCTACTGGACGATGGACCTGTATCCGGATGTTGCCGGCGCGGCGGGACTCATGCGGCGCGAGGGCACCTTGTGGCGTTTCCTCCAGTCGATCGATCGCTTCTGCCTTCGCCACAGCGACCGAGTCGTGGTGCTGGGCGAGTGCATGCGCGATGTCATCGTGCGCAAGGGCGCCGATCCAGCCCGCGTGTCGGTGATCCCTGTCTGGAGCGGGGCGGAAGAGTTCCCAGCCCGAGCACGAACGGACAATCCACTCCGCGCCGCGTGGGGCATCGGCGATCGATTCACGATCCTGTACACCGGCAACTTCGGGATCGGCCACGACATGGAAGCGATCGCCGGTGCGGTTGAGGCGCTCAAGGATGACGACCGCATCCGCTGGCTCTTCATCGGCGAAGGCAAGGCGAAGCCCGAACTCGAGCGACGCATCAAGGCGTGTGGTGCGCGCAATGTGGTGCTCGCGGGCTTCCAGTCGCGCGAGCAACTCGCGGATGTGCTCGATGTGGGTGATTCGCACCTTGTCTCGCTGCTCCCTGGATGGGAAGGGCTGTTGCTTCCGAGCAAGTTCTTCAGCGTGCTGGCCGCGGGCAAGCCGGTGCTCTGGATCGGTCCTGACGGCACCGAGTGCGGCACGATCCTGCGCGAACACGACTGCGGTTTCGAAGTGAAACCTGGGGATTCGAGCGCGTTGACCGAGCGGATCCGTTGGCTCATTGAGCATCCGGAGCAAGCGCGCGAGATGGGTGGGCGCGGGCAGGCTGCATACCGCGAGCGCTACTGCTGCGCCGAAGCGTGCAAGCACTGGCACCGCGTCCTGAGCGACGTCGTCGGTCGCTGACACTCACTGCGTCGTCAGCGACGTCAATCATCACAACCGCACCCGCAGTGCTCGATGACGATGCTGGATGTCGATGTGCGCGCCGTCGCGCCGATCATCCCGTGTAGACGAACTCGACGGTGGCGTCGATCGAGTCCCGCAGACTCTTGTGGACAGGGCAGGTGTGCGCTGCCTGCTCGAGCTTGGCGCGGCTCGGGCAATCTGCCGCAACCGGAAGCGTGATGACGGTTCGCAGCGAGGCGATGCGCCGCGGTGCGTCGGTCGACATGACCTTCTTCGTCGTCGCGGTCATGCCGCGAAGATCGATCCCTTCGCGATTCGCCACGATCCCCATGATCGTCATCATGCATGCCGGCAGCGCCGCAGCGAGCAGGTCGGTGGGCGAGAAGCACTCGCCTTTGCCATGGTTGTCCACCGGCGCGTCGGTCAGAATCGTGGTCCCCGACGGTCCATGTCGGGCGCTGCAGCGAAGATCCCCCTCGTAACGAACAGTGATGTCGACCATGGGTGTGGGCTCCTTCGCCAAAGGCTAGCGCGACGGCTCGTTGTAGGACCCTCCTGACCCCTCTGAGCCAATTCCCAAGGCGTGAGTTACGTGCCGCGGATCCGCCGATACTGTTGTGATCATGTCGACTCGCGTCATGGGTGTTGCGATCACGCTCGCGATCGTGACCAATGTTCAGGCAGCCATCGTGCACCGAACGGTCAACCTGCCGATTCCGACCAACCAATACGGGCTCTGGCTCAATGTGGAGAACGGCGCCACCACGACCACGAGCAATGGTCCCGCGGGCTGGGACTTCAACATCTACACATCGGGCGCGTATGCAAGTGGCCCTGCGGCAGGCGGCGCGAACATCGTGCTCTACACGGGTTCCACCAACGGGGCTGGCTTCATGCGCTACCCAGGCACCGTGGGTGGCACGCCGCCCAAACTCCCGGTTGGGACGACCGTGGCGAGCTATGGCTCTTTCGGTGCTGGAACGGCGACGTTTGGAGCCCAGGAGGGTGCGTGGAAGCTCAATGACTCAAACCTCGTTGGCTTTCGATTCAAGGGCGCCGACGGACTGACGCGCCATGGATGGGCGCGCGTCGTCGTCGGCGCAACATCGACGGATCGGATTCTCTCGGATTACGCCTTTGAGTCCACGCCAGACCTCTGCGTGGCATGTGGGGCCACGGGTGGAGCCCCGCCATCCAACTGTGCCTCGGCGCCGCCGTACGACCCGTGCGCAGCAACGCTCTTTGCCTGCACCGTCGGCGAGAACCTCCCGATCTTCAATGTCACGACGACCGTTTCCCTTGATCTCTCCTCGTGTGGGGGTGCAGGCTTCGTGCTCCACCGTGCCAACTGGTATCCGTTCGATGTCCCGGCCACGGGCCTCTACTTGATCAGCCTCTGCGGCAACGCCACCGACACACGGCTAGCTGTGTTGGACGCGTGCTCGCCATCGGCAGGTGTCGTCGCGTGCAACGATGACTTCTGCACTGCGGCAGCCGCGGTCACGGTGCAGGGGACCGCAGGACAGAGACTGTGGATCGTCGCGGGCACGGCATCAGCCACCTCAGGTGCGCCGACATTTCTGCCTGTCTCGATCGCCCCGCCCTATGACCCGTGCGGTCAGGCGCCGCTCATCGCCAGTGGAACCACCGCGGTACCAACGAGCAGCGCGGTGCCGGCCCTGGATATGACAGGTCATTGCAACTCCGGGAGCGTTCACGAACCCATCATTCACAAGGCCAACTACGCGAAGTGGATCGCCCCGAGTTCTGGGTACTTCGCGTTCGGCGTCTGTCCCGCGACCACCAATGTTCATGTTGCTGTGATGACCGAGTGCGCGGATCCATCGTCGGTCATCGCGTGTTCCTATGACCGCTGCCCAGCATCGAGTGGTGCCCGAGTCGGCTTCTGGGCGATCGGAGGAACGACCTACACCTTGGCCTACGGTGTCGTGGATCCGATCTTCGCGCAGCCCACGGTGACAAACCTCACGATCGATGCCGAGCCACCGCCACCCGATCCCTGCGGCACGGACCTTGAAGTCGCCGTGCTTGGTCTGCAGTCGATCCGCATCGACATGGACTTCCCAGATCTCTCGATGGTTGGCACGCCTTGCACATACGCGAATGGTCAGCAGAAGTTGTTCTACCCCACCTTCTTCCGATTCACCGCGCCAGCGACAGGGCTCTATTCGATGGGCAACTGCAGCGACACAGATCCGCACTTCTGGGGCATCTACGACCTGCGGCTCGCGGTGATGACCACCTGCGGCGATGTGTCAACGCTGCTGGCATGCGACGACAATGGATGCAACGGCAATGTGCCGCCGTGGACTTCGCGCATCACAGATCTGGCGCTCACCGCAGGCCAAACGGTCTACATCGCCATTGCCGGCGGTGATGTTGCGGCACCGGGACCATTCGCGTTCGAGCTCTCGCTCGATCATGTGACAGCATGCACCGGTGATCTTGATGCCAACGGCGTCATCGATGGTGCAGATCTTGGTTCCATGCTGAGCGCGTGGGGGCCATGCGGCACATCGGGTTGTGTCGCGGATGGAGATGGTTCGGGCTCCGTCGACGGTGCAGATCTTGGCATCCTGTTGAGCGCATGGGGGCCGTGCGCGCCGTGACAGCGTCGCCTGATGCGCGTGGGTCCACGCGGTCTTGGGCTTGAGCGAGTTCTGAGGGGTCACTCAGCGCTTGGCGAGATGCCGCTTGGTCTGGGCGCGACTGGTCTTGATGAGCGCCGAGGCGGCCTTCGGACTGGCCTTCGCCAAGGTGCCCGATGGTGCGCGGCTGACCTTCGATGCCCATGGGGAGCCGGTCGACCAGGATGTCCGTGAGGCGATCGCAGGATTCGTCGAAGACGCCCCCAATCGACGCATCACGGTGAGCGTGGTCGGCGTCGACCTGACCGGCGCGAGCGCCGGCGGACACTGACATGCGATTCGTCGGAATGATCAGCGCGATCGTCGCGCGATGAGCCCCGCCGCAGCCAGCAGGGCCATGGCACCGGGTGCCGGCACCGCGTTCAGGGTGAGCGACCAGTTGTCGTAGAACTGCGTCAGTGTTCCACTGCTGGAGTTCGATGCCGAAAACCCGAATCGCGATGAAACGGACCCGGAGAGATCAAGGGATCCCGTCCCGGTCAAGCGCGTGAAGTTGGCGGCGTTGAGGGTGCCGTTGAAGGTTTGCGTGGTCCATGTGGACTGGACGCCCGTGATGTAGAGGTAGTCGGCGAAGATCGAATCGCCTTGCTGGATGATCAAGCTGATGCCCTGCCCTTGGCCAAAGCTGCCCGGGCCCCGGAGCACATCGAGGCTCCAGGAAAAACTGGTTCCTTCAAGACCGAGGTTGACGGCTGGCACATAGACCGCCATGACTCCTGAGCCGGAGCCGGAGACAGTGGTGACTTGGAGCCGCGCACCGGGGTTGCCGCCTGAGTCCAGGACGGTTGGGGTGGCTGTGCCGAAGGTTGAGTACGACCACTGTGAGAAGTCGCCGTCGCTCAGCACAAAGCTGGCCGAGGCAGGGGCGGTCAGGGCAAGAACGATGGAGAGGCGCGCGAACATGGCAGGGATCCTAGACCCTTGCCTCGCTCCTCATGTGGGAAGACCATACCACAGGACCGCAGCCCGTCAAACAAGACTGCACACCCGCTGAGTGCGCCGGACCGACTTATCGCCGTGGTTCCGGTCGGCGTCGACCTGACCGGCGCGAGCGCCGGCGGTCACTAGGACCCGCCTCACGCCACCAGGTCACGTCATCGCTTGGCCAGGTGGCGCTTCGTCTCGGCGCGGCTGGCCTTGATGAGCGCGGTGGCAGCCTTCGGGCTCGACTGCGCCTCCATCAGGGCCTGCAGCATGAGCGGCGCCACGATCGTGGCATCGGACTCGATCACGAACATCGGCGTGCGCTCGGTGAGCTTGTCCCAGGTGATCTTCTCGTTGGGCGTGGCGCCTGAGTACGAGCCGTAGCTCGTGGTTGAATCGCTGATCTGGCAGAAGTACGCCCACGGCTTCACCGGCGCCTGCAGGTCGTACTTGATGCTCGGCACGACGCAGATCGGGAAGTCACCCGCGATCCCGCCGCCGATCTGGAAGAAGCCCACGCCCTTGCCCTTCGAGAGCACGGCGTAGTCATCGTAGAAGCGGGCCATGTACTCGATGCCACTCTTGACGATCGACGCACTGAAGTCACCGAACTTCACATGCGACGCGAAGATGTTGCCGAAGGTCGAGTCCTCGTGGCCGGGTACGACCATCGGAAGGTTCGCCTTGGCCGCCGCGAGCAACCAGCAGTCCTGCGGGTTGCCCTCGAACGCCGACTTGGGCAGCTTGAGGATGAGTTCGTAGAAGTACTCGTGCCAGAAGCGTCGTTCGCCGCGGTCATGCGCACGCTTCCACATCGGCACCAGGATCTTCTCGACGGCGCGGAACGCCTCGTCCTCGGGGATGCTGGTGTCGGTCACGCGGCGCATGCGCTGCTTGAGGATGCGCGTGTCGTCCTGCTTGGTGAAGTAGCGGTACTCCGGGAAATCCTTGTAGCTGTCGTGCGCGACGAGGCGGAACAGCGATTCCTCGAGGTTGGCGCCGGTGACCGAGAGGCCGTGCACGAGGCCCGCCCGGATCGCGGGTGCCAGGCTGATGCCCAGCTGCGCGGAGCTCATGGCGCCGGCCATCGCCCAGTACATGCGGCCTCCCGACTGGATGTGGTCCCAGTACGCGAAGAGCGCATCGCGCGTGGCGCGCGCGTTGAAGTTCCTGTAGTTGCTGGCAACGAAGCTGAGGATCGAGAGATCGGCGCGGTGCATTGGGCAGGGAATGTACCGCTTTGATCGGGCGAGGCTGTGCATCAGGTCGTTGGCGTGCTCAGGGATATGCTGCGGAGCGGAGGACCTGCGCATGGACTCGCACGGCCACGGCAACGCCGACCTGCGGCACCTTCCCGAGGATGTCCGGTCGAGCCCGCTTCTGAATGCGGACCTCGCTCCTGTTCCGACCGAGCGACGCACCTGGTCCACCTACACCTTCGCCGCGCTGTGGGTCAGCATGGCCCACTGCCTGCCGACCTACATGCTCGCTGGCGGGCTTGTGGCGCTGGGCATGAACTGGTGGCAGGCGCTGGTCACCATCGGCCTAGGCAACCTCATCGTGCTCGTCCCGATCCTGCTGAACGCACACCCGGGAACCAAGTACGGCATCCCGTTTCCGGTGCTCGCGCGCGCCAGCTTCGGCACCGTTGGCGCGAATGTTCCGGCGATCCTTCGTGCGATCGTGGCGTGCGGATGGTTCGGCATCCAGACCTACATCGGCGGCGAGGCGGTCAGGACCTTCTTGGTGGCGGCATGGCCCGCATTCGCGCAGGTGGGCGGCGACGCCACGGTGCTCGGGCTCGGCATCCCGTCGCTCATCACCTTCCTGATGTTCTGGTCACTCAACATCGCCATCATCCTGGTTGGGATGAATGCGGTGCGGCATTTCGAGAACTGGAGCGCGCCGCTCGTCCTCGTGATGGCCGGGCTGCTCCTCTGGTGGATCGTTGGCCGTGCTGGCGGGCTGGGGCCGATGTTCGACCGCCCGAGCTCGTTTGCAACCGATGCGGAGTTCTGGAAGGTGTTCGTGCCCAGCCTCACGGGCATGATCTGCTTCTGGGCAACGCTCAGTCTGAATATCCCCGATTTCACGAGGTACGGTCGCGGTCAGAAGGAGCAGTTCTGGGGGCAGACCCTCGGACTGCCGACCACGATGATCGCCTTCAGCGCGATGGCAGTGGTGATCACCAGCGGCGCGGAGGTCATCCTGAAGGGGAGTGACCCGAAGTCGCTCTGGGATCCGGTGGTGGTGCTCGGTCATGTGACGAGCGCAGACGCACCGCCCGGGCTGGATGCACCGCTGATCGCGGATGCAGGCACGCGCTGGGTGGTGGCCGTGCTCAGTCTCTTCGGCGTCGCGGTCGCCACCATCGCCACGAACATCGCAGCCAATGTCGTGAGTCCGGCCAATGACTTCGCCAACCTCGCGCCGCGCCGCATCAGCTTCAAGATGGGTGGCGTGATCACGGGCGTCTTGGGCATCCTCATCATGCCGTGGAAGCTGCTGGCGAATCCCGAGGCGTACATCTTCGACTGGCTCGTGGGATACGGCAGCCTGCTCGGGCCGATCGCCGGGATCATGGTGGTCGACTACTGGCTGGTCCGCGGCAAGGAACTCGATGTGCCGGACCTGTACCGCCCGCAGGGGCGCTACCGCGGCACCAACTGGGTGGCGATCGGCGCGCTCTGTGCGGGCGTGGCGCCGAACATCATCGGATTCCTGCGCAGCGTGAAGATGGTCGGTGGTGGTCCGGACCTGTGGGACCACATCTACCCGTACTCATGGTTCATCGGGTTCGGCGTGGCCGGGGTCGTGTACCTGCAGGGCATGCGCGGGAACCGATTCGGCCTCGCGGGCCGCTGACCGATCGCGATCACGCCCGCTCAACCCTCGAACACCTCGTCCACGAGGTCGAGCGCCCGGTCGATGATGCCGAACCCATCGGCCATCTGCGCTTCGTTGATGCACAGCGGCGGGTTGCACATGAGCGTGCTCCACTGCAGCACGGTGAAGAGGCCGTTGTCCTTGAGGAACTTGCCCACCTTGGGCATGACCGGGTGCGTGCCGGCGTAGGGGACCAGCCGCTCGTTCCTGCTGTTCTTGCGGAGCTCGATCGTCCCGAACAGGCCGATGTTGCGGTGCTCCCGGATGCAGCGATGCTTCGCAGCGAGCCGCTCCATGTGTCCGCGCATCACCCCGCCCATGCGGGCGGCGTTCTCGACCATGCCTTCCTCGACCACGACATTGATGGCGGCAAGCGCCGTGGCCAGGCACATGGGGTGTGCGTTGTAGGTCAGCCCGCCCCAGAACACATTCTCCCTGAAGTGATTCGCGATGCGGTCGCTGACGGCCATCACGCCCAGCGGCAGGTAGCTGCTGGTGATGCCCTTCGCCATGGTGCAGATGTCGGGCACGATGCCGCCGTGCTCGAAGGCGAACATCTTGCCG
>Ga0194120_10006518_pt1 | contig 16463 bp, 12 predicted proteins | sample TA2MahCa65mmetaG_FD_148642 | JGI IMG/M metagenome (GOLD analysis project Ga0194120, IMG submission 148642) | Freshwater microbial communities from Lake Tanganyika, Tanzania - TA2015019 Mahale Deep Cast 65m | ecosystem: Environmental > Aquatic > Freshwater > Lake | place: Tanzania: Lake...
CCGAGCGGTGCGCGTCACCCACCTGATCGACTCGATGGGGCCAGGCGGCGGGCAGCGCCAGATCGCGCTCCTCGCTGAGGGCCTGCGCGATCGCGGTTGGAGCGTCACGCTGGCGTGGTACAACCCGACCGCGCGGTTCTTCGAGCCGCCTGCCGGGGTGAGGGCGTGGCAGATCCCGCGCCGCGGCCGGCGCGATCCCGCCTTCGCGCTGCACCTCGCGCGCCTGGTGTCGCGGCGCAACGCCGACATCGTCCACGCCTGGCTCGGCGCGCCGTCGGCCTACGCCGCCCTCGCCGGACGGCTGCCTGGCGCTGCGCCGGTGATCGGAGGCGTGCTGTGCGGCCCCGAGCCGTTCGCGAGCAACCGCGCCGAGGCGCTCGCGCAGCGGGTCGCCGCCCACCTCGCCTGCCACACCACCGCCAACTCCCAACCGGGCCTGCGCTGGCTGCGCGACCAGGGGGTCCGCGAGCCGCGCATCAGCTATGTCGGCAACGTCGTCGATCCGCGCCTCGTTCACCGCGCCCCATCGACGCCATCGGCTCGCCGGGCGCTGCTGGCGGAGCTTGGCCTCGACGCCGACCGCCCTCCGGTCGTGTGCCTCGGCAGGTTCGATCCCTACAAGAACCAGGACGGACTGCTGCGGGCCTGGCTCGCCCTCCGCGATCAGGGCGTCTCCGTGCCACCCTTGTTGATGGCTGGCTTCCTCGAGGATTCCGCCCGGGTCGACGCGGTGCGCGCGCTCGCGCGGGCGCGCGGCTACCTCGATCTGCACATCGTTCCGGCCGTCCGCGATGTGCCGACCTTGCTCGAGGCGGCGCGGTTCTCGGTGCTCGCTTCGCACACCGAGGGCTTGCCCAACGTCGTCCTCGAGGCCATGGCGCTCGGCACCGTGGTCGTCGCGACCCGGGTCGGCGAAGTGCCGTACTTCGTCGACGACGGCTCGACCGGCATCCTGTGCCCGGCGGGCGACGATGGCGCGCTGGCGGCGGCGCTCGCCCGTGCGCTCGCCCTCGACCCGGCGACGGGCGAGGCCATCGGCCGCGCGGCGCGCCAGGCGGTGATCGCGCGGTTCTCAGCTGAGGCGGTGGTGGGCGGACTGGATCGGCTGTACCGGTCGATCCTCGACCGCCGGCGGCCCTGACGCCCGGGCGCCGTCGCGAAGCCTTGCCCCGGCGGCGCAAAAGGCCTACAACCTCCGCATCGCCGACCCGGCGGTTCGGGCGGGCGTGTTCTCAACCCGCCGGGCGCGCGGCGCGTTCGCCGACCCGCGCCGCGGGGCCATCGCCGCGAGGAGTACGAGATGAAGCTGTGGAAGACGCTCGCCGTCGCGATCGCGGTGGCCGGGATCGCCCTGCCTGCCTATGCCCAGGGGCGCGGACCGCCGGCGGGGGAAGCCGCCAAGGGCGACGGCCGCGGGCCCCCGCCGGCCGCGGCCGAGGACAAGAAAGACGCCGGCGGCGGCCGCGGCGTAGTGGCGCCCAAGAAGGAAGAGAAGCCCAAGGGCGAGAAGAAGGCCAAGGGCGAGAAGAAGCCCAAGGCCGACAAGAAGGCCAAGGAAGAGAAGAAGTAGGACCTGCGACTACGGCGCGCCGTCGACCAGGTAGCGCCAGGTCGCGCGAAAGCGCGGCTTGCCGCCCTGGTCGCGCGGCGTGGCCGGGTCGATCGCGACGGCGCCGCGCGGATCCGGGCTCGGCGTCGAGGTGGTGAGGCCCTGCGGGCCGAACACGGCGCCCTGATCGACCGATGGCCAGCTCGCTGCGCCAGCGCCGAGGCCAAGCGCCGTCCAGCCGCCAAACAGGCGCGCCGCTGCCGGGTCCGCCGTGTGGGCGAAGGCTCGCCAGCGCACCGAAGGCGTCTTGCCGTTGCTCGCCAGCCAGGCGACCGGCGCGCCCTGGTCGCCGTCGGTCGGCCCGGCGAGCAGCGCCACCCGATCGAACGAGACGTGAAGGCCGGCCCACGCCGCCTGGCCGGCGCCGTCGCCGTGGCCGACGGCCACGATCGAGCTCCACTTCGGCGCGCCGCCGACGACGAACTGCCCCCAGCCCTGGCCACCCTTGGCGAGGTGCAGCACCACCATCGTCACCCGGTTCTTGACGCTGTCGGCGTACTTGATCGCGACCTTGGCGGTGCGGTCGGTGCCGTCGAACCCCTCTGCGCGCGACGCCTCGCTGCACAGGCTGTCGCCGCCGCAGATCGTCGCCACCGGCTGGCTGAGGGGGGACGGCAACGCCAAGGCGTGCAAGCCCCCGCGGGCGAATTCGCGCAGGAGTTCGCGATACGCCGTCGCCGGCACGCCGACGTCGGCGAACACCACCGCCAGCCGGCCGGACCACGGCCCATCGGCGCGCACGGCGCCCGCGACGGTGCCGGCGACGCCGGTGGCCGGATCGACCGCGGTGAGCTCGACGGCGAGATCGACCGGCTCGGGCAGGGTCGACGCCACGGCGTCGGAGCGCGTGTAGCGCTGGCCCGACTCACCGCCAGATGGAGCCGGTGCGGTGGCCTGGCCACAGCCCACGCTGAGCGCCGCGATGGCGACGGCAAGGCGGGGATTCATGCCGCCTCCTGGCGGTCTCGGCGATGGCGGGCGTAGAGCGAGAGCGCCCAGCGGCCTGCGGGGTGGGCGCGAAGCTCCGCGACGGCCGCGCCGAACTCCGCCGTCGCCTGATCGGGCCGAACGAGGGGAACCGGCGCTTCAGGCGGGTGAAGGAGGGGCGCGGCGAGCGAGGCGAACGTCAAGTCGGCGACACCAAAGCGGTCTCCCACCAGGTAGGCGCGCCCCTCGATCGCCCGGCCGACGGCGTCGAACTGGCTGCGGACACGATCGAGGCTGTGCGCGGCCTTCTGTGCGGTGATGTTGAGCCCGCGGCGGATGCCGAATTCGATGAGCGGGAATGCGTGACCCAGGACGCGGTACTCCCAAGGTGGGACGTGCCCGAAGAGCGGCTCTGCCAGAGCGCGACCGAGCGGGAACAGCGCCTGGTAGGCAAACCGGCGTACGTGGGGCCCGAGGCGAACGTCGAACTCCTCCTCCCACCGCGACGCCTCGGCGCGCCCGGCCGGATCGTCGGGGTACAGGCGCCGCGTCGACTCGACCTTGGCGTCGAGGTGCTGCACGATCGCGGTCGAGTCGGCGACCACCAGCGGCCCGTCGACCAGCACCGGCACCGTGCGGCTGCCGAGCGGAACCGACCTCAGCCAGTGGATCAACTGAACGTGGCCGTCTTCGCGGTAGTCGAAGCCGCCCCAGTCGAGCGCCCAGCGCGCCTTCTCGCAGTAGTGCGAGATCGGGATTGTCACCAAGCGCACCGTCACCCCCAGCGTCCGCGCGACCACCGAGCGACCGCCACTGTCGCCCGCAACCTCGCCGCGGTCAAGCCGGAGCCCGATGACCGCCATCCTTGTCCACCGCATCGACGCCACCCGTGACGCCGACCTGCCGATGCCGGCCTACGCGACCGCCGGGGCCGCCGGAGCAGACGTCTGCGCTGCGCTCGCCGCGCCGCTCTCGCTTGTCCCGGGTGCGCGGGCCCTCGTGCCGACCGGACTGCGCCTCGCCATCCCGCCACACTGCGAGGTCCAAGTTCGGCCGCGCTCTGGGTGGGCGGCCCGCAGCGGCCTGACGGTGCTGAACGCCCCCGGCACCATCGACAGCGACTTTCGCGGCGAGCTGCAGATCCTGCTCGTCAACCTCGGCGAGGCGCCAGTCACGATCGAGCGCGGGGACCGGATCGCGCAGCTCGTTGTGGCGCCGATCGTGCGGGCAGCCTGGCGCGCGGCCCACTCGCTGCCGGAGACCGCAAGGGGCGATGGGGGCTTTGGTTCGACCGGGACGGGCGGCGCCGCGGCTCCAAGCGCCGGCGATGGGCTGCCGCCATGATCGGCGGTCGGACGCCGGGCATCCAAAATGCATTGTCGTTAAGAGGGCTTGAGAGAAGGGCGGTCCGCCGCCTGGGGGACCGATCAAGACCCCGGCGGTCATCGAACCAACGGACGCGCTGCGGTCGTCGCGCAACGGCTGGCGCGCGCGCGAACAACCAGGGGCCAACCAGGCGCTTGGGCCAGGAAGACACCGGGCCTGTGGACTTGTGGAAAACCCTTCAGGTTTCCCACAAGCTCCACAGGCCGCCACCGCCGCCCTGCGAGTGAGGATCGCATTCAGGGGGGCCCCGACGGCGGATCCACCATTTGTTCAAGTCCATGAGGTCACGCGAAATTTTGAGACGGGCGGCCCGCCGAGCGGGCGCGACGCCAACAGGCGGGCCTTGGCCGGAGCCCAGCTCGTGCGGGACCCGACGGCGCCTGGCGGGGCGCCGACCGGCGCCCTTGCACAGATCCACCATTTGTTCAAGTCCATGAAATGGCGTGATATGGCTGTCGCGAGCGCCAGGCGGCCGCAGCCACTCGACCCGGATCCCGGTTTCGGAACCGCGCCCCCGCCCTGCATCGCGTGTGGAGAGCCGGCGGCGTGACGCCTGCCGGCGCTGGCTCAGGTCACCGTGCGGAGGACAGACGGAAACGCCGAGCCCGTCGGCGGCCGACTGACCGATGACCTCCTTGCGATCCTTTGGATGGGGCCACCGATCCTGGCGGCAAGGTGTTGCGCGGTTCGACCGGTCCCCCGCCTAGGCCGCCGCCGCCTCCACCGCCGCGGTCAGCTCGGCCCGGATGCGGTCGCGCCCGGCCTCGGACTGGGCTTCGCAGCGCATGACGAGGACTGGCCCGGTGTTCGAAGCCCGCACGAGGCCCCAACCGTCGGCGAAGACCACCCTCACGCCGTCGATGTCGATGACCTCGTGGCTGGCTCGGTAGCGCGCGGCGACGGCGGCGACGACGCCGAACTTGCGGTCGTCGGGGCACGGCAGGCGGATCTCGGCGGTGGCGAAGGTCGTGGGGACATCGGCGAGCAGGGCCGAGACCGGCCGCGGGTCGCGCGAGACAATCTCGAGCAGGCGACAGGTCGTGTAGATCGCGTCGTCGTAGCCAAAATAGCGATGCTTGTAGAAGATGTGGCCGCTCATCTCGCCTGCGAGCAGCGCGCCTTCCTGCTTCATGCGGTCCTTGATGAGCGAGTGGCCGACCTTCGACAGCACCGGCCGGCCGCCGCGAGCCGCGATGTCGTCGAACAGGGTCTGGCTGCACTTGACCTCGCCGACGATCGCGGCGCCCGGCACGTCCTGCAGCAGTGCGCGCGCCAGGATGATGAGCAGCTTGTCACCCCACAGGATGCCTCCCTGCTCGTCGATGACGCCGATGCGGTCGCCATCGCCGTCGTAGGCGATGCCGAGGTCGGCGCCGTGGTCGGCGACCGCGCGCCGCAGGTCGGCGAGGTTGGCCTCGACGGTGGGGTCAGGGTGGTGGTTTGGGAACGTCCCATCGGGATCCGTGAACAGGCCGATGACCTCGCAGCCGAGCCGGCGCAGCAGCGGCGGGGCGACCGGTCCGGTTGGACCGTTGCCGGCATCGACGACGACCTTGAGTCGGCGCGGGCCGAGCTCGATGCGGTCGGCGATCCAGTCCCGGTAGGGGGCGTCGATGTCGGCGGGCAACACCGCGCCCTCTGTCGCCGCCGGCGCGGGGAGCCCGGAGTCGATCGCGTCACGCAGCGCCAAAATCTCGTCGCCGTGCAGACTCATCTTGTCGAGGGTGATCTTGAGTCCGTTGTCCTCGGGCGGGTTGTGGCTGCCCGTGACCATCACTCCGCCGCCGACCTCGAGGGTGAACGCGGCGAAGTACAGCATCGGGGTCGCGCACACGCCGATGTCGATGACGTCGATCCCGTTCGCTGTCAGTCCATCGACCAGGGCGTCGCGCATCCGCGGACTCGACAGACGCGCGTCGCGTCCCACCGCCAGGCGCGCCAGCAGACCGCGCTTGCGCAAAGCCGCCGCGATGGCGGCGCCGATGTCGCGCACCACCGCGTCGGGGAGGTCGCGGTCGGCCACGCCGCGGATGTCATAGGCTCGAAAGATGTTGGCGTTCATGATGGTCCTGACGCGACGGCGCGCGAACGCCGCGCGATGCTAGCGGGAGGGCGGCGCTGGCACAACCGGCGCCAGCCCGGCGTCGAGGGACTTCGGCTGACTCGCCAGGAACGCGCGCAGGTCGTCGGCGGCCAGCGCGGCGAGGGGATGGCCGATCGGCTGGTAGCAGCGCAGCCGCGCCACCAGCAGCTCTCGCTGCCACGGCGCGTGGGGCTCCCACGGCGCCAGCGCGTCGGCGCACAAGCGCAGAAAGTCGATCTGTTCGGCGAGGGCGAGGCGCGCGGCGACGCGCTCGGCGTCGAGCAGGCGCAGGACGAATGGCGTGCCTAGCGTCGCATACAAGGTCTGTGCGAGCTCGCGGTCAGTGCTCGCGATCTCGATCGCTGCCGACAGCGCGCGCCGCATCAGCGCGAGGTCGATCCACGAATCGCGCTGGAAGCGGGCCAGCGCCTGGGCGAGGTCGCGCCCGCCCGCGCCGGCCTCGCCGCGGCGCGCCCGCCACAGCCCGTCGAGAGCCTGGGCGGCGTGGTCGTGCCAGGGCCGCACCGCCGCGATGGCAGCCGGGGCCGCCGCATCGCCCGCGTCGGCGAGCAGCTCGGCGACCATCAGCTGCTCGGTGATTCCATCCGGGACGCGCGCCTCGGCCCGCCACGCCGCCAGCGCAGAGCGCCAATCGCCAGTGCGGGCGAGCTCGTGGGCGGCGAGCCTCGTACGGTCACGCGGCGGCAGCGTCGCCGCGGCCGGGTTGATGACGCGATCGCCGACGGCGAGAGCGAGGCGGCGGGCGTCGACCGCTGACCAGTCCGGCTGTGCGCCGGCAAACGCGATGCGGTGGTGGCCCCGTCGCCGCGCCAGCGCCTGCAGGCCCTCGATGTCGAGCTGTCCAGCGCCGACCGTGCGGGCAAAACCGAACTCGACGCGCGAGTTGTCATCCGTGCACAGTTCGGTCTCGGTCGCGGCCAGCTCGCGGGCGAACGGCGCGCCGGCGACCACGTGGGTGAGGACGCCGATGGCGTCGTCGACCCCCCACGCCGCGCGCAGCGCGTCGCGGAACACCGGCTCGGCGGCCCGCCGTCGCAAGCGCTCGAGATCGTGACGGAATGGATGCGCGGCGGCGACGAGCAGCAGATCGCGCCGCTTGGTCTGCCAGGTCTCGACATGCGGAAACGTCGCCGCGACCGTGGCGTAGACGGTCCGCAACGTCTGGGCGTCGATCTCGTAGGCCTGGACCCACTGCACGAACAGGCCGCCCGGGTGGAGGCGCTCGGCGACCGCCTCGTAGTACTCGCGGGTGTAGAAGCTGGCGATGCCGGCGCGGTAGGGGTTCGAGGGCTCCGACGCGATGAGGTCGTAGCGGCGCGGAGTCGTGAGGAGCACTTCGCGTGCGTCGTTGAGGGCGATGTGGACCTTCGGGTTGTCGAGGGCGTGCTGGTTGACCGGCGAGCAGTCGCGCGCGACGTCGAGGATCGCCGGTTCGAGCTCGACCACGTCGACGCGCCGCAAGGACGGCAGCGCCGCCGCCCACCCCGCCGTCGATCCGGTGCCCAACCCGACCACGAGCGCGTCCTTGGGGTCCGGGTGGACGAGGGCGCCGACGAGCAGGAGCATGACCTGCGTCGCCGCGTCGCCATAGGCGTTGCCGTCGACCTTTCCCGACACGACGAAGGCGTAGCCGCCGCGGAAATCCAGCGCGACGCTGGACTCGAGGCCGTCGCGCTCCCACGCGATGAAGCGGCGGCGATCGCGCAGGAATTGCTCGACTTCGCCGACGCCCTTGCCAGAGAGCTCGATCCGGCCGGCGCCGATCGCGCTGTGCCGCCACGCCGCCGTCGGCCCCTCGGCGAGCGAGGCCCCGACCGCACATGTGGCGACGGCGATCGCGGCGGCAGCGGTCCGCGGCCCCAACCGGCGAACGATGGCGAGCGCCGCTGTGGCGAAGCCGAGCACGGCGAGGGCGATCGCGGCCATGCGCCACGTCCCCACTGCGCCGAGGAGCGGGACGCAGCCAAAACCGCCCGCGAGCGAGCCGGCGATCGCGCCGGCGGTGTTGGCGGCGTAGGCGAGGCCGGCCTGGCGTCCGAGCGAGCCGCGGCCGTCTCCGAGCAGCCCGATGAGCATCGGAAACTGGATGCCCGAGACGAACGCGGCCGGGAACACCGCGAACGTGACGATCACCGCCCAACTGCCGACGAGGCCCCAGAAGCCGAGGGCGCCGAGGGGGCGAATCAGCCCGGTCGCGAGCGCGACGGTGTCCCCAGCGAGCAGCGGCAGCGCGACGAACAGCGCCTCGAGGGCACACGTGAGCGCGAACAGCCCGAGCGTCGGGCGGCGGGCGCGCCCCCACAAGGCGTAGGCTGCGCCGCCCAGCCCGATGCCGGCCAGGGCGACGACGAGGATGAGGCCAAACGTGTACAGCGATCCGCCCAGCAGCGGCGCGAGCATGCGGTACCAGACCAGCTCCATCAGCAGGAAATCGAACCCAACCACGCCGGCGGCGCACAGCACGATGGCTGCAGGTACCGCAGCCGTCGCTGCGGGCAGCGGGTCGACCGCTCCCAACGGCGCATCATCGGCGACCGGCGGCGCGTGGCGGTCAAGGCGCAGGGCTGCGAGCGCGACGAGCGCGTTGACGGCGCAGGCCGCCCACAGCATGCGCGCCGTGCCGAGCGCCTCGAGCAGGACGAAGGTCGCGAGCGCGGCACCGGCGACGGATCCCATGGTGTTGGCGCCGTAGAGCAGGCCGACGCCGCGCCGGCCGCGGTCGTCTGCGGTGACGAACGCCCGCGCCGCCGCCGGCAGCGTCCCGCCCATCAGGACGGTCGGCACCCCCAGCACCAGGGTCGACAGGAAGAGCCGGGCGACGGTGGCGCCCGCGTCGCCGAGCACCGTCGCACCGCCCAGGCCGATGTAGGCCTCTCGCGCCAGCCACACCCAGGCCGGCGTCAGAGCGGCCGACACGGCGATGCCCAGCTCGAGGCGGGCGTACAGCGCGAGGGGGCGGGCGTGCCGGTCGGCCCGCGCGCCGATCCTCCAGCCGCCGAAGCCCAACCCGCCCATGAAGATGGCGAGGACCGCAGCCGAGGCCGACGTCGACATGCCGAACACGAGGCGCAGCTCGCGCAGCCACGCGGTTTGGTAGACGAGCGCACACGCGCCCGAGCCGACAAGCAGGAACGCGATCGCCGCGCGGTGTGGCATCGGACCTCCACCTGGCAGGCCCAGCCCGAAGCCCGCTCCGGGTTGGGCGCAGTGTTGTTTGGCCTGTTGCCCGGCCGTGGACGCGGCCGGGTGCAGGGGGTTCGACCGTCGGGTGGACGGCCTGGCGGGGGCGCGCGCCCCCTGTCCATCGAAACGGGCCAGTCGCCCAGACCTCCCAGAGCCCTCGTGCCGACGCGTGTCTCGCGCTTGCGCGACTAGGAGCCTGTCGGAGAAACGGCAGGCCGAACTTGCAACATCCTGAAATTACAAAGTTCTCATTTTGAGACGCCTACGTGATTTCAAGGAGTTACGGATTTCTCCGACAGGCTCCTAGGGCTGCACTTCGATCCAGACCGGTACGTGATCGCTCGGTTTGTCGCCCGATCGCAGGGCCCGGTCTGCCCCCGCGCTGGACACCCTTGCCGCGACCGGCGCGGTCACGAGCCAATGGTCGATTCGCACGCCGTCGTTGCGCTCGAACCCCTGTCCGCGGTAGTCCCACCACGAGAACAGTCGGTCTTCTGGAAACCGCGCGCGCACGGCGTCGACGAGCCCCCAGTCGCACAAACTGCGCCACTTTTGCCGCACTTCGGGCGTGCAGAGCACGGTGTCGCGCCACGCCGCGGGAAAGCGGACGTCGAGGTCGTCGGGGGCGATGTTCCAGTCGCCACCGATGCACAGAGGTTCGCCCGGGTCGCAGCACCGCCGCAACCATGCATGGAGCCGCTCCAACCAGGTCAGCTTGTAGGCATACTTGTCGCTGGCCGGCTCGCCGCCGTTCGGCACGTACACCGATACGACCCGCATCCCGGCGGTGCGAACGTCGCACAGCCTGGCCTGCGGATCGTCGACTCCGTCGTGAAGCCCGTCGCCCAGCACCTCGATCGCGCTGCGCGAGATCACCGCCACGCCGTTGTACGCCTTCTGTCCGACGACCGCCGCTCGGTAGCCGGCGGCCTCGATCGCCGCCCACGGGAACTCCGCCTCCTGTACCTTGATCTCCTGCAGGCAGACCACGTCGGGGCCGGCCGCCGCCAGCCAGTCGGACAGCGCTTGCTCGCGAGCGCGCACCGAGTTGACGTTCCAGGTCGCCAGCCGCATCGCCCCACCTCACCCGCCCTGCGGGCCCGGCGGCGACGATAGCCGATTCGTCGCCGCTTGGGCAGCCAGCAGGCGACCGGCGGGCGCGGATCCCACACCGGGGTTGGGTTACTGGGGCCTCCGTCCCGCGCTCGCGGTGGCTGTTTCACGTCATTCCATGGACTTGAACAAATGGTGGATCTGCCCACACGCGCCGGCCGGCCCACCGACAGGCGCTGTCGCGTCCGGCGGAGGCAGGGCCACGGCCAGGGCCTGGCTCGGGGTCGCGGCCGCTCGCCGGCACCTTCGACTCCGGGTTTCACGTGATCCCATGGACTTGAACAAATGGTGGATCTGCGGTCAGGGACACGCCTGAATTCGAACCTCGCCCGCGACCGGCTGCGCACGGTTGACCCGCGACGCTTCGCCGCGGGTGTGCGACAATCTCGGCCCGCCGGCCTCGCACGACGGCGCGGGTGTCCGGTTTGCCACGCATCATCAGGATGTTGAAAGAAGGGTGCGCACATGATCGGATGCACAGCCCTGGTCACCGGCGCGCCGGGCTGGCTCGGCTCCCGCCTGGTGGCCTGGTTGCGCCACGGCGGCGCTCCTGACCAGCCGCCAGTACATGCACCGGTACGGGTGAAGTGCCTGGTCGAGGCTGGCGCCGACGCCCGCGGGATCGCCGCGCTGGGCGCGGAAGTCGTGCAAGGAGACCTGCGCGACCCGGCGTCGCTCGTGCCGTTCGTTCGCGGCGCGCAAGACGCCGTCGTCCTTCACTGCGCCGGAGTCATCCACCCGCACCGCGTCGCCGACCTGTACGCCCTCAACCACCGCGGCACCGAGGCCCTCGTCGCCGCGGCGGCTGCCGCTGGTGCCAGGCGAGTCGTCTACGTCTCGTCCAACTCGCCGGCCGGGATCAACCGACGGCGCGACGTGCTGTTCGACGAGATGAGCGAAGACCGTCCATACCTCAGCTACGGTCGCAGCAAGCAGCTCGCCGAGGAGGTGTTGCGGCGCGCCGCCGCCGCGGGGACGATCGAGACGGTCATCGTGCGGCCGCCGTGGTTCTACGGGCCCGGCCAGCCAGCCCGCCAAACCCTGTTCTTCCAGATGATTCGGTCTGGGCGGGTGCCGCTCGTCGGTGACGGCGAGAACCTCCGGTCGATGGGATACATCGACAACGTGTGCCAGGGGCTGCTGCTGTGCGCCGCCGCGCACGGCATCAGCGGGCGGATGTACTGGATCGCTGACGAGCGCCCGTACCCGATGCGCGAGATCATCGACACGGTGGAGACCGTCCTCGAGCGCGACTTTGGTCTCGCCTGTGCCCACCGACGCATGCGCCTGCCCCACCTCGCGGCGACGGTCGCCCACCATGTCGACGCAGCGTTGCAGTCGGTCGGCCTGTACCACCAGAAGATCCACGTCCTCAGCGAAATGGACAAGGACATCGCCTGTTCGATCGAGCGCGCTCGAGAGGAACTGGGCTACCGGCCCGTGATCGCGCTCGAAGAAGGCATGCGGCGGAGCATCGCCGACGCACTCCGGCGCGGCATCGCCCTGTGAGCGAGCGGTGGCTCGTCACCGGAGGCGCAGGCTTCTGCGGTCGCGCGATCGTGGACCTGCTGGTCGAGCGAGGTGAGCGCGTGCGCGTGCTCGATCTCGTCGCGCCCGAGCGAAGCGATGTCGAGGCGGTGCTGGGCGACGTGCGCGACGCGACCCTCGTGCGGCGCGCGGTGTCCGGCTGCGATCGGGTCATCCACGCCGCCGCGGCAGTGCCGCTGTCTCGCAGCGGCCCGGGCTTCTACGCGACGAACGTCGGTGGCACGGCGCACGTCCTCGCAGCCTCGGCCGGGAGGGCGGCGAAGGTCGTGGTGGTGTCGTCGAGCGCGGTCTACGGAGCCAGCGCCTTGCCCCCCATCGATGCTTCGACCCCTGACGCGCCTCGCGACCCGTACGGGAAGTCCAAGGCCGTCGCCGATGCCCTGGCGTGGGCGTGGGCGGACAGCGGCGCCGACGTCGCAGTGGTCCGACCGCGCACCGTCGTCGGCCCGGGCCGCGCAGGTCTGTTCTCGATCCTGTTCGAGTGGGTGCGGCGCGGCCAGCCGATCCCGCTGCTCGGCGACGGCAGCGCGCGCTACCAATTCGTCCACGTGGACGATCTCGCCGCCGCCTGCGTGGCGGCCGCGCGCGCGCCTGGGCGAGGTCCATGGCTCATCGGGTCCCCGCAGCCCAGGACCTGGCGCGAGATCCTGGAGGGGCTGGTGGCGTGCGCCGGAACGGGCAGTCGGATCGTCGCCGTGCCCGATCGCGCCTTGCGCTGGGTCGTCGCCACCGCGGCGCTCCTGCCCGGAGGCGTGGTGGCGCCTTACCATGCGGTGGCGTACGGTCGCGCGATCTGGTTCGACACCGCCGCGACCGAGGCCGCCCTGGGCTGGCGCGCCCTCCGCGACGACGCCGACGCTTTTGCCGACGCATGGCGGTGGTACGCGGCCCACCACCGCGACAAACCGGGTCCAACCGCGCACTTGCGTCCGCTCGCCGAGGGCTGGCTGCGTTGGGCGGCCCGCGCGGCCGCAGCCTTCGGATGACCTTGGTTGCGCTGCGGGCCCCGTCGTCGCGATCATCTGCCACACGGCCACGCGGCCTTCGCCGTCACGATGGATCAGCGCACACGCCAGGCATGGAACGCGGTTCACGCCCGGATTGGCGGAACCCAGGTCATGATCGCGCCGATGCTGCCGGCGCGGGCGTCTGCCCAGGACCGTTTGGCGCTCGAGAACGCCGAGGTCATCGAGTTCCGGCGGCACGGCGTGCGCTTTGCGGCGATGACCGGCGTCCGGGCCGCGGCGCTTCCAGACGACGCCAACCCAGCCGCCCCCTGCACGCGCTTTTTGCATGGACGCCGCGCTGCCTCGCCAACGCAGTGTCCGACTCGTTCGACGCCGGCCCCAATCAGATGCACTACGCGGCTCTGGCGTGGCGCCAGGTCAAGCCGTTGCTGTGGCGCTGCCCCGGCCGCGGCGTCGGCCACGGTCCGCTCGGCGAGTCGTCGTTCGAGGTCGTGCGCTGCGTCGGCGGGATGGTGGTCGCCGTGTCGCGGCGCGCCGACCTCGACGCCACCGACGTGGAGAAGGCGCTCGCCGCGCTCGAGGAGGTCTCCCACCTGGCGTGGAGGGGGCCCCAACCCGTCGTCACTGCACGTCATCCTGGCGGAAGAGCAGCGCACGGGCGAGCGAAACCGCCTGATCGTCGGCGTCGTCGGCGCGGCGCTGCTCGGCCTCGCGATCGTCGTCGGCTGGTGGTTCGCCCGCAACGGATGACGGCAGCTGTTCTGCGATTCCCGCCTGATCGCGGGGGAGCCGTCGCGCGGCGGCGGACGCTGGAGTGGCCCGGCGGTGGTAGTAGCTGCCGGCGCGCCGGCGCGCTTCGTGGACTGCGTCGCGGTGCGGTCGGCCGGTTCGCGGGCCCGCCTGCGATGGGCGCCCCACTCCGAGACCGCGGGCGGACATCGCCACGGTGGAGCGCGCCGCGCCCGCGGGCCGTCGCCCTTCACGGCGGTTCGCTCCAGTCCCAGTCCGGCCGCGCGACGGCTCCCGTCAGCAGGCGTGCGAGCCGCGCCACGTTGGCGCCGACCAACGCCTGGTCGGTCTCCTGCCAGTCCTCCTCGCTGCGGCCCGCCATCTTGCGGTGGTAGAAGAAGCTGCCGAACGGCGCGGTGGCCATGCCCATATGGGTCAAGGCGTTGAGGACGAGCATGTTGGCGTGCTGGGCGCCGTCCTCTTCGCACACGGCCATGCACGCGGCCGCCTTCCCTCGCAAGCTGTAGCCACGATAGTCACACAGTGTCAGGTAGTTGAGCAACGTCTTGACCGAATCTGAGGGGGTCGACCACCACACAGGCGTCGCCACGACCACTCCCTGCGCAGCCTCCATCGCGCGCACGATCGCCCGGACATCGTCGGGCATGAGCTGGTCGGTCGACAGCCTGCGCACCGCCGTCGGCACGAGCGCCTTGATCGCCGACGGCATCGCGTCCCAAGCGCCTTTGGCCGCTAGCGCGGCAGGATCGTGGGTGCCGTGAAACGGCGCCCGCACGGCGTCGCGCAGGCGAATGACCTCGGTGGTCGCGCCGGCCTTGCGCGCTCCTTCGAGCGCCGCGGCCAAGATGCGCAGCGTGGTGCTGTCGTCGCGGGTCGACCCATCGAGGCCGATGACGTGCAAACGGGACATGGCCTCTCGTCGCGCCGGCCGCGGCCGCAGCCTCGCAGCGGCAGAAACTGCCTGGGTTCACTTCAGGCAACGGTTGGGCGCCGCACCAGACGAAGATCGCCCACAGGTCGTTGGACCGCCTCCGAGGCTACAGCTTGAGGGTGAGCAACGTCATGTCGTGCGCGCCCCCATCGGGATCGGCGCCGTAGCCGGGGATCACGTGGGCGACGAAGCCGAGGCCAAGCAGGGTCTGGATGGCGTCGGCTTCGAGGTCCGTGACGAGCATGCAGGCGAGGTGCCGCAGGCCGTTGCGCCGCGCCAGCCCGCAGATCTGTTGGACGAGCACGGTGCCGAGGCCGACACCGCGCCACTGTGGGTCGATGAGCCACTTCATGCGCCCGGCGAAGCGCAGCGGCCCGCCGGGCCGCATGTGGAGCGTCGCATCGGCGACGATGCGGGCGCCGTCGACGGCCAGCAGCGGGAAGACCTTGTCGTAGTTGATGTTGCGCCCCCAGCTCTCGACGACGCCGCGGTCATCGATGCGGTCCCACGCCAGCCGGCGTGACGCCTCGGGCAGGCGCTGGAACAGCTCCCACAACGCCTGGGTGTCGTTGGAGGAGAACGGGCGCATGAGCACCCGCCGGCCGTCGCGGAGCGCGACCTGTTGTGGAGACGGAAGGGGCATGGATGCACCTCGCTGGGCTTGGACCGACCGCGCGGGCCGATGCGGTGCAACGGTACGCCCGGTCGTACGGCGCGGCAATTGCCACGCGCCACCAAACTGTCATGCTTGGCACCGCTGGGCGCCGAGGTCAGAATTCAGTCATTACCGCAGGGAGTTGAAAGAAGGGTGCCGTTTTCGTGCCGGCCTTGGTATGGTTCAGCCCGCCGGGTCGGCCCCGGGCAGCGAGGAGGCATGCCGACAGCGACGACCCAGGACCCTGTGGCGACGATTCGCGTCACCTGGCGGAATCCGGCTGCCAGTCGGGTCGCGGCGCCGGTCGATCCGCTGATCGCTGCGCGACAGCGCGAACTGGCGCGGCTGCGACGCCAGCGCCTCGGCTTCTGGCGCAGCCTCGGGCGATCGAACCGGCTGTTCCCCCGCAAGCTGGTCGTGACCTTCGAGGGCAAGTGGATCATCGGGATCGCCCTGCTGCTCGGCGCCGCGGCCGTCAACACCGGCAACAACCTGCTCTATCTCGTGCTGTCCCTGGCGATCTCGGTCATCGCCGTGTCCGGAATCCTGAGCGAGCTGTGCCTGCGCGACCTCGAACTGCGCCGGTGTTATCCGTTTGAGCTTGAGGTCGGCAAGGCGACGCCGCTGCGGATCGAGATCACCAACGACAAGGGGCGCGCAGCGCTCCACCTCGAGGTCGGCGAGATCACCGACGGCGGCGGCGATGTCGACGTTCGGGCCGGCTACATCCTGCACCTCGCGCCGCGCGAGTCTGGTCAGGCGTTCGCGGCGGTACGCGCCCTGCGGCGCGGTCCGATCGCGACCGCCGGGCTTCAGCTGACCACGGGCTACCCATTCGGCTTTGCCCGCAAGTCGCGCCTGTTCGACGTGCCCGCGCACTTCCTCGCCTTGCCGGCCGTGACGCCGACCGAGCTGCCGTCCCAAGGCGCGCCGGACCAGGGTGCGGTGGAGGTCGCGCGGCGCTTCGGCCACGGTGACGCGTTTGCCGGCCTGCGCGACGCCCGGGCCGGCGACGCGCTGCGCGACATCTCGTGGAAGGCGACCGCCCGCCGCGGGCGGCTGATCGCGCGCGAGTGGCACGCAGAGGCCAACCGCGTCGCCGTGGTCCGGTTCGCCCACGTCGCGCCGGGCCCGGACGCCTCGCCGCGCACGATCGACCTCGCGTGCGCGCGGGTCGCCGGCGTGTGCGACGCCCTGTTGCGGTCCCAATTCGCGGTCGGGCTGCAGACCTTGGAGGGTGCCGAGCCCCCAGCGGCCGATCCGGCTGGCGACGGTGCGCAGCTCGCCCG
>Ga0194120_10006520_pt1 | contig 16455 bp, 16 predicted proteins | sample TA2MahCa65mmetaG_FD_148642 | JGI IMG/M metagenome (GOLD analysis project Ga0194120, IMG submission 148642) | Freshwater microbial communities from Lake Tanganyika, Tanzania - TA2015019 Mahale Deep Cast 65m | ecosystem: Environmental > Aquatic > Freshwater > Lake | place: Tanzania: Lake...
GCGACTGCCGCTGCCGCTGCGTCTGTGGCTGAAGCCTGAAGCCTGTGGCTGTTTGCCTGTGGCTGAGAGGCCCACTCGGCGTGTCGAATTAACCGCCGGCGCAAACCTGTCACCCTGAAGGTGCAGGTTTGCGCCGGTTTCCCCGGGAAACCTGAGTTAATTCGATCGCCAAGGATTCAGGACCTTTTTTGCCGGTGGATCATGGGTTGGTGCGCACCCACGCGTCCGTGGCCTTGTCCGGAATCTCCATCGCGCCGCCGCTTTCGACAGCCGGTACCACGTCCAAGTGGAACTGGTTGGCGAACTCCACCCGAACACAACGCGCCTTCTGGTGCACCTTGCCTGTGTAGTTGTGGTGCCGGCGCAGCTCCGTGGCGAGCATGCGCAGCGCGGTCTGGGCGCCGAGCCGCGTCACCAAACCCCAACTGTTGGGCGCTGACCATGAGCCGACGGCCAGAAGGTCGACATCGAACGTGTGGTGGTCGTCCAAGGGCTTGAGGATGGTATTGCGCGTGAAGCTGCCCTGCGGCACCAGTTCCCGCACGGTATCGAGCACGACACCATCCGACGCGCCTACGACACGCCGCAGCCCGTGGATCGCCTGCGCCACGCGCTCTCGTTGCGTTGCATTGAGCTGAATCGCCGCATCAAACCGATCGAAGTCCTGGCTCATGGCTCCTCCTCCGCTCCGACCACACGCACGCGCTCGACGAAGGTGCCAATTGCCTCGCCCATGCGCGCCATGTCGGCAGCACTGTCCGGGTCGTAGTGCACGTGCCCGCCGAGCACGTTGCTGGCCGCCCACCCATAATTCGTAATGCCCGTCTGGGTCAAAACCAGCGTCGGCTTGACCGCGGCAATGCCAGCGCGCGCCGCGCCAATCGTGTTGTGAATCCAGGCGCTCGTCGACGCGCCGCTCCCAATGCCCGTGGGCAACCGGTAGGCGACCGCCAGGGCGATCACAATGTCCGCTTGCTTGATGCACTTGCGCAGCGCGTGCTCGGCATGCACCCTCGGTGGTTCGATGACGTCCAGTTGTGCTCCGCGCAATGCGACCCTCGCCGCCTCGACCATCACACGCGCCGAGGGATCCACGCTGCGCGGGTAGGCGAGGTACGCGCGCTTGACGACGCCAGGCACCGGTCGTGCAGACCAACCAGGCAGGTCAGCCGTCGGCAGCAGCAGCCACGCCATCAACTCTACGTCGTGCTTGGCGGTGACATGCACGCTGCGCGCGGCACACACCGACACCTCGGCCGCGCCGTCCACCATGGCGAGGCGGCCCTGTGTGCCCACGGCGTTGTCCCAGAGGGTCTGCGATACGAGCACTGTGCCCGGCCCGGCGCCGGCCTGGAGGCGCGCGGCCATGTTGATCGCCTGCCCGCACATGTTCTTCTGCCCGTTGGCGTCCTTGGCCCAGTGCGCGCGGCCGCCGTAGATGCCAAAGCTGATGCCCCGGTATTCGAGCAGCTCGCGCGCGCCATCGGTCCAGGCAAACAGACCGCGCACCAGCCGCAGCGCCGCGGCCAACGCAGCTTGCTCGCCGTCGTCGCCGTCTCCGTCCATGACCGCGAACGCCACGATGACCCCGTCACCGGTCGGCAACACCGTGACTTCCGCGGGGATCGCCCCGTCTGCCGCCACGCTGAGCAGCAAGCGCAGTTGTCCGTGCAGGCCGCGAAACGCCCCAAGCTGCGCCTGGGAGCGCAGTTTGGAATAGCCCTGCAAATCACACGCCACCACGACCACTTGCTGCGCGCTCAATGGCTGCCTCCGCCCGCCCCCGCATCCGCGAGGATCCACTCGCCCTTGACCAAAAACGCCGCGCCAAAATCCGTCACCGCGATGGTCTCCAGCCAGAACACGGCGTGCGTCTCGACCGAACCCATTTGCGCCAGGTGCTTGACCACCGGGATGGCCAGCACCGCGGTAAAGATGACCCATGCGCACCCCCGGTACACCCCGTTGCGCGCGGCCTTGCGCCCCCGTGTCTCGTCGCCTTGGGTGAATTCGCACAAGCACATCCAGAACAGCGCCGCGAAAAACAGCGCCGCGCAGGCGACGTGCACCCATCCAGTCCAGGTCGAATGGCCCTGCGCGTCATTGGGAAACTGCGCGACGCCAATCGCCAGCACACCCGCGGCCAGGCTCAACTTCTGGTCGACCCGACCGTAGCCGCGGTACAGCGCGAGAAACGAGCCGAGCGCCCACAAGATGCCGACAAACCAGTTGCCGACAGATGTATGAAAGTAGTGGCTCAGGGTCGGCTGTTGCGCCACGCCGCCCGCCGTCCCAGCGATCAAGAGCACCCAAGGCAAGGAAATCCCAAGCGTACCAATCACCTGCCGGTGGCGCAGATAGCCGAGGTCGTGCGGCGGCAGATTCGTGGCATCGGCCATGGCGGTCTCCAGCGCAGGGCGGGCGCGGCCAAAGCGTAGCATCGACAGGTTGGGGTCGCCACACGGCTGGCCCGCAGGTGCAAACCCAAATGCGCGCGCAAGGAACTCCTCGTCCACTCGGACCCGGAGAGAGGTTCTTGCGCGTCGTTGCATTCGCTCGCCGTGCAGAATCCCCCAGGGCGCAAACCCGAATCCGCCAGCGGCTCGCGGCGGCAATCTCCACGCGGCTTGGGCCGCCGGGAGAGTCCAGGACGAGCGCAGGCTGTGTGCCGGAGCGCTCGATGCGATCTGCGACCGAGGTCGTGGCCGCGCTTGCGCTCCGCGCCTTTCCCCCGTAGCATCGGCGCCCTGCCGCCGTGGCGTTGTGCCGCCGGGCCGCATTGACAAGACGCGAGGTTGCCAGCGGTGAGCGCCCGTTTCCGTCACCTGATTCGCACCTGGGGCCGCGTCGTCACCGTGGCTGCTGCGGCGGCATGCCCGTTGCTCGCCCACGCGGCCGACGAGGCAGATCCACCGGCCGCGGCCAAGCTGGCCGAAGCGCCCGCCGACAGCGACGCAGCCAAGCGCACCAGCCTGACCCGCGAACTGGCCGAGCAGGGCGAAGCCGACCTCCAAAAATCTGTTCGGGTCTTCCAACAGCGCTACTTGGTCAAGTCGGGCCGGGTCGAACTGCAGCTAGGCGGCGGCCTGTCGATGGCCGATCCCTTGGTCAGCCACCGCGCCGCCGATGCCACGCTGCTGGTGCACCTGTCCGAGCGCTTGGCCATTGGCGCCGGCGCCTCGAAGTGGTTCGGGCAGACCACCGCGCGGTTCGCGCAGATTGAGCGCGATTTTGGTCTTTTCCCAGAAAAGTCGCTGCTGCAAGCCGGCGGCCACGGCCAGGTGCAGTTGACACCGCTGGTCGGCAAGTTCAGCAGCTTTGGCATCGCGGTGTTGCAAGTCGACGGCTACGTGCTGCTCGGCGGCGGCGCGCTGCGCACCACCCGCGGCGAGACGCTCAAGCCCTTTGGCATGGCCGGAGCCGGCCTGCGCATCCACACCCTGCGCTGGCTCTCTCTGTCGTTCGAGGTCCGCGACTACATCACCAGCGAGAAGTTCATCAGCGAAAGTCGGATTCTGCAGCACGTGTTCGGCGGCGTGCAGCTCGGCATCTGGATCCCGCCGTCCGTCACCTATCGGTTTGCGCGGTAAGCCATGGTTGTCGCTCGCCTGTTCGCTTCGCTCGCCTTGAGTCTCGCCCAGGGCGCGGCAGTCGGGCTGGCGCTGCTCCATGCTGTGCCGGCCCAAGCCGACGACGTGCTGGAAGGCACGCCGGTCGTGCGGCGCAATTCGCTGTACCGCGCCGGTCGCCAGGAGATAGGCGTGGTGTTCGGCACCAGCCTCGGCGACCCGTTCGTGCGCAACCTGGTGCCCGGCGCCCACTACGACGCGCACCTGACCGACTGGCTGTCGATCGGCGCTGATCTGCTGGTGGGCATCGGTGTGGACACCGGCATGAAGGCCGAGATCACCACCAAGGTCGGCAAGCACAACGAGACCTTCGACATGCAGACCTCGCGCTTGGCGCTCTTGGCCGGCGGCCACGCTTCGGTTGCGCCGATGTCGGGCAAGTTCATGCTGCTGGCCTCGCTGCCTCTGCACTGGGACTTGCATGTGAACCTGGGTGCCGGCGTGGCCAGCACGCCGGGAATCACCGCGTCGTCCGGCGGCAAAGCGCCGCCCACGTTTTCGGTGGCGCCGTGGGTCGGCGGCGGCGGCCGCATTTTCCTGTCGCGGGTGTTGGCGGTGACCGCCGACCTGAACAGTTGGTTCATCAGCCGCACCCTGTCGGTCGACCGCAACAACCAGCCGCCGGGCGCGGCTTTTGCCGGGCAGTTGGTGTTTACGGCCGGGGTCAGCTTCTTCGTGCCGCCGGACTTGAGGCGGGCGGAGTAGTCCGCCGCGATCCGCTACAACTCGAAACCAGAAGTCTTGCCGGCGTACCATACCAGGCCGACGCCGATGAGCGCACGCGCCGGCTCCAGGTGGCCGGCCCGCGGGCTCTCCGCTTGGATGCGAAACACCCAGGCGCGCCCCCGTTCGCGTCGCCACGCCAGGCTCCCCTCCAGTCGCAGCACCGCGCCGACCCGTTGCCAAGGATCTGTCTGGTAGCCCATCGCGACGGCCAGAGAAGGTATCCACTGCAAAGCGTCGAGCGTCCACCGTGCGATGCCCTCGACGCTTGCGCCACCTTCGGGTCCAGACCACCCGCGACCGCGCACGCCGCCGCCAAAGGCCCAGAAATCGCTGGTGTGCCACAGCCATTGCGCGTCGATGCCGACCGCCGCGCCGGCCGCGGGATCGGCCAGTTCGGAAGGGCCGGCGACGATTGCCAGCGACGTCTCCCGTTCGCCCTCCAGCGCAGCCGCCGCCGCGGGCGCCCCCATCGCCAGCATGGCGACTGCGGTCAACCCCAGCCGCATCACGGGCTCCCCTGCACACGGAAAAAGAACGCATCCGCCCGCTCGATGCGGATGGCCCCGCCCGCGGCTTGCAACTTGCGCGCCTTCTTGAGCTTGCTCGACGGTTCGGCCGCGTCCAGTTCGTCGCCGCCGACCACCAGCAGTGTGGTCTCGGCCGTCACCGAATCGCCGGCGATGCCGCCCAGTCGCACCACCAGTTGCTGGGCGTCGCGCCGCCCCATGGACGACAATGCTCCCGTGAACACCACCACCTCGCCCGCCATGGGGCCGGCGCCCGCCATTTCTGCGGCGGCCGGCTGCACCACCTCGACGTGCCGCAGCAAGGCATCGACGAGGCCGGCCTTGTCGCGCAGGCCCGACACGATCGCGGCCGCGGTCTTGTCGCCGAGCGAGTGCAACTGTGCGATGTCGTCCAAGGTCATGGCGCGCACCGCCGCCAGATCGCCGCGGCTGGCCAGCAACTGCGCCGTGGACTTGCCGAGCGCAGCAATCCCCAGCGCGACCAGGAATGCCGGCAGTTCGACCCGCCGCGTCCGCGTGATCTGGCCCAGCAGGTTGCCGACCAGGATCTCGCCGAACCGTGGCAGCGGCCGCAGGTCTTCGGCGGTCAATTCGTAGAGGTCCGCAGGGTTGTCGCAGAGCCCCTGGTCGATGAGGGTCTCGACGACCTTGTCGCCAAAGCCCTCGAGTTCCAGCGCCTGGCAGTAGTGCAAGAGCGACCGCTGGCGCGCAGTCACGCAGTTGGCCGGGTCGCCGCACATCAGGATTTCAACGGCCTTGCCGCCCTTGCCGTCGTCGCGCGCCACCACCCGGGTCGCCGTGCCGCAACTCGGACAGTGCGTCGGCGGTGCGCAGCGCGGCGCCGCCGAGGGCGTGACCACCCGTTCGACGTGCGGAATCACCCCGCCGCGCCGCACGATCTCCACCACGTCGCCCGGTGCCAGACCCAGCCGCCGCAGGTTCGACAGGTTGTGCAACGTCGCCCGGGTCACGGTCGCGCCGGAAAGGCTGACAGGCGCCACCAGCGCAACCGGGGTGATGGTCCCGGTGCGCGCGACCGACCAGTGCACGCTCTGAAGTGTCGTCGTGTCGGCTGAGGCTGCGTATTTCCAGGCGATCGCGCCGCGCGGGTGGTGCGAGGTCACCCCGAGCCGCTGCGCAAGTCCGCAGTCGTCCAACCGCAGCACGATGCCGTCGGCTTCGAATTCGTCGGCGGGCCGCGCCGCGTCGAACCCGTCGAATGCGGCCTGGGCCTCGGGCGCACACACCCGCCGCCAGGACGGCACCGCGAAGCCCATGCCCGCGAGGGCTTCGAGCTTGCTCGATTCGGTCGGCAACTGCGCGCCCAGCAGGTCGTAGGCGAAGAACGCCAACCATCCGGGGTCGATCGCCGGATTGTCCTTGGCCTTGAGCGTACCGGCGGCCAGGTTGCGCGGGTTGGCGTAGGTGTCGGCGACCTCGGCAAAGCGCGACAGCGGTAGATAGATCTCGCCGCGCACTTCCAACCCGCCAGCGAACCGATTTGCCGGCAACTGCTGGACAACCGTCGACAGCTTGCGCGCGTTGGCGGTCACGTCTTCGCCGATGCGGCCGTCGCCGCGGGTCGCTGCGCGCACCAAACGCCCGGCGGCGTCATAGCGCAAAGAGCATGCCAACCCGTCGATCTTGGGCAGGGCGACCAATGCGCCCAGCGGCGTCTGAGACCACGCCCTGGCTTCGTCGTCCAGGCGGGGGCTGTTGGCGCGATCGGTGGCGCCCGCCAAGCAACCGCGGTACCACGCCCAGAACTCGTCCAGCGTCGTGCACTTGTCCAGCGACAGCATGGCCTGGGCGTGCTCGACCTTGTCGCCGGGCTCGCCATCGACGGGCGCACCCACGGCGGCCAGGGCCGGGTGTTTGGGGTCGCGGCGCAGCAGTTCGCCCTTGATGCGATCATAGACGGCATCGGGGACCGGGCTGTTCGCGCGCCGATGGTAGGCCTCGTCGAGGTCGGCGAGGCGGCCCGCCAGCGCGTCGGTGGTCCAGGTTCGCACATCTGCGAGGTCTTTGGTCGGATCGCCTGACATGCCGCCTTGTCGCACTTCCGCTGCTTCGCGGGCCGGGCGCGCAGGATGCCCGCGGCGGCGGTCCTTGACAACTGGGCGCGCGGTGCCCAACATGGCGGCGCCCGCGCTGCCCGGCGCAGGCGCACTGCGAGGATGGCGGAACTGGTAGACGCACTAGCTTGAGGGGCTAGCGCCGCAAGGCATGTGGGTTCAAGTCCCACTTCTCGCACCCAGATACACCCTTCGGTGGACGACCTTGCGCTCACGTTGCCGCATGTTCTTGTGGCGTCGCGTGGCCTCGCACGCCGCCCCGCTGTGGACGGCCTTGCTCGCCATTGGGCTGCCTGCGTGCTTCTCGCGCGGCGAACAGGGCGACGTGTGCGAAAAGCGCCTCGACTGCCGCGGCGAGCTGCAGTGCTACCGCGGCCGCTGCAGTCTGCCCGACCTGTGCCGACGATCGCCATCGTGCGCGAAGCGAGGCGTGTGCACTGCATGGGGGCACGATTGTGTCGTCGCCGAGGACCGCGACTGCCTGTACAGCGACCTGTGCGCCGAACGGGGGCTGTGTCGCGCGGTCGACGGGGCTTGCGCCGCCACGGCGGACCACGATTGCCACGGCAGCCTGGCGTGCCGCGATACCGGGGCGTGCCGATCGCAAGACGGCCGCTGCGTCGTCGGTGGACACGGGCGGGCGCGATGCGGCGAGGCGTGCGACGCCTTTGGTCGATGCACGGTGGACGCGTCCGGCGCCTGCACGGTCGCCTCGGATGCCGATTGCGCCACGGCCCTTGTCTGTCGCCGCGACGGCCGCTGTGCGCGCTCCCAGGGGTTGCCGGGCGACCCGACCGCGGTGGCCTGTTCGGCGCAGCGCGACGCGGACTGCCAGGCAAGCGAGCATTGCGCACTGCTCGGTTTCTGCCGGGCGCTGCGCGGGCAGTGCGTGGCCGGCAGCGATGCGTGGTGCGCTGCGTCGGAACGCTGCCGGTCCGCGGGCCAGTGTTCACTGGTCGGCGACCGCTGCGAACCGGTGGGCGCCGACTGCCGCAGACTGCCGCAGTGCCAGAATTCCGGCCTGTGCACAGGCATCGGCGGGCGCTGCGTCGCTGGCTCGACGGCTGATTGCGAGCAGAGCCGCGGTTGCGCGTCCACGGGGGCGTGCACGGCGCAGGACGGTGGCTGTGCCGTTGCATTCGACGAGGACTGCCAGGCGACCGCCGGTTGTGCGCTGGCCGGTCAGTGTTCGGTGCGCGACGGCCATTGCGCGGTGACCAGGCGCGAGGACTGCGAGCGGAGCAACCCATGCCATACGGTGGGGCGCTGCACGCCCCGCGACGGTCGCTGCGTGGTTGGTTCGCACGCCGACTGTCGTGCGTCGTTGGCGTGCGCTTTGCACGGCAAGTGCCGGCCCGTTTCGGTGTGGGCCGAGCGGATGGTCGGCTGGCAGGTGCCCGAGGTCGGGCTGGCTGACGGCGCCACCGGCACGGTGTGCGGCGCCCGCACCCACGCGGACTGTCGCCAAAGCGAGGCGTGCGCTGCGGAAGGCCGCTGCCGGGCTTGGCAGGGGCAGTGTGTCACGCGCGAAATGTACCGGGCACGGCGCTTGCAGCTCGATGCCGACGACCTGCCACTATGACCTTTCCGAATCGCCCGGCAGCGCGAAGGCCACGGCGGTAGCCGGCGCGAAGCCTGGACCGGGGCCCGGCAGGGCCGCGGAGGGGGGCGGCGCGACGGCCGGCCGCAGATTCGCCAGCTTGGGGCGCAGCGTGTCGGGGTCGCGTGCGGTGGCCAATGCCGAGTCGGCGCTGAGCGCGGCGGTCTGCACGAGGTCGATGAGCGCCTGATCGAACCCGATCATGCCCACGCCGCGGTGGCTCGGGTTGTCGATGAGGGCCTGCAGGCCCTCAATGTCGCGGTCGCTGCGCAACAATTCCGCGGCCTGTGGCACGAGGTGCAAGACTTCGCACACGGGCGTCATGCCTTTGCCGTCGGCGGTCGGCGCCAATTGCTGGTGCACCACGCCGCGCAGCCGGCGGGCCAGCCGCTGCCGCAGGATGGCGCGCCTGTCGCCAGCGGCGTCCAGCAACCGCCGCACGACATCCACCGCACCTCCGCCGGTGACGGTAGCCACAACCAGCAGGTCGAGTTCGGCAGCCTCGACCAGGGCCGCCAGGTCCTGGGCGCTGCCGGCGTCGACCGCCACCACATCGGGCGCCTGGCGCATCGCAGTTCGCAGCCCGCTGTGCAGGTCGGCCGTGTCCACGCCAATCTCGCGCTGGCAAATGTACGCCACCTTGTCGTCGAATTGTTGCTCCAGCGGCATTTCGAGCGTGACCACCTGCCGCGCGGCGGTGGACGCCGTGTTGACGTGCTCGACCATGGCCGCCAGGGTCGACGACTTTCCAGCGCCCGGCGGCGACGACACCAGCACCAGACCGTGCGGCAGCATCGCCCAGTTGCCCAGGACGCGCGGCAGGTTGAGCTCGCGCAGGTTCAGGATGCGGGGCGGGATGACACGCACCGACAGCGCCGGCGCGCCGCGCGACTGAAGGAACGTGACCCGAAATCGGCCACATCCCACCAGGGTCACCACAAAGGTCGCGTCGCCCTGTCGCTCGTAGGTCGCGCGCTGCGCCGCTGGCAACCAGCGGTGTGCCAACACCAGCAGATCGTCGGCGGAAAACACCGGCTCGTCGCGCCGCGAGATCAACTGGCCAAAGCGTCGGTACAGCGGTCTCTGGGTCGGTTTGAACTGGACGTCGGCGATGCCGCGGGCGGCCGCAAAACGCAGCACTGCTTCCAGGCGCGCTTCGATTTCCGCGCTCTGGGCGGCGGTGAACTCGGGCGTAGGTGTGTGCAACGGCGGTTCCAGCGGGCGCAGCTATTTGGGGGCGGGTTCCGCGCCTTCCTTGGGCTTGGCGTCGGCCTTGGGCGCCTCGACCTTCTTGAACTCCGGGCGGTAGAACGCGCGGAAAGTGATCGTCTGCGTCCGGCCCTTGGTCTTGAGGACGGTGCGCTTGAAATCGCTGGCCTTGAGCGTCAGCACCACGGGTTCGTAGCCCGACTCGCGCGGAGACAGCACGACGCTGTGGTCCTGGCTGCGGTCGATGCCCTTGATGATGAGCGTCTTGCTGCCGTCGACGTACTCGTGGTTTTCCCACTCCTTCTTGTCGTCGTAGGTGAACTTGACGAACTGGAACTTGGTGCCGATGTGCGCCTCGCCGAGCACGTCAGCTTCGTTGAGCTGATCCGGCTGGTCGGCCGGTTTGGGCGGGGCCTTCTCCTTGGCGCTCGCGCTGACAGAGAGCGCAATGACGGCTACGGCAAGCGCAAGGAGGCGAAACAACGAAGGGAAACGGATTGGAGCAGTCATGGTGGCATTCTCCAGAGCGGCGCCGCAGTGGGCTCCGCGCATCAGCGGGCGGATCGTGAAGCGAAACGCTGGCATTTTCAACCAACCGCCGTCACGGCGGGGCCACGTCACGGACGGACGAGCGGCGGCGAGGATTCAGTACTCGCCGGGCTGTGTGTCTGTCGCCAGGCGCGCTTCCAATGCGTGGACACGGGCCTGTAGGGCCGCGACCTGGTCGCGCAGCTCGTCCACCTCGGCCTTGCGCGCGACGGCCTGTTCCTCCCGCGCCGTCAAGCCTGCCAGCGCGTGGCGCACACTGTCATCGAGCAAGGACTGCCACTCTTCGAGCGTACGCGGGGCGTGCAGTGCCCAGCGCCGGGCCGGTTCGGGGGGGGGCGCAGCGTCCGTCGAAGTCGCCCCTGGCGCGGGTTCGCTGTCGGCCGGCTTGCGGTGCAGCATCCGCTGTGCCTCGCGCTGCCACGTCGCAACGGACCGTTGGGCCTCCTCCCGCACGCGGCTGACCGGCTCCGCGACGCGCTTTTGCAGGAAATCACCGCCCTGGGCCAGCAGATCGCGCAACCCCGGTAAGGGCACGGAACCGCGCCGGCGTCGCTCGGCGTCGAGCAACGCCTGGGTCAGGGTGAATTCGGTCAAGTCGGCCTTGGTCTTGTTGTCGATGACCGCGACCTCGTCGCCGTTGCGCACCATCTCGGCCACTTCTTCGAGCGTGACGTAGCACGACCGCGCCGTGTCGTACATCTTGCGGTTGGCATAACGTTTGATCACACGGGGTTCGGGCATGGCGACCTCCGGGGCGCGCGGGCGGCGGCCCCGAAACGGCGACCCTATGACACACCGCGTCAAAAAGGGCAAGGATGCGCAAATTCTGGCTTGCGGTTCAAATAGATGTGTGCGTCATGACCCGCCGCGCAGGCGATCTTGCAGGTTGCGTAGGATGCGCGCGGTCGCACCCCAGACCACGCGCCCGCCGCTGAACTCGTAGCGCGGCATCCGCCACACTTGGCCAAAAAGCGCGAACTCGACCCACGACGCCGGCCGTTCGTCGACCAGTTCGCGCAAGCCGATCTCCAGCACGCCGTCCAGTTCTCCGCCATCCCAGGCAAAACGGGCAGGTGGGTCGGCCACCCAGCCGACCACCGGGCGGATGTGGAAATCGGTGACATAGGTCCGTTCGTCGTCTAGTTGTCCGAGCACCCGCACCTGGGCTGGGTCCAGGCCCACCTCTTCGCGGGCCTCGCGCAGGGCTGCGGCGTCGCACGTCGCGTCCCCTGCGTCGACGCGGCCACCCGGAAAGCCGACCTGTCCGGCGTGCTTCTTGAGGTGCCGGGCCTTGCGGACCAACAACAGCGTCGCGTCGCCCGGCCGCGCCAGCACCGGAACCAGCACCGCGCTCGCCGCGTCGTTCTCCAACGGCATCTGGCGTGGCGTGGGATCCGCGAGGCGTGCGGCCAGCCATCCAGGCAGCGCGTCGCCTTCGGGCAGGCGAAACGTATTGCGGATTCTTTGCGGCATGACGGCTCGCATCACGGAGCGAATTTGGGGTCCGCCTGCTAGGAGCCTGTCGGCCAGAAACTTCCGATTCTGGCATTTCGCCGACAGGCTCCTAGGCGACCCGCTTGCCGATCGAGAAATTCTTACGCCCAAACCGGACAGCGACGTACTGCCCGTGCAGCCAAGGCACCGCGGTATGGGCCGCGGCCTTGAGGTCTGGCGGGCAGGCAGAGCCCGACACAAACACCGCCCCGGCGGCGATCGCGCGCCGCGCCTCACCGGCGGACGCAAACAGTCGCCCCTCGCCGACCAGCAATTCTGCAATCGTGGCGTGCTCGCCCACGGTGAAGGACGGCACCTCGCGCCGCGCCACTTCGAGCGCCTCGGCCGACGCGTCGAGCGGGTCGCCGCCGAAGAGCACCGCGGTCGCCGCCTGCACGGCCGCCACCGATTCGGGGTGGATGAGGCCCACGACTTCGGCGGCCAGCACCTTCTGGGCCTGGCGCAGATGGGGCTTTTCGGTGTGGCGGTCCATCAGCGCCTCGATTTCCCCATGCGGCAGAAACGTGAAGTAGCGCAGGTACCGGTCCACGTCACCGTCTTCGGTGTGCATCCAGAACTGGTAGAGCTGGTACGGCGAGGTCAGCGCGGGATCGAGCCAGACCGTACCAGTCTCGGTCTTGCCGAACTTGTGCCCGGCCTTGGTGGTCAGCAGCGGTACGGTCAGGCCCCACGGTCGGCCCGCGGTGAGCGCGCCGTCGCCTCCGCGCCCGAGGCGGTCGATGAGGTCGAGCCCCGACACGATGTTGCCCCACTGATCGCTGCCGCCCACCTGGCCCTCGCAGCCGTGGCGGCGGTAGAGTTCCAAGAAGTCATAGGCTTGCAGGAGCATGTAGCTGAATTCGGTGTAGCTGATGCCCTGGTCGCGCTCGGCCAACCGGGAGCGCACCGACTCGCGCTGCACCATGGCGTTGACCGAGAAGTGCTTGCCGATGTCGCGCAGGAACGGCACGAGCTGCAGCCCGCCGAGCCACTGACCGTTGTCGATGATTTCGACGCGCGCGCCGGCCCGCTCGAAGAACGCGGACAACTGCCGCCGCAGCAGGTCGACGTTGGCTGCGACCTCGGCGCTCGTCATCAACTTGCGCTCGGCCGACTTGCCCGATGGGTCGCCGATGAGGCCCGTGCCGCCGCCGACGATGGCGATGGCCCGCTGGCCGGCGCGCGCCAGGCGCAGCAAGTTGACCATTTGCAAGAGGGAGCCGACATGCAGACTTTTGCCGGTCGGGTCGAAACCGATATAGGCCGATGTGCCGCGCGCGAAGGCCTCGCGCAGCACGGTCTCGTCTGTGGTCTGGAAAAGCAGACCGCGCCAGCGCAGATCGTCCAGGAGGTTCATGGTGTCCAGAGCGCCGGGCGCCTATGGCGACGGCGGGGCTTCGACGTGCAGCTTGAACGCCAGCGCCTTGCTGCCGCGGGTGGGCGGCGCCAGGACCAGGAAATCGCCGGGGCAGCGCGGCGTCCACGTCGCCTTGCCGGTGGCGTCCCATTCGACCACATCGCCCCAGCCCATCTGGTCGTTGAGGACGACGACGAACGGCAGGCGCACCTCGCCGCGCGTGCCGCCCTTGGCGTCCAGGTCTTGGGCGGTCAGGTGCACGGGTTGGCCGGCCACCGGCGTCTGCGGCGCGCTGGACAACACCACGGTCTCGGCCTCCGAGCGGGCAGTGGCCGTCAGCTTGGCCACGCCCGGCCCCATCACCTCGGGCAGCACGCCCTTGATGGTGACGGGAGCACTGACCACGTGCGGCACCCCGCCGGCCGGCTTGAATACGGCCACCATTGCGTGATCGCCGCCCTCAGGCGCCCGCACCACCACGGAGCGTGCGTCGGCCCCTTCGCGCACCGCGCCACTGCCACTGCCATAGACGGCGTGCCTCATGTCCTTGGCGACGAGAAAGACATGCAATTCCGCCCGCTCCAGCTTCTCCAGGTTGCCAATCGGGTGGCCTTCGGGGTCCAGTGCTGTCAAGTAGATCCGCGTGTCGTCGAGTGCCTTGGGCTCGGGCAACTGTTCGTCTTTGAGGTTCGAGAACCCACTGGTGACGCGCCAGCCGTCGAGCGCCTCGCTGCGCGGACCGGGGTACACGTCGGGCGCGCGCCAAGGTGAGGCCACTGGGCTCGGCGCTTCTGGCGCGGTCACCGCGGTGGCATCCTGGGCGGCGGGCGCGGCAGGTTCAGCGGCCGGGGTTGGGGGCGCGATCGGTGCAGGCGGAGCATCGGTCTTGCCACAGCCTCGGCAGCCCGCCGTGAATTGCGCACACAGTGCCAACGTCGCCACGGCGATGACGGGCAGGGCGGGGCGCGGTAGGTGGTGCATGGTTCCGTACCTCTTGGCTCGGGGGCCGCTATTGCGCGTCAAGCGCGGCCAGCGTGTCGGCGTCGACGTCGAAATTGGACCACACGCTCTGTACGTCGTCGAGGTCCTCGAGCGCTTCGACCAGGTTCAGCGCCGACTCGGCCTCCTTGCCTGCAAGCTCAATGGACGTCGCCGCGACCTTGGCCAACTTGCTGTCGGCGATTGCAACGCCTGCGGCCTCGAGCTTGTCGCGCACGGTCCACAGGTCAGCGAATTCCGTGACCACGGTGTAGCCGTCGTCGTCGGTCTCCACGTCCTTGGCGCCAGCGTCGAGCGCGAGCAGCATCAATTCGTCCTCGGCCATCGCTGCGCGCGCCACCTGGATCTGGCCGACCGCCGAAAACAGGTAGGCGACCGCGCCCGGTTCGGCCATTTTGGCACCGCGCTTGTTGAACACCATGCGGATTTCGGTGATGGCGCGGTTGCGGTTGTCGGTCGTCACGTCCACCAGCAGCGCGGTGCCACCGGGGCCGTAGCCCTCGTAGGTGATTTCCTCGTAGGACACGCCCTCGAGCTCGCCGGTGCCTTTCTTGATGGCGCGCGTGATGTTGTCGGCCGGCATGTTGTTGGCCTTGGCATCGAGCACCGCCTTGCGCAGGCGCGGATTGGCCGATTGATCACCGCCGCCTAGCTTGGCCGCCACCGTGATCTCCTTGATGAGCTTGGTGAAAACGCGCCCGCGAATGGCATCGGCCTTGCCCTTCTTGTGCTTGATCGTACTCCATTTGTTGTGTCCGCTCATCGTCGATTCCGCTGTCGTTGCATTGGGTTGTACGCCAATTGGACCGGAGGTGGCGCGCGCGCCCGTGGGCGCGAAGGGGCGGCAGTCTATCACGCCTTGACGGCGCGGCCCAAGGTCCGGCTGCGGGAAACTCCGAAAAGTGGCGCTATTTCATCTTGGATGCCGCCGCCTTGCACGCCTCGGCCTCGTCGGCGGCGTCGCGCATGCGCACGGTGACCAGCGCCGTCAGCAACAGCACCACGACCAAGGCGATGAGTCCAGCGAACGCCAGTCGCTGCCACGCGCGCAGGCTGTCGCGCAGCAGTTGCACTTCGGCGTCGCGGCGCTCCATCGCGGCGGCCCACTCCATGGCGTTCTGGCGGTCGCGGTCGTCGACCTTGCGGGTGTTGCGGGCGCGCTGGCCTTGATAGGTATCGGTGGCCGGCGACCACGGTCCCTTGCTATCGCGGTCGCCGCGTGCGTGCCGTTCGGGCCGCTGCGGTTCCTCTTCATCATCGGGCATCGCCGCGTAGGCGCTGGTCCGGCCCTCGTCTCCCCGGTTGGTCTCGCGCGCGCCGATGGCGGACCGACGCTCTGCCCGCGACTCGGGGCGCAGGCTGCCTTCGGACGCGCTTGGCGTTGGGGCCTGTGCCGAGGCCACCCGCGCCGACCGGTTGGCATCTACTGGCCGCAGCGGCGACCCGCCGGACCTGGGCCGTGGGCCGTCGCGGCTCACCGGCTCGGCGCCGTCCGAGGTCACGCGGATGATCGGCATCGGGATGGCGCGCTGGTCGGTCTGGAAGCCGGCGCCCTTGTGGACCGATGCCGCGCCGGCGACGTGCGCGCCGCTCAACACCGCGGGGCGCGCCAATTCGACGACGGCCTGGTTCACGGCCGGGACCGGCGCCACCGCTGCGGCCGCGAGCGCCGGAGCGCTTTGGGCGGCCACGACGGAGTCCATCGCCCGCGTTGGGCTGGGTTCGCCAAAAGCGCCGGAAAAGTCAGGGACTTCTGCGGCTTTGGCCCATTCGGCCATGCCCTTGCGCCACAACCAGGTCTCCGCGGTGACGTTGCCCTCGGCGATCGCGGCCCGCACGCCGTCGCCGTCCATGCGCTGCTGGCCACTGGCCGCATTGATGAACCACAGTACCCGGGCTGCGGGCGCTGCGGCAGGGACGGCGGCCGCAGGTTCCGGGGCCGCGTCGACCTCGGCCGGGATGTGCACGATGATGCGGTGCTGACAGTGGCGGCACTGAAATTGCAGACGGCGGCCTGGCGCCACCCGCTGCTCGGGGAGCGTATACGAACTACCGCACTGCTCGCATTGGACGCGCATGGACCCGCGGGCCGCCGAATCGGGCAGCGGCCAGACCCGCGTAGCGTCGTGCGGTCCGCGGTCCGCGGTCAAGTGCTCAGCCGATCCAGAATCCACCGCCCCGCGCCGGCCAGCCGCGGAGCGGCGGTGCCGGCGCCTTTTTTCGCCTCCACGCCGTGCCCGGCAGCGCCCGGCGGACCTTTTTTGCCCCCGGTTTTGCCGCCCCCCGCTGC
>Ga0194120_10006527_pt1 | contig 16439 bp, 11 predicted proteins | sample TA2MahCa65mmetaG_FD_148642 | JGI IMG/M metagenome (GOLD analysis project Ga0194120, IMG submission 148642) | Freshwater microbial communities from Lake Tanganyika, Tanzania - TA2015019 Mahale Deep Cast 65m | ecosystem: Environmental > Aquatic > Freshwater > Lake | place: Tanzania: Lake...
GCGGACCCCGGCGTCACGGCGAGGCTCAGCGCGACGGCGACGAGCGGCGTGACCCGCACGGCGTAGATGGTAATCCTCTTCCTTCGGACTTCATGCTGCCTTCATGTACGCTCGACTACGCTGTGTCATCCCGTATGGCGTTCCCATCAGTGCGATATCCGGTTCTGGTCCTGGCAGGGGTGCTTGGCAGCGTCGCGGCGGCACTGGCGCAGGCGGCGCCCGACAACGGGCGCAAGCAGGCGCAGGCCGTGCGCGTGGACAACGGCGCCATCCGCGTGGACGGCCGCCTCGATGAGCGGGCGTGGAGCGACGTCACTCCGGTCGTCGACTTCCTGCAGAAGGAGCCGGTCGAAGGCGGTGCGCCGACCGACCGGATGGACGTTCGCTTCGCGTACGACGACAACGCGCTGTACGTGGGCGCGCGCATGTTCTCCTCCGACCCGATTCAGGCGCCCCTCGGTCGCCGGGACGACGGCGATCAGGCCGAGCACTTCCTGGTGTCGCTCGATACGTATCTCGATCGACGGACCTCGTCGTCGTTCGGGGTCACCGCGGCGGGTGTCAGGCTGGACGAGTACTTCGCGCGGGACGAGGAGTGGGCGGGCGAGTCCGGCTACGACCCCGTGTGGCAGGCGCGCACGGCGGTGGACGGCATGGGCTGGACGGCGGAGCTGTGGATTCCCTTCTCGCAGCTGCGCTTCAACGATCGTCCCGCGCAGGTCTGGGGGCTCAACGTGCAACGCTGGGTGCCGACGCGCAACGAAGAGGTCTACTGGTCGCTCGTCCGCCGCACCGAGGAGGGGTGGGCGTCGCGCTTCGGCGATCTGCACGGCATCAGCGGCATCCGTCCGAGCCGCCGGCTGGAGCTGCTGCCGTACGTGGCGAGCGCGTCGCATCTCGTGGGGGAGCGCGATCCGGGCGACCCGTTCAGCGGCGGCGCGAACCTCGAGCGCCGGATCGGGCTCGACGCGAAAGTGGGCCTCGGGTCGAACCTGACGCTCGAAGCCACGGTCAATCCGGACTTCGGCCAGGTCGAAGCGGACCCCGCCGAAGTGAATCTCTCGGCGTTCGAGACGTTCTTCGACGAGCGCCGGCCGTTCTTCACCGAGGGCGCCGAACTCCTGACCGGCAACGAGAACAACTACTTCTACTCGCGGCGCATCGGCGCGCCGCCCGCCGGCGATGCCGACGGCGATTTCGTCGAGAGGCCGCAGACGTCCACGATCCTCGGAGCGGCGAAGCTGACCGGACGCCTGGCCTCGGGCACGTCGATCGGCATGCTCGCGGCTGTCACCGACGACGAGTACGCGCGGACGTTCACCGCGCCGTCGCTGTTCGGCCGCACGCGGGTGGCCCCGACGACGACGTACGGCGTGGCGCGCCTCCAGCAGGAGTTCGGCCCGCCGGGATCGACGATCGGCGTCATGGCGACAGGCGTGCATCGCAACCTCGAAGAGGCGGGTCCGCTGGCGGCGAGGTTGACCCGCAACGCGTTCACCGTCAGCACCGATTCCGTGATGCGGCTGCGGGACGGCGACTACGAGCTGCAGTGGGCCACGGGCATGACGCACCTCAGCGGCGCGGCGGGCGCCATCGATCGTGTCCAGCGAGCGAGCGCACGGTACCTGCAGCGTCCCGACGCCGGCTATGTGACCTACGATCCGCGCCGGACCACGATGACGGGCGGGCGCTCGAGCGCGAGCCTCGAGCGCCGCAACGGACGCCACTGGGGCTGGGAGGTGGCGGCGGTGCTCGAGTCGCCGGAGTTCGAGAGCAACGACGTCGGCCGCCTGACCACCGGCGATGGTCTCCAGTTCGACGGCGAAATCGAGTACCAGGAGACGACGCCTGGCCGCTGGTGGCGGCAGTACGCGGTCACCTTCGGCCTGAACAACGAGTGGAACTGGGGCGGCGTGCGGCAGACCAAGAACGCCGAAGCCGCGTTCGCCGTGACGTGGCCGAACTTCTGGGAGACCACGCTGGGCGCGGTCGTCTTCGGCCGTAGGCAGGACATGCGGCTGACCCGCGGCGGGCCGCTCATGCAGACCCCGCGCGGGTGGCAGACGAGCCTTGAGATCGAAACCGGTGACGGGTCCGCCACCCAGGGCGACTTCTCGACCGAGTACCGGCGCGATGAAGAGGGCGGTCTCGTCTTCAACGTCGAAGGGGGCGTCGAGATGCGGCCCGGGCCGCAGTGGCGGCTCACCATCTCGCCCGGCTACGAGCGTGAGGTCAACGCGCAGCAGTACGTGGCGACGCTGGCCGGCGGCGGGCCGGCGACGTTCGGGGGCCGCTACATCTTCGGCCACATCGATCGGTCCACGTACGCGACCGAGGTGCGCGTCAACTACACGTTCAAGCCCGACCTCACGCTCGACTTCTACGGCGAGCCGTTCGCGGCCAGCGGCACCTACCTGCGCTTGGGCGAGCTCGCCGCGGCCGGCACGCGCACGCTGCTGCCGGTGGACGCGGCCACGCTCCGCAATCGGGACTTCAACGTGCAGTCCTTCCGCAGCAACCTCGTGCTGCGGTGGGAATACCGTCCGGGCAGCACGCTGTACCTGGTCTGGCAGCAGGACCGCGAGACCGAGGAGGCCCTCCGCAGCCGGGTGGGGCTGAGCGACATGTTCAGCTCGTTCGGGGCCACGGGCGACAATTTCTTCGCAATCAAGGCCAGTTTCTGGTTCTCGCCCAACTAGGGTCAGACCCCGGAACAGATCGACTCAGGGGTCAGACCCCGTATACGACTCGTATCAAGGTTGACGGCGCGGCTGATGTAGCCTAATATCCGGATACACGGATAGATGGTCGCCATCCTCGAGCACATGTCGGCGCTCGCCGACCCGACGCGCTGCCGCATGCTGCTCCTGCTCGAACAGCAGGAACTGACCGTGTCGGAGCTCTGTTCGGTGCTCCAGATGCCGCAGTCCAGCGTCAGCCGCCACCTGAAGACGCTGGCGGACGACGGGTGGGTGGCGTCGCGGCGCGACGGCACGAGCCGCTTTTACAGCATGCCGCTCGACGACCTGGACTCGGGCGCGAGCCGGCTGTGGCCGCTCATCCGCGAGCAGGTGGCGACGACCGCCGCCGCCGGCCATGACGAGCGGCGCCTGGGCAGCGTTGTCGCCCGCCGGCGCGCGAAGTCACAGGAGTTCTTCGCGACCGCCGCGGGCGGGTGGGATCGTCTCCGCAGCGGCCTCTTCGGCGACAGCTTCTATCTCTGGGCGGTGCTCGGCCTCATCGATCCGGCGCTCGTCGTCGGCGACCTCGGCTGCGGGACGGGGCAGCTCTCCGAGACGGTGGCGCCGCACGTGACGCGGGTGATCGCGGTGGACAGCTCGAACGACATGCTCGAGGCCGCGCGCGCGCGTCTCGCCGAGCAGCCGAACGTGGACGTGCGCCAGGGCGAGCTCGAGGCGATGCCGATCGAGGACGGCGAGCTCGACGCGGCGATGATGTCGCTCGTCCTGCACTACTCGCCGGATCCGGCGCGCGCGCTCACGGAAGTGGCGCGCGTGCTGCGGCCTGGCGGCCGGCTGCTCATCGTGGACATGCTGCCGCACGACCGCGAGGAGTACCAGCAGCAGATGGGCCACGTGTGGCTCGGATTCTCCGACAAGCAGATTTCACGTTACGCATCAGGCGCCGGGTTCGGCGACGTGCGCATCCGCGCGCTGCCCGTCGACCCCGACGCCAGGGGACCGGCACTGTTCGCCGCCGTGGCGACACGGGCCGACTAAAGTCGGCCCCTACGTACGTAGAGGCCGGCTTTAGCCGGCCTGACAAGGAGAGGCAATGGCAACTGTTCTGTCGGCGACACGGGCCGACTAAAGTCGACGCGGGCCGACTAAAGTCGGCCCCTACGTACGTAGAGGCCGGCTTCAGCCGGCCTGACTAGGAGAGGCAATGGCAACTGTTCTGTCGGCGACACGGGCCGACTAAAGCGACACGGGCCGACTAAAGTCGGCCCCTACGTACGTAGAGGCCGGCTTCAGCCGGCCTGACAAGGAGAGGCAATGGCAACTGTTCTGTCGGCGACACGGGCCGACTAAAGTCGACGCGGGCCGACTAAAGTCGGCCCCTACGTACGTAGAGGCCGGCTTCAGCCGGCCTGACTAGGAGAGGCAATGGCAACTGTTCTGTCGGCGACACGGGCCGACTAAAGCGACGCGGGCCGACTAAGTCGGCCCCTACGTACGTAGAGGCCGGCTTTAGCCGGCCTGACTAGGAGAGGCAATGGCAACTGTTCTGACCGACAAGACGCACGCGTTCGAGGCCGCGAAGAAAGCCGGCCGCACTCCGTTCAAAGTCGCGGACCTGCAGCTCGCCGAGTGGGGCCGCAAGGAGATGCGGCTCGCCGAGCACGAGATGCCCGGGCTGATGGCGCTGCGCGCGCGCTACGGCGCGAAGAAGCCGCTCGCCGGCGCGCGCATCATGGGCAGCCTGCACATGACCATCCAGACGGCCGTCCTCATCGAGACGCTGACCGAGCTCGGCGCCGACGTGCGCTGGGTCTCGTGCAACATCTTCTCGACACAGGACCACGCGGCCGCGGCGGTCGTCGTCGGCCGCCCCGAGACCGGCGGCACGGTGAGCGCGCCGAAGGGCACGCCGGTGTTCGCGTGGAAGGGCGAGACGCTCGAGGAGTACTGGTGGTGCACGGTCGAGGCGCTCGTGTGGCCCGACGGCGGCGGGCCGTCGCTCATCGTCGACGACGGCGGCGACGCGACGCTGTTCGTGCACAAGGCCGCCGAGTTCGAGAAGGCGGGCAAGGTGCCCGCGTTCAACCCGGACAAGGATCCCGAGGAGTGGGGCGTCATCCTCGACGCGGTGTCGAAGGAGCTGAAGGCCAACCCGGGCCGCTGGACGAAGCTCGCCGCCGGCATCCGCGGCGTCAGCGAGGAGACGACGACCGGCGTGCACCGGCTCTACCAGATGCAGGAAGCCGGCACGCTGCTGTTCCCCGGCATCAACGTCAACGACTCGGTGACCAAGAGCAAGTTCGACAACATCTACGGCTGCCGCCACTCGCTGCCGGACGGCCTGGCGCGGGCGACCGACGTCATGCTCGGCGGCAAGGTGGCCGTGGTGATGGGCTACGGCGAGGTGGGCAAGGGCTGCGCGCAGGCGCTGCGCGGCCAGGGCTGCCGCGTCATCGTCACCGAGATCGACCCGATCTGCGCGCTGCAGGCGGCGATGGAGGGCTTCGAGGTCAAGACGCTCGAGGACGTCCTCGACCAGGCCGACATCTTCATCACGGCGACGGGCAACTTCAACATCATCACCACCGGGCACATGTCGCGGATGAAGGACAAGGCCATCGTCGGCAACATCGGCCACTTCGACAACGAGATCGACATGGCCGGGCTGAAGAAGGTGAAGGGGATCGAGAAGATCAACATCAAGCCGCAGTACGACGAGTGGCGCTTCCCGGACGGCCACAGCGTGCTGATCCTGGCCGAGGGCCGGCTGCTGAACCTCGGCTGCGCCACCGGCCATCCGAGCTTCGTGATGTCCGCGTCGTTCACCAACCAGGTGCTGGCGCAGCTCGAACTCAACGCCAACGCCGAGAAGTACGGCAAGACGGTGACGATGCTGCCGAAGGCGCTGGACGAGGAGGTGGCGCGGCTGCACCTCGATCACCTCGGGGTGAAGCTGACGGAGCTCTCGAAGGAGCAGGCGGACTACATCGGCGTGCCGGTGGAGGGACCCTACAAGCCGAACCACTATCGGTACTAGTTCCCCACCCGGCGGTAGGCGGTAGGGGCAGGGGGCAGGCGACTCGCGCCAGCCCCCTGCTCACTCGAGCGCGACTCGTATCAGCGCGACGATCACGCTGACGAGGACCCCGAACTGGAAGCTGACCAGCCACATGAACTGGCGCTCTCCCCGCCGATCGAGGCGTTCGAGCCAGCCGTTGACTTCCTGAAAGCGCCGGTCCATATCGCCGAACCGGCGGTCCACATCGCCGAACCGGCGATCGACCTCCCCGAATCGGCGATCGACCTCCCCGAATCGGCGGTCCAGGTCTCGGGTAAGATCTTCCCGAAGCTGGCCGAACTGGCGGGTCATCTCTGCCCGGAGATCGACCAGTGCATCCACCTTCGCTTCGACGGAAGTGAGCCGTTCTTCCACGTTTGCCATGTAAGAGCTCGTGTCCGGGCTCTCGCGCCCGATTCTAGCATCGTCGGTAGAGCACGGAACGTGCCGCTATAATCCGGCAGGCCGTTGATGTCGCTCGCCGTCGGCACGCGCGTCGGTCCGTACGAGATTACTGGCACGCTGGGCGCCGGCGGCATGGGCGAGGTCTACCGCGCCCGCGACCCACGCCTCGGTCGCGACGTCGCGCTGAAGGTCCTGCCGGACGCGTTCGCCGGCGACGCCGAGCGACTGGCCCGGTTTCAGCGCGAGGCGCAGGTGCTCGCCTCCCTCACGCATCCCAACATCGGCGCGATCTACGGACTCGAAGAGACCGGCACGACGCGCGCCCTGATCCTCGAGCTCATCGAGGGAGACACGCTCGCCGACCGCATCGCGCGCGGGCCGATTCCCGTGGATGAGGCGGTGCCCATCGCCAGGCAAATCGCGGAAGCGCTGGAAGCCGCCCACGAGCAGGGCATCGTTCACCGCGACCTCAAGCCGTCGAACATCAAGGTGTCCACCGACGGCGTCGTCAAAGTGCTCGACTTCGGGCTGGCGAAGCTGGCGCAGGCCTCCGGGCCCGGGCTTCAGGCCGCAGACGTCACGGCCTCGCCGACGATCACGTCGCCGGCGGCAATGACCGGCATCGGCATGATTCTCGGCACGGCAGTCTACATGGCGCCCGAGCAGGCGAAGGGGCGGCCCGCCGACAAGCGCAGCGACGTCTGGGCGTTCGGCTGCGTGCTCTACGAGATGCTGGCGGGCACGCGCGCGTTCGAGGGCGAGGACATCGGCGACACGCTCGGCAACGTGATGAAGGTCGAGCCGAACTGGGCGCTGCTGCCTTCGGGCCTCTCCCCCGGTCTCGTCATCTACATCAAGCGGTGTCTGCACAAAGATCCGAAGCAGCGCATCCCTGACATCGCGGCCGTGCGCCTGGCGCTCGAGGGCGCGTTCGAGACGGCGGCGCCGCAGGTGACATCGTCCGCCACCGCATCGTCGCGCGGACGACTGCTCTGGATGGTCGCGACCGGTGCCGCGGTCGTCGGGATGATGGCGCTCGCGCTTCCCGCCGTGCGGCATCTGCGCGAGACGCCACTGCCCGAGACGCGCGTGGACCTCGTCACGCCCGCCACCGACCAGCCCACGGACTTCGCCCTTTCACCCGACGGCCGGCAGATCGTCTTCGTGGCGTCGGGCGACGGCGTCTCCCGCCTCTGGCGGCGCTCGCTGGCGACGACGACGGCGCAGCCGCTGGCGGGTACCGAGGGGGCGCTCTCTCCGTTCTGGTCGCCCGATGGCCGCGCCGTGGGGTTCTTCGCCAATGGCCAACTGAAACGGATCGACCTCGGTGGCGGCGCGCCGCAAACCGTCGCCCCGGCGTCGGTCCCCCGCGGCGGGACCTGGAATGCCGACGGCGTGATCCTGTTCGCGCCAAGCTTCGGGGGCACACTGGTCCGCGTGCCGGCCTCGGGCGGCGCCCCCGTCGCGGTCACCACCCTCGCCGGCCAGACCAGCCACCGGTGGCCGTCGTTTCTGCCCGATGGCCGGCACTTCCTCTTCTACGCGATAGGGACGCCGGACACCGGGGGGATCTACCTGGGGACGCTCGACGCGTCCGACACGCACCGGCTGACGGCGGCCGACGCGGCGGGCGTCTACCGGGCGTTGCCGTCGGCCCCCGCGGACGGGTGGCTGTTGTGGGTGCGCGCGGGGACGCTCGTGGCCCAGCGCCTGGACGTGGCGCGCGCGGCGCTCACCGGGGACCCGGTGACGCTGGCCGATGCGGTGGCGGTCGATCCGACACTCAGTGGCGCCGCGGTGTCGGTGTCGACGAGCGGGCTGGTCGCGTATCGGACGGGCGGAGGCAGCCGGCGGCAACTCACCTGGGTGGACCGGTCGGGGAAGGCGCTCGGCCCGCTGGGCGCACCCGATGAGAATGGTCTGCTCGCCCCCAGCGTGTCGCCCGATGGGCAGCGGGTGGCGGTGGTCCGCACGGTGCAGGGCAACAGGGACCTCTGGCTGCTGGACGGCGCCCGCACGAGCCGGTTCACGTTCGACGCGGCGCTGGATCGCTTCCCCATCTGGTCCCCCGACGGCACGCGGATCGCGTTCGACTCGAATCGGACGGGGCCCCGTCACCTCTACGTGAAGGCGGCCGGCGGCGCGGGCGTGGAGGAGGTGCTCGTGACGTCCCCGCAGGCCACGGTCGCCACCGACTGGTCCGCGGACGGCCGGTTCCTGCTCTATTTCAGCATCGACCCGCAGACGAACTCGGACCTCTGGGTGCTCCCGCTGGAGGGCGATCGCACGCCGCGGGTGTTCCTGAAGACCCCCTTCGAGGAACGCCACGGCACGTTCTCGCCGGACGGACGCTGGGTGGCCTATCAGTCGAACGAATCGGGACGCGAGGAGATCTACATCCGGCCGTTCGCGGGGCCTGCCGTGGCTGGCGCGAGCGCCGCCGCGGCGGGTGGGCAGTGGCAGGTGTCGACGGCGGGCGGCACCTTTCCGCGCTGGCGGCGCGACGGCCGGGAACTCTACTACCTCGCGCCCACTGGCGCGTTGATGGCGGCGCCGATCGCGGTCACCGGGGCCACGCTCGCGCCGGGCGCGCCGGTGGCGCTCTTTCCCACGCGGATCGTGGGCGGCGGCGCGGACACCGGCCTGGGCCGGCAATACGACGTGACCCGCGACGGGCGCTTCCTGATCAACACGGTGCTGGACGACGCCGCGGCGCCGATCACGTTGCTGATGCACTGGGCGCCTGACGCGACGCCGTAGCGGCGCGTGGCGGATTGGTCCTCGTCGGTCGCAGCGTCGAGCGATTCGGCGGGAACCTCCGGCGCGTACGCGGGCCGCCCCGTATAATCACGCCGGTTCTCCCGCATGGCCCTCATTCCCGGCACGCGGCTCGGCGTCTACGAAGTCACCGCCCAGATCGGGGAGGGCGGGATGGGCGCGGTCTTCCGGGCGCGCGACACGAAGCTCGATCGTGACGTCGCCATCAAGGTGCTGCCCGAGGCGTTCGCGCACGACGCGGACCGCCTGGCGCGCTTCACGCGCGAAGCCAAGACGCTCGCCGCGCTGAATCACCCGCACATCGCCCAGATCCACGGCCTCGAAGAAAGCGCGGGCATCACCGCCCTGGTGATGGAATTGGTCGAGGGCGACGATCTGTCGCAGCGGATCGCGAAGGGCGCGATTCCCCTCGACGAAGCCTTGCCGATCGCGACGCAGATCGCCGAGGCGCTCGAGGCGGCGCACGAGCAAGGCATCATTCATCGCGATCTCAAACCGGCCAACATCAAAGTCCGTCCCGACGGCACGGTGAAGGTGCTGGACTTCGGGCTCGCGAAGGCGATGGAGCCTGCGGGCGCGATGCCGGCGGGCCACTCGATGATGCCGACCATCACCTCGCCGGCCATGACGCAGGCGGGGATGATCCTCGGCACCGCGGCCTACATGGCGCCCGAGCAGGCGCGCGGCAAACCGGTGGACAAGCGCGCCGACATCTGGGCGTTTGGCGCGGTGCTGTTCGAGATGCTCTCGGGCCGGCGCGCGTTCGCGGGCGAGGACGTGGGGCAGACGCTCGCACGCGTCGTCGAGCGCGAGCCCGACTTCGCCGCGCTGCCGGCGACGGTGCCCGCGCATGTCGGTCAGGCGATCCGCGTGTGCTTGCGCAAGGATCCGAAGCAGCGCGCGCAGGCCATCGGTGACGTGCGCCTGGCGCTCGAGGGCGCGTTCGAGACGGCGGCGCCGCGGACGACGCCGTCCGCCACCGCATCGTCGCGCGGACGACTGCTCTGGATGGTCGCGACCGCCGCGGTCGCGGCGTCGGCCGCTCTGGCGGCGGTGGCGGGGTGGTGGCTCAAGCCCTCCGCCGCGCCACGTGTTGAGCGGTTTGCCGTGACTCTTCCGCCCGGCGGCGAGTTCGGGCCGGGGACACGCCGTCTCGTCGCCATCTCGCCCGACGGCATGCGCATCGTCTATGCCGCAAACAATCGCCTGAATCTGCGGACGCTCGACACGCTCGTCGCGGTGCCGGTTCCGGGAACCGACGGAACAGGCACGAACCCGGCGATGCAGCCATTCTTTTCGCCCGACGGGCAGTGGGTTGCCTACTGGCACAACGGCCAGCTGCGCAAAGTGGCGGCCACCGGCGGCGCCCCGATCGCCCTTGCTACGGTCACAGGAATCTTCAGCGGGAGCTGGGGACCGGACGACAGCATCGTCTACAGCTCGGGCTCCGACATCTGGAAGATACCGGGTGCGGGAGGGACGCCGGAACAGATCGTGAAGGTCGCGGCAGGCGAGGTGGTGCAGGGTCCGCAGATGCTGCCGGGAGGGCAGCACGTCCTGTTCACCGTCAGCAAGGGGGGATCGAACTGGGACGCGGCGCAGATTGTTGCGCATTCGCTGCGCGACGGGACGCGAACCGTGCTCGTCGACGGCGGGCGCGATGGACGGTACGTGCGCACCGGCCATCTGATTTATGCGTCCCGCGGCACGCTGTTCGGCGTACCGTTCGACCGCAACACGATGCAACGCTCCGGCGGCCCCGTCTCACTCGAGGACGGCGTCGCCGACGCCGGACCTGCCAGCGGCGCTGCGCACTTCGCCGTCTCCGATGAGGGAACGCTGACGTATGTGCCCGGTGGCTCCGCGAACGCCCTTCGCGCGCTGACGTGGGTGGACCGCCAGGGTCGCGAGGAGCCGATTGCGGCGCCGCTGCGGCCGTACGCGTACGCGCGCCTCTCTCCCGACGGTACCAGAATCGGCCTCGACATCCGCGATGACACGAGCGGCATCTGGACCTGGGACATCGCGCGGCAGACGCTGACGCGCCTGACGTTCGATGCCGGCCTCAATCGGGGCGTGGTGTGGTCGCCCGACGGACGCCGCATTGCGTTTTCGGCGCAGCCTGAGGGCCGCGAGAACGTCTTCTGGCAGGCGGCGGACGGCGCGGGGATGGTTGAACAGCTGACGCGCGAAGACCGGGGCACGTTTCCTGTCTCCTTCACTCCCGACGGCAAACGCCTCGTCGTCATCCAGCCGTCGGGCGCCCCGCCACGCGACCTGGCGGTCGTATCGCTCGACGGCGATCGCAAGGTGCAGCCACTCTTGAACGGCGAGTTCGACGAAACCAACGGCGAAATATCGCCAGATGGCCGCTGGCTCGCCTACGAATCGCTCGAGTCCGGCCGCCAGGAGGTGTACGTGCGGCCGTTTCCCGCTGTCGAATCGGGCCGTTGGCAGGTGTCCTCCGACGGCGGGTCGCGGCCCGTCTGGGGGCGCAACGGCCGCGAGCTGTTCTACTGGGTCGATGATGGCACCGTGATGGCGGCGGACCTTCAGGCGGGTCCAACCTTCGTGGCCGGCACCCCGCGGCGCGTGATCAGCGGCCGGTACGTCGCGCCGCTGAACGGGCGCCCGTTCGACGTCACGCGGGACGGCCGCCGTTTCCTGATGATCAAGACACCCGACACCACGAGCGACACGGCCGAACGGCCGCGCGTCGTCGTCGTCCAGGGCTGGTTCGAAGAGCTGAAGCGCCGCGTACCGGTTCCGTGAACGACATCGCCCGCATCGAGCCGCTGGACGAATTCGACCGGCGGCTGCTCTCCCACGTCCGGCCGCCTGACTGGCGGAATCCCGCACCGAAACCGAAGTACGACCTCGTCGTCATTGGCGGCGGCACCGCCGGCCTCGTGAGCGCGACAGGCGCCGCGGGGCTGGGGGCGCGCGTCGCGCTCGTCGAGCGTGCGCTGCTCGGCGGCGACTGCCTGAACACCGGCTGCGTGCCGTCGAAGGCGCTGCTGCGTTCCGCCCGCGCGGTGCACGAGGCGCGCGAGGCGACGGCGGTCGGCGTGTGCACGACCACGGAGGTGGACTTCGGCGCGGTGATGGCGCGCGTGCGAGCACGCCGCGCCGACATCGCGCACCACGACTCGGCGGCGCGGTTGACCTCGAGCGGCGTGGACGTGTTTCTCGGCCAGGCGTCGTTCTGCGCGCCGGACGCGGTCATGGTGGACGGGCGGACGCTGCACTTCCGCCGCGCGGTGATCGCCACCGGTGGGCGGCCCACGGTGCCGGAGTTCCTGGCGGGCCGTCACGACCCGCCCTGCGAGAGCGGTGCGCGCGCGCCGTTCCTCACCAGCGAGACGATCTTCTCGCTCACCGAGCAGCCACGCGAGCTGATCGTGCTCGGCGCGGGCCCGATCGGCTGCGAGATGGCGCAGGCGTTCGCGCTGCTCGGCACGCGCGTGACGCTCATCGACGGCGCGCCCCGCATCCTCCCCAACGAGGACGCCGACGCCTCCGCGATCCTCGCGCGCCGCCTCGACGTCGAAGGCATCCGCATCGTCACCGGCGAGGAGATCAAAGAGGTCACGACGACGCCGTCGGGCCGCATCGCCATCAACCTGGCGCGTCGGGATGCCACCGGCGACGTGCTGCTCGTGGCGATTGGGCGCACGCCGAACGTGGACGGCCTGAACCTCGCGGCTGCCGGCGTGGCGCATGGTCCGCAGGGCGTGCAGGTCACCGATCGCCTGCAGACGACGAACCGGCGCGTCTACGCAGCGGGCGACGTCTGCTCGCGGTTCAAGTTCACGCACGCCGCGGACGCCATGGCACGGCTCGTCATTCAGAACGCGCTGTTTTTCTGCCGCCGCCGCGCAAGCGCGCTCGTCATCCCGTGGTGTACGTACACGTTCCCGGAGGTCGCCCACGTCGGCGTGACGGCCGACGAGGCGCGCGGCCACGCCACCACGATCACCGTCACGCTCGGGGACGTCGATCGCGCCGTCGTCGACGAGGAGACCGACGGCTTCCTCCGCGTGCATCACCGGAACGGCACCGTCGTCGCGGCAACGATGGTGGCGCCGCATGCGGGCGAGGTGATCGGGCAGATCGCGTCCGTGATGCGGCGCGGGGCGCGGCTCGACGAGCTGTCGTCGGACATCTTTCCGTATCCGACCGTGGCCGAAGCGCTGCGCAAGGCCGGCGACGCCTATCGCCGCACGCGCGTGACGCCGGGCGTTCGCTCCGCGCTTGGTCGATATTTCAGGTTCTTCCGATGATCCTCACGCTCCTGATCGTGCTCGCGCAGACGGCAGCCGACGTCGAGGCGATTTACACGAAGGGCCTCGCCGATGCGCGCGCGGCGTTCGAGAAGGGCGCCCCGCCCGAATCCCTCGTGCCGGTCCGTGAGGCGATCGCCGCACTGTTGAAGATCTCGGGGGAACGTCCCGCACAGGCCGAGATTGCGCGGCTGACGCTGCAGGCCGCGGCCGCCGGCGCGCAGAGCGAGCGCGACGAGATGACGCTCTACCTGGACCAGGCGACGCGCATGGAGATTCTGCAGCTCGAGGCGAAACAGCCTGGCGCGCCGGGCGTGAGCGCGCTCGAGGTCGCCGGCGACCTCTGGCTGCAGGTGTTCCGCTACGACGAGGCGATCGAGGCCTACGCGCGCGCGGCACAATACCTCGGCGAGACGCCGCGCATCCGTGAGGGTCTCGCCCGCGCGCGGGCACGCCTGAAGGCCGTCACACCTCGATGACCTACCGTTACCGGCCGGACGTGCTCGAGCAGCTCGCCCGGCACGGCCTGCAGCCGACGCCGACGACGCCGCCGGAGCGCGTCCGCGAGTTCGTGAACGATCTGTACCGCTACGAGCTGCAGCGGCTTCGCGGCCGCCTGCTGCGGCGCGAGTTTCCCAGGTCCAGCTACTACGACCGCGTGGTCGACGTACGGAACCGCTACCGGGTGCTGGCGCTGAGGCCGTCTGAACTCGTGGAATAACATAGACGGAGTGACCGACACCCGGACGATCGCGTCCAAGCTCCCGTCCACCGGCACGAGCATCTTCACCGTGATGTCGCGCCTGGCGGAGGAGCACGGCGCCATCAACCTGTCGCAGGGGTTTCCCGACTTCAACACCGCGCCCGAGCTGATCGAGGCGGTCGCGCGCTACATGCGCGACGGCTTCAACCAGTACGCGCCCATGCCGGGCGTCTACGCGCTGCGCGAGGCGCTGGCGAAGAAGATCGAGCTGCTCTACGGGCGCCGCTACGACCCGGGGACGGAGATCACGATCGCCTCGGGCGCCACCGAAGCCATCTATTCGACGCTCACCGCGCTGGTACACCCCGGCGACGAAGTGGTCCTGCTGCAGCCGGCGTACGATTCCTACGCGCCGGCGGTGCGGCTCAGCGGCGGCATCCCGCGCTACGTGACGCTGCGCCGCCCCGACTACCGCATCGACTGGGACGAGGTGCGCCGGGCGGTCTCGCCGCGCACGCGCGTCATCATGCTCAACTCGCCGCACAACCCGACCGGCACGACGCTCGACCGCGACGACATGCGCGAGCTCGCGCGCGTCCTCGGCGCCACCGATGCGCTGGTCGTCTCCGACGAGGTCTACGAGCACATCGTCTACGACGGCGCGCGCCACGAGAGCCTCGCGCGCTATCCGGACATCGCCGATCGGGCGGTCGTGATCAGCTCCTTCGGGAAGACGTACCACGCGACCGGCTGGAAGGTGGGATACGCGGCGGCGCCGCAGCCGATCTCGGCCGAGATCATGCGCGTCCACCAGTTCGTGACCTTCGCCGTCAACGGCGCCATCCAGCGCGCCTACGCGGAGTTGGTGAACCGCGACCCGTCGAGCGCCGCGCTGGCCCCCTTCTACCAGGCCAAGCGCGACAGGTTCCTCGAGCTGCTGCGGGGTTCGCGCTTCACGCCGCTCGCGTGCCGCGGCACGTATTTCCAGATGGTGGACTACTCGGAGATCACCGACGAAGCGGACTCCGACTTCGCGCTGCGGCTGATTCGCGAGCACGGCGTCGCCGCCATCCCCATCTCGCCGTTCCTGTCCGGCGAAGAGCCCGGACCGGTGCTCCGTCTCTGCTTCGCGAAGAAGGACGAAACGCTGGAGCAGGGCGCAGAGCGGCTGCGCGGGGTGTGAGATGGATAGGAGGAAGGAGGCAGGAGGAAGAAGGAAGGGCGCTCGTGTTCTTCTGTGTCTGACACTCTTCCTCCTATCTCCTTCCTCCTATCTCCTTCCTCCTGCCTCCTGCCTCCTGCCTCCTTCCTCCTTCCTCCTATCTCCTGCCTCCTTCCTCCTGTCCCAGGAGAACCCGCTGCCGGACCTCGACACCGTCTACACGAGCGTGCGCGAGAACCTCGCGCGCGCCCAGCGCTCGACGCATCTCTACGCGTTCAAGGAGCGCCGTACCGACCTGCACACGAACGTGTTCGGCAAGCTCGGCACCGACGGCCTCCGTGTCTTCGAGGTCTACCCGTCCCCGACCGTCCGCCTGACCTACCGCCGCGTCATCGAGCGCAACGGCATGCCGGTATCCGCCGCGGAGCTCGCGCAGCAGGATCGCGAGTACCGCGAGCGCGTGATGGACGCGCAGCGGCGGCCGCGCGCGAACGACTCCGCCGCGGCGCGCCAGCGCGGTGAACGGATGATCGCCGACGTCGTGGAGACCCTGCAGTTCGCGCTGACCGGGCGCGCCACGCGCGACGGGGTGCAGGCGCTCGTCGTGACGTTCTCGCCGAAGCCCAACGCCCGGCCGGTCACGCGCGAAGGCCGCATCGCGCAGAAGTTCGGCGGCACGGTCTGGATTCAGGAGTCGAATTTCGAGGTGCTGCGCGTCGAGGCGAAGGCCGTCGACGACCTGTCGTTCGGCTACGGCCTGGTGGCGAGGCTCAGCGAGGGCACCACGGCGCTCCTGGTCCGCGAGCCGGTGGACGACGACATCTGGATGCCGACCGAGCTGCGGCTCACCGGCCGCGGCCGCGCGGCGCTCGGCCTTCGCCGCCTCGTCATCGATTACGTGGTGGAGTGGTTCGACTACCGGCGGCTCCCGTTCGAGTCACCGGCGCCGTTCCTGGACCTTGAGAAATCCCAATGACCAAATCCCAAATCCCAAATCCCAATGACCAAGGAGGACTATGTCTTTGGGATTTGGGATTTGGTCATTGGGATTTGGTCATTGGGATTTGGTCATTGGGATTTGGTCATTGGGATTTGGTCATTGGGATTTGGTCATTGGGATTTGGGATTTGGGTCTTGGACGTTGATCCGGGGGTAGACAGCCAACCCTGCCGCCGCCCACAGTAGCGCGCGGACACGCCGCGCGAGCGCCAGCGCGCCACCCCCGCCCAGCCCCAGCGCCGCCACCACCGCCGCGTTGGACGCCTCGAGCGCGCCGATGTTGGCGGGAATCGCCGCCGACGCCACGCTGGCCAGTCGCGTGAACGTCTCGATCACCAGCCCGTGCATG
>Ga0194120_10006528_pt1 | contig 16436 bp, 17 predicted proteins | sample TA2MahCa65mmetaG_FD_148642 | JGI IMG/M metagenome (GOLD analysis project Ga0194120, IMG submission 148642) | Freshwater microbial communities from Lake Tanganyika, Tanzania - TA2015019 Mahale Deep Cast 65m | ecosystem: Environmental > Aquatic > Freshwater > Lake | place: Tanzania: Lake...
CAACGCGGACATCAAGAGAGAGGAGGCCGACGATCAGGTGCTGCGCTTCCTCGCGTTCTGGAAGGGCATCCAGCGCGGCGTCCAGCCCACGCTTGTCTTCGACTCGCGGTTTACCGCCTACAGCCAGCTCTCGGAGCTCAACGCCCAGGGCGTCAAGTTCATCACCCTCCGCCGCCGCGGCAAGAAACTGCTCGACGAGGTGGACGCTCTATCGCCCTGGCAGCGCATTCATGTGCCCCATGCCAAGCGCAAGTACCCGAACCCCGAGGTCCACGAGTCCACGATCACGCTCCGCGGCTACGACGGAAACCTTCGCCAGGCCGTCGTTCGTGGCAACGGGCATGAGAAGCCGTCCTTCCTGATCAGCAACGACTTCGAGGCGCCGATCGACCTACTCGTCGGCAACTACGCGAGACGATGGCGCGTCGAGAACGGGATCGCCGAGGCCGTGAAGTTCTTCCACCTCAACGCCCTGTCCTCGCCGATCCTCACAAAGGTGCACTTCGACGTCGTCATGACCGCCGTCGCTGACACGCTCTACGCCATGCTGGCCAAGAAGCTGCGCGGCTTTGAGGACTGCGACGCCCCAAAGCTCTACCGGCACTTCATTCGAGGCCAATCCACGGTCGGAATCGAGAACGGCGAAGTAGTCGTCACCTTCGCCCGCCAGGCCCACAACCCGATCCTGAGAGACGCCCCTTGGGATCACCAGCATCTCAAGCTCGCGGGCCTGGACGGTGCGCCCCTCGCCTTCAGGTTCCTATGACACTGGGTCGATCGTTATGGCATGTCGTCGCTGAAAGGCCCTGCGAAAATCGGTGTTTAGCGAGGACAGAAGCCTTGGGAGCTGACTTCATCGAAAGGGCGACCCCGGCGTTCCAGAAGCGGTGGGATCGCGGCCGCGAGGCACTCGGAACAGCCAACTTTTTACACGCAGCCCGCGGTCAGCGATCCGGTGCATCCTTGCCGACATCGTGGACAACGTGCAAATCGAGAAGGGGACCAGCTACACGATGGAGGTCCACGAAGGCGTGCTGATTGGCCGGTATGGCACCAGCGTGGTGCTGCGTGCCAAGAACGTGAGCCCCGAGCTGCTACAAGCTGTCCGCGACTCCTACGGCGTCGCAAAGGGCACCGTCGAGGAAGTCCATGATGTTGCCGGAGTGGTGGAGCTGTTTCTGTGCTAGGGCGGTCTGTCCGGTCGACGAGCGCATGGTGTCTGGACGCAGCAAGGCCAAACCCTCGGCCTGAGGACCCGGTGAGTAGTCGAGAACGCAGACTCTGGCACAACCCCGCCCCCGGTACTGGCTCCCTGGGTTGTCAGGCTTGCCCGGAGCGACTCCTGTGTGGCGGCCTGCGACTCGGGGTGCCGCTGTACGACTGCCTCCAGCTTTGCTGTGGCAGACCCGGCAAGTGCGATCGGGTGTGCAGGAAGAACCCCGACTTCGCCAGGCGAGTGCGGGAGATCCATGGCTTCTCGCTCTGCAATGTGCCCCGCGGTCCTGTCCTGGTTCCCCCGAGTCTCCCGGACTTCGTGCCGCTCCTCTACCACCGCACGGGGCTCACCCGACCAGTTGGCACCAAGGCCGCGGCTGTCCCGCTATACAGGCTCTTCGACCGGAAGCTCGGCGTCTCCCGGTTCTCAACCCCCCAGGCGCTTGCAGATGCGTTCAGCCTGGCTCCTGGCACCGTGGTTCTGGCGAGCGGTACTGATCGCGACCCGCCGCTGGAGCGGTGGTGGAACCTCGGCGAGCAGGCGCGTCGGGAGATCATTCGGGCGATCCGCGCCGCCGGTGTCGGGATCGTGACGACCCCGAACTATAGCCTGTTCGTGGATCGGCCCCGGTGGGACGACCTCCATGCCATCAAGCGCATCGCCGAGACCTACGGCGAATTCCTGGCGGAGGGAATGCCCGCCGCTCTCCACGTCAACGGCCGGACCGAGGTCGATTTCTACCGGTGGGCCGAGTTCATCGCCTCCCGTCCGGAAGTCACCCATATCGCCTACGAGTTCACCACCGGCACCGGCCGGGCGGCCCGCTGCCAGCAGCACGCCTTATGGCTCCGGACCCTGGCCAGCCAGGTGGGCCGCCCACTACACCTCATCGTCAGAGGCGGCACGGAGGTACTGCCGATTTTGGCCGCCGCCTTCACCCGGATCACGTTCATTGACACGTCCGCGTTCATGAAAACGATCCACCGCCAGAGCGCCCACAGGAGAGGCTTGAGGGCCATCGCGTGGAAGGCGACGCCGACCGAGCCGGGCACCCCACTGGACGGCCTGTTCGAGGACAACACAGCGGTCGTGGCGGGGTGGCTCACCACGTTGCTCCAGGCTAGAGCCGAAAACGCCCGATAATGCCTACCGAAAGCGAACGGTTCTTCAACTTCTCGGCGCTCGATGGGGTCGCTCTTGCGGCAGAGCGAGGACGCCTGCACGGGGACTCGATGCCGGCGTGGGTCGCTGGGGGAATTGGGCCGATCATCGAGTTGGCGCTGACCGCCGCCATCGGCCATCTACCGAGGCCCAGTGCGGCGCCCTGGCTAGCGCTGGGCGGGCTGTCGGGTTTTGCAGCCGCCATGAACAATGACCAAACCTTGTGGTTACAGGATGACGGGTCGATGGGGTTCGTCAGGACCAGGACGGCCCGGCCGGGTTACTCAACGGCCTGGAACTCTTTCCGGTATGCGGCCGATCGTGCCGCGGTGGCGTCAGGCTTCGCCAAGTCCGACGCGGCCAAGTTTATCGGGGCTCTCACTGAATTGCATGACAACGTCGACGAACACTCGGGCCGCCCGAAATCCGGGCTTGTCGGCTTCCAGGGGAGAACCGGAGAGTTCGAGATGGTCGTCGCCGATCGGGGGGTGGGCGTCCTTGAGAGCCTGCGATCCGGTCCGGACTACCGTGACCTCAAAGACTCCGGCTCGGCGCTGGAGCTGGCCTTGACCGAAGGTGTCTCCAGGTATGGCGCCAACTCCGGGCGGGGCCTCGGCTACCGGCCGATTTTCGTCGGTCTGGCGAACCACAACGGTTGCCTACGCTTCCGTTCCGGGGATCATGCTCTCGTGATCGATGGCCGCTTCTCGCTGATGACGGCCAGAGTGGCGCCCAAAGCGACGATGGCGGGGTTCCTCGCCTCCGTCGTCGTGAGCGCTTGATTAAGCTCTTGCCGCCAGGTTCCAAGGTCCTGGCGGCCTGGCGAAATCGCGGACACGGGCTCCTTCTCTTTTTTTAGCCCTTTAACGCACCCATAACAGGCGACCAGTCAATGGTGACCACCCGCGCCCGTTCGAGCGGGGTGGCCATGTCCTTGCAGATCTTGAGGATCGCCCGGTGCTGCTGGCGGTTGTCGGTGGCGGCAAGGCGAGGATAGCCAAGGCGGCCCAGGTGGCTGAACAGGTTGCCGATGTTGCGGATGCCGGGCAGGTATAGTGCGGTCTTGTCGACCAGGTAGCCCAGGACCAGGACGTCGCCTTCGATCACCACCTGCTCCTGCAAGGGCAGGTCCAGGCCCTCAAGCGCGGCCGACAGGCCCGGTAGGATCCCGGGCCACTTCCGGTTGATCGCGGCCAGCAACTCCCCGTTGCCGGCGAGGGCGAGGTAGCGCTCCAGGATGTACCAGGCGAGGCGGTGCGGGACATGTGCCTCCACTCCGAGGCCACTGGCAGCTTCTGCTCGCAACCGGTCGAGTTCCCGGCTGGCCTTGTGCAGCAGGCCCTGGAGAACAGGCAGACCGCTCTCGACGGCCACGATGCGCTGGATGCCGTTGCGGATGGCCGGGAGGTGGAACTTGGTGGGTACTCGGAACATCAGGCTGATCAGCCGTTCTGGCGGTACAGGCTGGTTCTTGATCTTGCGGGGGCCCTGGTAGAACCGGTAGTTGGCCGGTACCGCCTCCTCGGTGGTGTCCATGCCGATTAAGTGGGCCTCTGCCTCGATGGCGGGGTTTAGCGGCGGCCGGTGCTCGAAGTGCCCGCCGCCGTCGACACGAAGGGGGCCGAATTCCTGGAGCAGCGGTTGAACCTGGGGATCGCGCACGCGGCCGGTCACGAGGGTGAACTCGGCGTGGGCCACCTGATGAACGGCATCGACGTGGACCTGCTCGAACCCTGGCACCATCCGAGCCCACGCATCCAGGACAGGCGTGCCCTTGCAGATCAGCTCGCCGTACAGGGTCAAGACGTACTTTGCGTCATCCAGGTCCCGGCATCGGCGAGCCAGGCAGTCGAGGCACACGGCCAGGCGGTCCGTAAAGACTTCGACGGGCGGAAGGTCGTAAACCACGGGCAGCGGCTCCTCTTCGGCGGGAACTCCCCCTGATTCCAGTATAGGGTCGAGCCCCGGCTCGCCCGAGGTGCCGGACAAAAAATGCAAAAAGCCCAATCGGCCGCCCAGAAGAACGAAGCTATTCAACATCAAGCAATTGCTTGAACCGGAATTCTTCGTAGAGGCAGGGTTCAGGCCGGTGACCGCGGATCTCAAGATCATCATAGAGATCTGGCAGCCGTCCAGCCCGGAGAGGCTCGAAGAAGCGGACGGCTTGGACATCGTCCGCAACCTCAGCGGCTTCTTCAACGTGCTGGCCGACTGGCAAGCCCAGGACGCCCTGTCGGACGCCCGAAGGGAGGAGCCCACCATGGTGACCCAGGTCCCCCCGCTCAGCTTTCCGCAGCGCCTGACCACCGCCGAGGTGGCCAAATTGCTGCGTGTGCGCAAGCCCACGGTCGAGAAGTACTGCCGCGACGGTGAGTTGCCGTCCGCCCGCATCGGCCGCCAGTTCCTCATCGACCCCGCCGATGTGGAGAAATTCATCCGCGACCGCATGGCCCGCTAAGCGCGTGCTAGAGCGAATCTAGAACCAGTCGGCAAAGACGTTCGCAGAGATCCGCATCAATACACAGGTTTTCGGCAGCTTCTGTTCTAGGAAATCACGCAACCTGCTGGCAAATGGGGTAGTTGTTCACGCACTGATCCCACGTTTTCCTAGAACAGCAGATCTACGGTTAAGGTGGCGTTAATTTTGGTTAAGAAACGGTTATAACTATATAGTGGAACGCTTTGCTTCCCAGAAAGGACCGGTGTATGCACAGTACCCTACCCGATTTGCAGGAGGTTGCCAAGAGCATCAACTCCGACTGGAACCGCGGCCTCCCGTGCAACAACCACCCCAGGACGCGCGACAAGTGGACCGATTCTCGTCTCAAGGATCTTCCCACCCACATCAAGTACCACTGCCAGGCCCTCGGGCGGGAAAAACCCGAGGAAATCACCTCCCAGGACCTGGGCGACGAGAAACTGATGCTCACCAGGCAGTACCTTACCCTCCAGGGCAAGGGGGCCGACGTCGTCGCCAACACCATCCGGGCGCTCGTGCTGCTGCGGGAACTCGCGGCCGAGCTTGGCGACGTGATCTATGTGCCGTCCAGGCCGAAGCGGCCCGAGCGGAAAACGTCTACCCTGACGACGGTCATCAACGGCAAGCGGGTGATGAAGGGCAAGACGCCCTACGGCACCTGGAAGAAGTACGGCTTCTCTCGCCGCCAGTGGTCGGCCCAGCTCCTGGCCGAGATGGGGGACATCGAAAACTTCTTCACTAACCGCCTGGCTCGGCACCGCAACAAGCGCGTCGTGAGCCCGGCGTACATGGAAGGCTGGAAGAACCGGGCCGAGCGGGCGTTCGGTCACCTGGTCCACGAGAAGGGCGTCGACCCGGCGACGCTTTCTTTCCGGCTGCTCATCGAGATGCCGTTCATCGAGTCCTTCCGGGAGTCGCTGCACCGGAAGCGCGGCAACCGCGACACGACCGCCACCGACGGCGACGTCTTCCAGTGGCAGCACCTGGCGGCCAACTTCTACAAGGATAAGGCCAAGGCCGACGAGATCGCCGCTTACCGCAAACTGATCGACCCGGAGGTCGTCAAGGACAAGGCCGACCTGGTGCGGACCGTGAAATCCGAAGACCTGTACGACCTCGCCAAGGCCACCGTGGACGAGGCGGCGAGCTACGAGGCAGACCTCAAGCGCAAGTACGACCGAAAGGACGCCGAGGCGATGTCCGCCTACTGGTGGCACGTCGCCGGTGTGGTTTGCTACCTGGTCTCGACCTGGCACCGCGAGCGCAACGTCGTCGAGGCTACCGTCGACAACCTGTTCTACCGGGACGGCTACTGGCAGTTCAGCTACTCCAGGGAGATGATGAAGTCCAAGCGCCCGCGCAACGGCCAGGTGGTCGACCTGCTGGGCGGCCCGGAGTTCCAGGCGTCCGTCAACTTCGTGCTGAAAAAGTGCGAGGAGGTGCGCCCCAGCCTCCTGCGCCGGTTCCGGGCCGAGAACCCGGGCAAACCCGAGCCGACGGAGTTCTTTCTGAACATGCGGGGCAAAGGCTTCTCGAAGTCCGGCCTCCGGATTCTGATCAACTCCCTTTCCAAGCGCTACCTTGGCCTCAAGAAGCGCATCAGCCCTCACCACATCCGGACCATCCAGGCCACGGGCCTCGCGCTGCGTGGCGGTCAGGGCTGCCTGCTAACCATGCAGCACTACCTCGACCACGCCCACTACGCCACGACCGAGAAGTTCTACAACTGGATCAAGTCGGTGTTCAGCGAGGCCATGGTCAAGGAGCAGATGGACCAGCAGGAGCGGCAGAAGAAGGCGGTGGCCGACCTCGGCCGCATGCCCGAGGAGGTGTACGGCATCCTGGCGTCGTTCATCGCCGAGATCAAGGAGGAACTGCGGGGCGTCGCCGGGGCCGCCGAGGCCCTCAACCGGGTGGAAACCCGGCGTCTCGGGGGCCGCGACGCCGGCTAATACGGACTTCGCAGGACCCCCTACCCTCACGGCGCCCGGCACCCTGCCGGGCGCTTTTCCACAGGCCCCGTCATTGGCAGGGCCGCACGGTCGAACCCACAAGGCGCCCTCGGCTCGAAGCCCGGGGCGCCGCTTCTTCATGGAGGACGCGATGGAGTTGATCTTCAAAACCCAGCAGACGCCCCAAGTCGCCGTGGTCAAGACGGCGCTGATGATGGAAGGGACCGGCGGCTCGGTCACCGTGATGGTCGAGCTTCTCAACAACACGGACCGCGACGTGGAAGACCTGGCCGTCTCGATCGCGGCCAAGGATGAGCTGGCCGAGGTCGTCGACCAGGCCGAGATCCTCGCCGGCACGTTGCCGCCCCTGGAGAGGAGGCTCCTCACCTTCAAGTTCCGCCAGAAGGCCGAGGACCTCACGTTCCTTGAACTGCGGGTCAAACACGCTGGCTTCAAGGACCGCCAGACCTAGCACAACGACCCTTTCGCCCGCCCGGGTGCACCCCGGGCGGGCGCTTCTTCTCAGGAGGGATACGAATGAACCAGCAAGCCCCGCTTCGCCTCTCGCCTTCGGCGGTCCGGGCATACCGCGAGTGCCCCTTCAAGTTCGCCATGGACTACGTCCGGCGCCTCCCCGACGACCAGAGGGAGCCCACCCCGGCGCTCGCGGTCGGCAACGCCGTCCACAAGGCCATCGCCACCTTCGCCAAGGCCGGCGGCAAGACCAGGGTGACCAAGGAACAGCTCAGCAGTTTGCTCTTCCGCAATTGGGACCACGGCCAGTTTCCTGACCCCGACGAGGAGCGCAGGCACTTCGCCCGCGCCCAGCGCATGGTCGACGGGTTCTGGGACCGGCCATACCCGGAGGCCGGCGCCTGGGACGTCGCCATCGAGCGCTCCGTAACCTGGGCGGCCCCCCGCTGCGGGATCTTGGCGACTGGCCGGTTGGACCGCGTGTGCATGAGGCCCGCGAACACCATGGAGGTGATTGACTACAAGACCTCGGTGAGGCCCGCCGCCGACGGCGACCTTGCCACCGACGTCCAGGCCCTATTCTACAGGAGCCTTGCCGCCGAGGCGTTCAGGTCGCTTGGCGCCCAGGAGATCCGGATCGCGTTCTACTACCTCGATTCGTGCGCCACGGCGCAGATCGTGTTCGAGCGCGAAGCGTTCCAGGCCGCCTGGCGAGAGATCCAGGATGTGGCCGCACAGATCATCGCGGCCAAGGCGAAGGTGGCCGATGGCTCACCTGGAGACCTTGAGGCCGCCTTCCCCAAGCGTCCCGGCCTGCGCTGCCAGGGGTGTCCCATACGGCGCAAATGCGGCGCCGATCGCTCCTAGAGAAGTGAATCCGATAGCTACGGGCTGGCTGACTGGCCGGCCCATAACCAGGTCTGCGGTCCGAGTGGGCGAGCTGCTGGAGATGGCTCGGCTGGGTGTCGGGTCGCTTCCCTCAGTGCCTTGCCCAGGTTGCTTGCCCTGAGATGACTATTGCGCCCCGAGGCTACTGACAGGCTTCGCACGGGTCGCGAATGGGCGGTAGAATCGGAAGGCGAAGATGATCCACCTGCTCGGGCACATGGCTCCCATTCGATCGAGTCGGCTGGGCCGGGGGCTCGTGTGGGCCCTCATACTCGGCGTCATCGCGCTGTTCTCGTTTCTGCCTTTCGGCCAGCCCGTGGTCGCGTCACCCCTCCGGGCGACCGGCCTCCAGGCACCGGCCGTCCAGGTGCAGATGCCGAGCGACCTCGACGCCCACACTCACCTGGTCTACGTCCAGCGGGACGGCGGGGAAACGTCCTACGGGGCGGCCGAAAATCCCCACCATGTATTCGGTTACCGGAACAAGGCCGACGGCGATCTGCATGGGTTGCCGTCGTTCGAGCATGAACTCTTCGCCGGCCTCCGTGCCTGTGCGTCGCTTCGCCCTGCCAGCGCACGCCATGTAGCGCTTGCAGCCCAGCAACGACTTCACCTCAGATCGCCTCCCTTCGCCCGTTGAGGCCGGTCAGCAACCAGCCGGGCCCTCTCGCCCCTAAGGCGTGATCTCCCGGTGACGCCCTGCCGGCCGGCGGTGCTCACATACTCGGCCGACTGGCCGTCCGGGGAGGGTTACGCATGCCGGAAGTCGTCGCCAGGCAAGCTCTGGCGTCATTCGTGATCTTCTCCTGTATCGGGGTGGGAGTCCTGGTGCTCGTCACCCTGGGGCCGTCGCTGGCTCGGAAAATCCTGGAGCATCCCTCGGGCTTGACTCGTCGGCTGATCCGGGTCGTGACGCTGGTCCTTTCTCTGTTCATCGTGGCAGTCGCCTTGGCGGTCTCCAGGGGGCTCCTGGGTATCGCCGGCCCCTGGAGAATCGTGGTCTCGCTTGTCCTGCCATCCTTCCTTCTGACCTTCGCGGCCCTCGCGCTGATCTGGGCGGGGGCCGTCGGCCAGGCCGTGCCGGTCCTGGCACCCTGGCCGCTCAGGGCGCTGGCGGCGGCGGCCACCGGGTTGGCTGCCTGGCTTACGTTGGGGATGGATTGCCCGGGCCCTGTGTGCCTCGAAGGACAGGCGGTCGCACTGGCTGGCATCGTCCTGGTCGTTCACCGTGGCCGCCAAAGAAATCCAGGGCCACCAAAGACCCAGCATCGAAGAGCCAGCCCACAGCCTGGCTTCGCGTCGGACCGACCCGAGCTTGAGAGACCTGGCTGATCCCCCATGGTGCCGGCGCGATCGATAATCGTGTCTCGTGAGGAGAGGGATGAAGCGGGTGCGGCCCGCCTGGTGTGGCTGGAGGCAGTGCAAACCGATGAAACGACTGGTTCTGGCTTTCGACGGCTCGGAGGGGTCCATGGGAGCCGTCACGGCGCTTTCGCACCTGGATCTCGCGGCGTGGACCGTCGAGCTTGTCACGGTCGTGCCGACGGGAGAATGGCCATCGCGCCAGGTCGCGAAACGTCGCACGCACGTGCAGCGAACCCTGGAACGCCGGGGGGCGCAAGTGTCTCCTCGACTCTTGGAGGGCGAACCTGCGGCCGCGGTCCTCGAAGTGGCCGACCAAGTGAACGCCGACCTGATCGTCCTGGGACCCCGCCGCATCCCCTCCCTGCTGGAGCGCGTCTTCGGCACCGTTTCGCGGGCCGTGATCCGGCGGGCGAGGTGTTGCGTGATGGTCGGCCGACTCACGCTCGCCAAGGAGAGCGCCCTCCTGGTCATCGGGGACGAGGGAGACGTCCGGGCTTTCGGCTCGTGGTGGCCCAGGCTGCCTATCCCCTCGCAGATGGCTCTCGCCATGCAGATCGTGGTGCCGGAGCCCGCTTCGGTGGACGTGGAGGTCCCTGCGCAGATCCTCCACACCGATGCCAGGTCGATCGAGCGGTATCGAGCGGCAGCCCGGGCCTCGTCCAGGTCCGCCATCGAACAGTCGATGCGACGCGTGGTTGGCCCGGCAACGACGTTGACGGCCGACCCCTCAGATTATTCCGACCGGGTTGCGGCCATAATTTCTGCCGAGCGGCTCGCGGCCGCCGAACTCATCCTCTTGCGAAACAGCCGTGGCGGGGATCTTGAACTTCTGGCCGCGCAGTCCGGAGCCTCGCTGATCCTGCTGCCTTGACATTCGGCCGCTGGCCGATCGCGACACTCGTATGTAGAATTGTAAAAGCAACGATGCGCTGGGTTCCCTCCCTCAGACCCTCTCGCCGGCAGAGCCGGGCGGGACGCATCCTCGTATACGTGCTCGTCATGCACGTGCTGGCGCTGTTCTCGATCATGCCGTTCGGTCAGCCGGCGATCGCCGCTCCGGCGCCTGCAATCCAGGTCCAGGATGTATCGGACCCCGGCGCCGTGCTCGCCGAAGAGGTGGAACTTCTTGCGGAGCCAGGCGACCAGGTGCGGGCGTATGCGCCCGAATCGACCTTGGGCTCGGTCACGGGCTCCCACCGGGTGTTCGGCAACAGGCATCAAGCGGATCTGGACCAGATCGAGGCCGGTATGGCGCAGATCTCGCTGTTCGTGGGGCTGCGTGCCTGCGCCTCCCTGCCTGCCGCAAGTGCCAGGCGGGTATACCTCCCACCCCACCGACCATACTTCCTGAGAGCCCCTCCTACCGGCGCCTAGCGCCGGTCTACGCCCATCTGGCCCCGACGACGCCCTCCAAAGGGAGGTAGCGCGAAACGGCCGCCTGAGGCTCCGTCCGGCGCTCCAAGCCGCCGCAACCGGCCATCTGGCCGTCCAAGAGGAGCTTCAAATGCCAACCCCTATCAGCGGGCAGCGTTTTGCCCGAATCATCCTCTTCACCTACCTGGCTTCGGCCGCCTGGGTCTTTGCCAGCACCTCTCCGTCCTTCTCGTGGCCCGGTTCCGGGCACCTGTCGGCCCCGGACCACCGCTCTCTGGCAGCTGCTGGCGTCGCGGTCCTGGTGATGCTTGCGCTCCGCAGGCTCCGCCCGGTCCGGCTGCTCCCCCTGGCGCCCTGCGACGCCGGTCGCCGGGAGGAGGTGTGAGATGGCTGACCGTAACGACAAGCCCGCCGCGGCCTCGCTTCCGGAAAACGCGCCCCCACCCGAGATCAAGTACCACGTGATGCGTCGCAAGACGCTCTACTTCGTGATCTCCGGCATCCTGATGATCCCCGCCATCGCCGCCATCATCCTGTGCATCGTGAAGTTCGGGACGCCGGTGAAGCTCGGCATCGACTTCCAGGGCGGGTCCCTGATGCAGGTGCGGTTCGAGCGCCCAGTGAAGGCCGACGAGTTCCGAACCGCCCTGGCAAAGGTCAGGGTCGACGGCCACAAGATCGAGGGGGAAATCCAGGACGTCATCGAGACTGCCCAGCGGACGGCAACCGGGGGAGCAGAAGTCGGCAGCTCGCTGATCCTGCGGACCCACGAACTCAAACCCAAAGAGATCGACCAGTTGAAATCTCGACTCGCCGATCCCGCCCTCGGTCTCGGCGCCTTCACGACCGAACGGGTCGAGACCGTAGGCCCGAAGATCGGCGCCGAGTTGATCCAGAACGCCCTGATCGCCCTGGCCGCGGGCATCATCTTGATCCTGGCCTACATCTCCTTCCGTTACCAGTTCGACTTCGCGATGTGCGGCATCGCGGCCATGGTCCACGACGTCGTCATCATGGTCGGAGCGTTCGCCATCATGAGCCTCACGCTGGGGGCGGAGGCCGACGGGCTCTTCATCACGGCCTTGCTCACGGTGATGGGGTTCTCGGTCCACGACACCATCGTCATCTTCGACCGAATCCGCGAAAATCTGCGGTTCGCGCAGAAAGGCGACACGTTCGCCGACGTTGCGGATCGAAGCATCAATCAGACGTTTGCCCGCTCGATCTACACGAGCCTGACGACCGTCTTGGCCCTGCTGCCGATCGTCCTGTTCGGCGGCTCGACCCTCTTCTTCTTCACGCTGACGATGGTCATTGGTATCGTCAGCGGCACGTACAGCAGCATCTTCAACGCCGCGCCCCTTCTGGTGGTCTGGCGAGACCGCCGCGCATCCTCGACGTAGCGCTCCCTCGCCTGGCGGACCTGAAAGGAGGTGCCATTGGACGCGTTTCGCTTGCTCCAGGACCTGGCCATCGCCCTGGCGGCGGCCCTGGGCTTTGGCCTGATCTGCCGGCGGCTCAAGCAGCCGCCGCTGCTGGGCTACCTCGTCGGCGGGCTGCTGGTCGGGCCATCGGGGATCAAGCTCGTTTCGGACGCCCATTCCATCGAGGTCCTCGCGGAAGTGGGCGTGGTCCTGCTCATGTTCGCCCTGGGAGTCGAGACCTCGTTCTCCGAGCTGAAACCGGTCCGCCGCTTTGCGGTGGTCGGCGGCGCCATCCAGATGATCGCCACGGTGGCCATCGCCTGGGCCGCTGGCTCATGGTGGGGCCTCCCGGCGGGCACCAGCATCCTGCTGGGCTTCATCGTCGCGGTCTCCAGCACGGTGGTGGTGCTGAAAGTGCTCATGGACCGGGGTGCCCTGGACGCCGCCCACGGGCGAGCCCTCCTGGGGCTCCTCATCGTGCAGGATCTGGCCGTCGTCCTGATGGTCGTCCTGATCCCCAGCCTCGCCGACCCGGCGAAGCTGAACCCGGGTGCCATCGGGCTGGCACTCGGCAAGGCAGCCGTCTTCCTGGGCACCGCGAGCTGGCTGGGCACCCGCATCCTGCCGGGAGCCATGAAGTACGTCGCCAGGACCGGCAGCAAGGAGTTGCTGCTCCTTGCAGGCGTCGTCCTGTGTTTCGGGCTCTCGGCGGCCTCCTACTTCCTCGGGCTCTCGCTGGCGCTCGGAGCGTTCATCGCCGGCCTGGTCATCAGCGAGTCCGACCAGAGCCACCAGCTTCTGGCCGACATCTTCCCTCTCCGGGACCTCTTCTCGACCGTTTTCTTCGTGTCGGTCGGCATGCTGGTCGACCTGTCGGTCTTGGGTAAGGACCTCGGCGCCGCGGTGGCGTTCATCGTGGCGATCGTCGCCGGCAAGGCGTTGCTGGGCGTGGCGACCGCCCGGCTCTTCCGTTACCCGCTGCGTACCAGCCTGGCGATCGGCCTGGGCCTGGCCCAGATCGGCGAATTCTCGTTCGTCATGGCGGACATCGGCCGGAGTCACGGGCTGCTCGACGACCGGCTCCTGGCGATCGTGCTGGCGAGCGCCGTCGCCACCATTATCCTCACGCCGGCCATGTGCAAGCTCGCGCCTGCCCTGCATGCCTGGTGGGTCCGGGTATGGCCCGGGACCGGCCATGCGGGCGGCTACCCGGCCGACGGACCCCGCGGGACGGCCGATCTCGACCAGGGGGACCACGTGGTCATCTGCGGCTTCGGGCGGGTAGGGGCCAGCCTCGGCGAAGTCTTGGTCCGCAACGGCGCCAAGGTCCTGGTCATCGACATCGACCAGAACACCCTCCAGAGCCTGCGCGATCGCGGCGTTCCGGGATTTTACGGCGACGCCGCGAACCTGGAACTGTTGAAACGAGCCTGCTTGCCCCTCGCCAAGATGCTCGTCATCGCCCTCCCGGACCCGCTGAGCTGCCGGCTGGCCGTGATGTACGGCCGGCAACTCAACCGAGACCTCCCCATCATCGCCCGGGCTCACCGCTCGCAAGACGTCGCGACGCTCTACGATCTGGGCGCCGACGAGGTAGTTCAGCCTGAGTTCGAGGCGAGCATCGAGTTCATCCGGTTCGCGATGCTTCGCCTCGGCTACGGCCTCATGCAAACCCAGTCCTACACCAAACAGATCCGGCGCGAGCGGTACCAGCAGCTCGAAGATGGCTTCCGGCCGGAGGAGGTCCCCGGTATCGAGGACTTCCTGGGCGAAGCCGAGATCTCGTGGGTCTCCCTGGATGGCCACTCCGACTTGCCGGGACACTCTCTGCGCGATCTCGACCTCCGAAAACGCCTCGGCATCGCGGTGCTGGCGCTCAAGCGGGACGGTCGCGTCATCCCGAATCCCGATTCGGATGACGCCTTCAAGGTAGGGGACGCGATCCTGGTCATGGGTTCCCGGGAACAGCTCGAACAACTCGCCAGGCCGGATGCTCTCGATGAATTGCAGCCCACATGAGCGGACCGGTCCTGATCTTCTTTGCAGTGCTGGCCGCGCTGCTCTGGCTGGCCGAGCGGTCCGAGAGGAAGCAGGCCAGGTGGGGCGAATCGACCACCCGGACGGATGAGGACCCCTAAGCGAGTTCAAGCTGGACATCGAACTGGCGAGGTCAGCGGTGTATTCTGACCCCGGCTAGGGCCGGACAGCGCTACCGCAGCGGCGATCGGGCACAGCCTGGGCGGGCGGTCCTGCCCGAGGTGGGGCCGAAGGGGAGAGGGATTGCACCAGAGCCTGCCTCTACTGGTGAACATCAGCGTGGCGCTGATGGCGGCGCTCCTCGGCGGTCTGGTTGCCAGGCGGCTGCGGATGCCCGCCATGGTGGGTTACCTGATGGCGGGAGTGGCGATCGGACCCTTCACGCCTGGCTTCGTGGGCGACGTCGAGATGATCCGCCAGCTCGCGGAGATGGGGGTCATCTTCCTGATGTTCGGCGTGGGCCTGCACTTTTCGTTGCGCGACCTGTGGAACGTACGTGACGCGGCCGTCCCCGGCGCACTTGGGCAGATCGTCATCGCCACGATTGCCGGTGTGGGGCTCAGCCAGGTCTGGGGGTGGTCCGTGGCTTCCGGCCTGGTCCTGGGCCTGGCTGTTTCCGTGGCCAGCACCGTGGTCCTCTTGCGTGGCCTGATGGATGAGGGCCTCCTCGGGACGGAACACGGGCAGGTTGCGGTCGGCTGGCTCGTTCTCGAAGACCTCGTGACCATCCTGATCCTGGTACTGCTTCCCTTGCTGTTCGGGACCGGCGCCGGCGGCGGAATCCTCTCGGTCGGGTGGGCCCTCTTGAAGGCGGCCGCCTTCGTCGCGCTGATGCTCTACGTGGCCGCCCGGTTCGCGCCCTGGTTGCTGGCGCACCTCGCCCGGTCCCGATCACGGGAACTCTTCATTCTCGCGGTGGTTGCCATTGCCCTGGGCACCGCGGTCGGTTCGGCCGAACTCTTCGGCGTGTCACTCGCGCTCGGGGCCTTCCTCGGTGGCGTCATCCTCGGGCAGTCGCCTGTCGGCCACCAGGTCGGCGCCGACGTGCTGCCCTTTCGCGAGACGTTCGCCGTGCTGTTCTTCGTCTCGATAGGCATGCTCGTGAACGTCCAGTACCTTCTCGGCCACATCGGTCCGGTGCTTGCCCTCACGGCCCTGATCGTCGCGGGGAAGTTTGTCTTCACCCTGGCGCTCGGACTGTGGCTGCCCCGTCCGGCCCGCACGACACTCGTCGTGGCCGCAGGGCTGAGCCAGATTGGGGAATTCTCATTCCTCGTTGGGCAAGCGGGGGTGCAGATCGGCGTGCTCACCTGGGAGCAGTATTCGCTCATCCTCGCCGGATCGCTCCTGTCGATCATGGTCAACCCCGCGATGTTCCGCCTGATCGACCCCGTGGAGGTGGGGCTCAGGCGATTGCCATGGCTGTGGCGCATGCTCGACAGGCACGGCTTCCCGCCGCCACGGTCCGTCGAGCCGCTCGGGGATCACGCGGTGGTCGTCGGGTACGGCCGGGTGGGGCGGCACGTCTCAACCGTTTTGAGCCACCTGGGGGTCCGGCACCTGGTAGTGGAGTTCGACGCGGAGAAGGTAGACAATCTCCGGCGGAACGGAATCGAGTTCCTGTACGGTGACGCCTCGAACTCCGAGGTCCTGGCCCATGTCGGGCTGGAGCGGGCCCGAGCCCTCGTCGTCACCGTCGGCGAGGAAGCGGTCGCCGAGCGCATCGTCTCGGCGGCCATCGACCGGTCGCCGGAGCTGCCCATCATCGCCAGGGCCGCGACCAGCGCCGGAATGGAGCGTCTGGCCAAAGCCGGCGCTCAAGACGTCGTGATACCGGAGTTCGAGGGGAGCATCGAGGTGCTTCGGCATACCCTCCTGGCCCTGGGTTACCCGAAACAGCAGGCCGAGGAGTATGCCGACGCGCTCCGCCGGATGGTGCCGCCACTTCAGAGATGAGAGTAAGGAGACTGATCGATAGACATGGTTGGATCTCCCTCGGCACATCGATCAGGGGCACGGAGCAGGCGGAGCCTGGTGCCCGGCGTGGATCGGTGCGAGTTGCCGCG
>Ga0194120_10006530_pt1 | contig 16432 bp, 12 predicted proteins | sample TA2MahCa65mmetaG_FD_148642 | JGI IMG/M metagenome (GOLD analysis project Ga0194120, IMG submission 148642) | Freshwater microbial communities from Lake Tanganyika, Tanzania - TA2015019 Mahale Deep Cast 65m | ecosystem: Environmental > Aquatic > Freshwater > Lake | place: Tanzania: Lake...
CCCGGTCGGCGCCCGGTACTCGCCGAACACGCGCCGCAGCGCCTCGGCCCATTCGCCGGTGGTGACGCCGGCCTTGGCGCAGGCGATCGAGGGCTCCATCACATTGCCGCCCTCGCGCGCCGCGCGTTCGAGGTCGGTCAGTGCGCGTCCGGCCGCGGCTGGATCGCGTGCCGCCCGCCAGGCGGCCAGGCTTTCGATCTGGTTGCGCTCGGCGGCGGGATCGAGCGCCTGGACCCCGGCCGCGCCCGCGGCCAGCGGCGAAGGCGCGCTGTCCCGGAAGCGGTTGACCCCGACCACGACCTGCGCGCCTCGTTCGATCGCCGCCAGGCGCTTGGCGTTCGACTCGACCAGGCGCGATTTCATGTAGCCCTGCTCGACCGCGGCCACGGCGCCGCCCAGCGCCTCGATCCGCGCCAGTTCCTCGCGCACGCCGGTCTCGATCGCGCGCGTGCGGGCCTCGATCGCCGGATTGCCGTCGAGGATGTCGTCGAATTCCAGCAGGTCGGTCTCGTAGGCCAGAATCTGCTGGGCGCGCAGCGACCATTGCTGGTCCCAGGCCCGCGGCAGGCCCAGCGCCTCGTTCCAGGCCGGCAGCTGGACGGCGCGGGCGCGGGCCGATTTCGACAGCGTCACCGCCAGCATCTCGAGCACGATGCGATGGACGTTGTTCTCGGGCTGCTGCTCGGTCAGGCCGAGCGAGTTGACCTGCACGCCGTAGCGAAAGCGGCGGGCCTTCTCGTCCGTGACGCCGTAGCGCCGGGCCGCGATCTCGTCCCACAGCCGGCCGAAGGCGCGCAGCTTGCAGACCTCGGAGACGAAGCGCATGCCGGCATTGACGAAAAAGCTCATCCGCCCGACCGCCGCCGGCAGATCGGCCGGCGCCACTTGGCCCGAGGCGCGCAGCGCGTCCAGCACGGCCGTTGCGTTGGCCAGGGCGAAGGCGACCTCCTCGACCGCGGTCGCGCCGGCCTCCTGCAAATGATAGGAGCAGACGTTGATCGGGTTCCATTTCGGAACCTCGCGGCAGCAGAAGGCGATCAGGTCGGTCGTCAGCCGCATCGACGGCCCGGGCGCGAAGATGTGCGTGCCGCGCGAAAGGTACTCCTTGAGGATGTCGTTCTGGGTGGTGCCCGCCAGCGCGTGCCGCGCCACGCCCTGCTCCTCGGCCAGGGCGACGTAAAGCGCCATCAGCCAGGGCGAAGTCGCGTTGATGGTCATCGAAGTGTTCATGCGGCCGAGCGGAATGCCCGCGAACAGCGCCCGCATGTCGCCGAGATGGCCGATCGGCACGCCGACCCGGCCGACCTCGCCCCGCGCCAGCGCATGATCGCTGTCGTAGCCGGTCTGGGTCGGCAAATCGAACGCCACCGACAGCCCGGTCTGGCCGCGCGCCAGGTTCTCGCGATAGAGCGCGTTCGAGGCCGCGGCCGAACTGTGCCCCGCATAGGTGCGGAACAGCCAGGGCGCGTCGCGCTTGGGTTCGGCCGGCTCGCTCACGCCGTTTATATTGCAATGCGAAAATATCTTGCGCAATGCACAAAAGTCTTCGATCATGCGCGCCATCTCCGGGGGGAGAGGAGCCAAGACCCATGGCCCAAGCCGGCCCGATCGCTGCCGCCAGCAACGACACGCAAGGTCCGCCGCTCAAGGACCTTTACGAAATCGGCGAGATCCCGCCGCTCGGGCACGTGCCCGCCAAGATGCGCGCTTGGGCGATCCGCCGCGAGCGCCACGGCCCGCCCGAAAGTGCGATGCTCGACGAGACCGTGCCGGTGCCCGAGATCGCGTCGGACGAAGTGCTGGTGTTGGTGATGGCGGCGGGCGTCAATTACAACGGCGTTTGGGCGGCGCTGGGCACGCCGATCTCGCCCTTCGATGCCCACAAGGCGCCGTTCCACATCGCCGGCTCGGATGCCTCGGGCGTGGTGTGGAAGGTCGGCGCCAAGGTGCGGCGCTGGAAGGTCGGCGACGAGGTCGTGGTCCACTGCAACCAGGACGACGGCGACGACGAGGAATGCAATGGCGGCGATCCGATGCTCTCGCCCAGCCAGCGCATCTGGGGCTACGAGACGCCCGACGGCTCCTTCGCCCAGTTCTGCCGCGTGCAGTCGCGCCAGCTGATGCCGCGGCCCAAGCACCTGACCTGGGAAGAGGCCGCCTGCTACACGCTGACCCTGGCCACGGCCTATCGCATGCTGTTCGGCCACGAGCCGCACATCGTCCAGCCCGGCTCCAGCGTGCTGGTGTGGGGCGCCTCGGGCGGGCTCGGCTCGATGGCGATCCAGCTCATCGCCACCACCGGCGGCCACGCCATCGGCGTGATCTCGGACGAAAGCAAGCGCGACTTCGTCATGCAACTGGGGGCGCGCGGCGTCATCAACCGCGCCAAGTTCGATTGCTGGGGCCAGTTGCCGCCGGTCAAGGACCCCGGCGCCTACGGCGAGTACATGAAGAAGGTGCGCGCCTTCGGCAAGGCGATCTGGGATGTCACCGGCAAGGGCAACGACGTCGACATGGTGTTCGAGCACCCGGGCGAGGCGACCTTTCCGGTGTCGTGCTTCGTGGTCAAGCGCGGCGGCATGGTGGTGTTCTGCGCCGGCACCACCGGCTACAACCTGACCTTCGATGCGCGCTTCGTGTGGATGCGCCAGAAGCGCATCCAAGGCAGCCACTTCGCCAACCTCAAGCAGGCCTCGGCCGCCAACCGGCTGGTGATCGAGCGGCGGGTCGATCCCTGCATGAGCGAAGTGTTCGCCTGGCGCGACATCCCGCGCGCCCACACCAAGATGATGGAGAACCGCCACAAGCCCGGCAACATGGCGGTGCTGGTCCAGGCCAAGTACCCGGGCCTGCGCACCATCGAGGACGCGATCGAGGCCGGCCGCGACTAGGACACGATCGATCCGTCTTGAACGGCGCGGTTCAAGGCAGATCGTGAACAAGCCCTCGCATGCTGCACCGACGAGCGCCCGCTCAGGACGGCGGTACGATGCCCTTGCGGCTGGCGATCAGGCCGTAATGCTGGGGCTGGCGGTGCAGCCCGAAATTGAAGGTGGTGTTGCGGTAGCTGGCGCAGGCATCGAGATCGCACGCCGCCACCGCCAGCTCGTCGCCGTCCGAGCGCGTCGCTGCCACCGTCACGCCTGAGGGCGCGACGATCTGGCTGCCGCCGATCATCGGCACGCCCTCCTCGGGTCCGGCCTTGGCCACGCCCACCACCCAGCAGGCGTTCTGGTAGGCGCCGGCCTGCATCACCAGGCGGTTGTGATAGAGCGCCAGGTCGTCGTGATCGGGCGCCGGCGGGTTGTGCACCGGCGTGTTGTAGCCGAGCAGGATCATCTCGGCGCCCTGTAGCGCCATGACGCGGTAGGTCTCGGGCCAGCGGCGGTCGTTGCAGATGCACATGCCGAACACGCCGCCGAAGGCCCGCCACACCCCGAAGCCTTCCTTGGGCACGTCGAAATAGCGTTTCTCGAGGTGCTGGAAGCGCCGCCAGGGCTCGTGCTCGGCATGGCCAGGCAGATGCACCTTGCGGTACTTGCCGAGGATGCGGCCGTCGCGATCGACCAGGATCGAGGCGTTGTAATGCGCCATGCGTCCGTCCTCGGGCGCAAGCTCGGCATAGCCGAGACAGAAGCCTAGCCCGAGGCGCTTGGCCTCGGCGAACAGCTTGGCGGTCTCGGGTCCCGGCATCTCGCGCTCGAAGAACGAATCGATCTCGCGCTGATCGGTCATGTACCAGCGCGGAAAGAAGGTCGTCAGCGTCAGCTCGGGATACACCACCAAATCGCAGCCCATGCGCTTGGCCTCGCGCAGATGCGCGATCAGTCGCTCCATCACGTCGGCGCGGCTGTGCTTGCGGTCGATCGGGCCCATCTGGGCGGCGCCGACGGTGACGATGCGGGGCATGATCAAGGACTCCTATGCGAGGCGGACAGCACCGCCTCGGGCGTGCGGCCGACGATGCGGGCATAGAGCGCGGGATCGGTGGCGCCCTCGGTGCCGAACACCAGGAGCCGCGATCGGGTATCGAGGCCGAAGGCGCCGCGCTCGCGCGCCGCCAGCGCCCCCGCCAGCCCGGCCACGGCCGACTCACCGGCGACGATCGGGCCATCGCCGCCGACGCCGTCGGCCAGAAGGCGCATCGACGCGATGGCACGCTGGTCCTCGATCGCCATGAAGCCATCGGCCCCCGGATCGAGCATCTCCCAGGCCAGTTCCGACACCTCGCCGCAGGACAGCCCGGCCATGACGGTGTCGAGATCGCCGGCCAGCACGACCGGTTTGCCGGCGCGCGCGCTGCGCAGGATGCAATCGGCGCGGTCGGGCTCGACCACGACCAGGATCGGCCGCGCCGATCCCCAGCGCTCCCACAGATGGGCCAGCACCGCCGCCGCGGCGCCGCCGACGCCGCCCTGGACGAAGACATGGCTGGGCGGCGCGCCGATCTGCTCCAGCGCCTCGGCCGCCATGATCGAATAGCCCTGCATCACCTCGCGCGGCACGTCGCGATAGCCCGGGTAAGACGTGTCGGACACCACCAGCCGTCCGAGGCGATCGGCATCGGCCTGGGCCTGGCGCACCGAGTCGTCGTAATTGCCCGGCGTGCGGATCACCTCGGCGCCGTAGGCGGCGATGGCGGCGCGGCGGCCTTCGGACACGCCGGCATGGATGTAGATCACGCAAGCGCAGCCGAACAGCCGCGCGCCCCAGGCGACCGAACGGCCGTGATTGCCGTCGGTGGCGCAAGTAACGGTGACGTCCCTCGTGATGGCGCGATGCTGGCCGGCGATCAGCGCGCCCGCCTCCGGCACCTGTCCGGTGCGATCGGCAACGGCGCGCTGCAAGAGCCGCATCACCGCATAGGCCCCGCCCAGCGCCTTGAAGCTGCCGAGGCCGAAGCGTCCGCCCTCGTCCTTGTAATGCACCGATGCCAGGCCATGCGCCGCCGCCAGGCCCGGCAAGGTCCGCAGCGGCGTCGGCGCGAAGCCCGGCCAGCGCGCGATTTCGGCCTGGGCTTGGGCAAAGGCTTCGAGACTTTGCACGGCGCACAGGCGGGCGGGATAAGGGCCGCCGCGGTCGAGGCGCGGATTGACGAACAGATCGAGCGGCATGGCGACATGATGACACGCGCCGGCGGGCTTGCGAAGCCGGGCCGCGGCCAGCCATAGTGGCGAAAGGAGACTCCATGCTCGACCTGATCTTGAAGGGCGGCCGGTTGATCGACCCGGCGCAAGGCATCGATGCGCCGCTCGACATCGGCTTCGCCGGCGGCATGGTGGCGGCGGTCGGCCGCGACCTCGGCGCCGCGCGCGACATTCGCGACGTCAGCGGACGAATCGTCACGCCCGGCCTGATCGACCTGCACACCCATGTCTATTGGGGCGGCACTTCGATCGGCATCGATCCCGACGACTACGCCAAGCGCTCGGGCGCGACCACGCTGGTGGATGCCGGCACGGCGGGGCCCGGCAACATCATGGGCTTCCGCCGCCACGTCATCGAACCGGCGCGCTCGCGGATCGTGCCCTTCATCAACCTTTCCTTCGCCGGCATCTTCGCCTTTTCCAAGACGGTGATGGTGGGCGAGAGCGAGGATGTCCGGCTGCTGGACCCGCGCGAATGCCTGGCGGCGATCCGCGCGCATGCCGATCTGATCAAGGGCGTCAAGGTGCGGGTCGGCCGCTCGGCCTCGGGCTCGGCCGGGCTGGCGCCGCTCGACATGGCCCGCGACGTGGCCGAGGCGGCAGGCTTGCCGCTGATGGCGCATCTCGATCATCCGCCGCCCTATCGGCCCGACGTCATGGCGCGGCTGGGCAAGGGCGACATCCTGACCCATTGCTTCCGGCCCTTCCCCAACAGCCCGGCGCAAGCTGACGGCCGCGTGCACGCGGACGTGCTGGCGGCGCGGGCACGAGGGGTGATCTTCGACATCGGCCACGGCAAGGGATCGTTCGGCTTCGACACCGCCGCCGCCATGCTCAAGAACGGCTTCCTGCCCGACGTCATCTCCAGCGACGTGCACAGCCTGTCGATCGACGGACCGGTCTACGACCTGCCGACCACGCTGTCCAAGTTCCTGGCGCTGGGCCTGCCGCTGGTCGAGGCGATCCGCGCCGCCACCGTCAACGCCGCGCGCGCGGTCGGCCTCGCGGATCGCGGCAGCCTCAAGCCGGGCCTGCTGGGCGATGCCAGCGTGCTGGCGCTGGAGAAAGGCAAGTTCCGCTTCGTCGACGTGATCGACAAGGAAATGACCGGAACCGAGAGACTGACCTGCAAAGGCGTCGTGCTGAACGGCGCCTGGTGGGATTAAGGCTTTAGGGCCTTCGCCAAGCCCTCGACCAGGCGCGCATCGTCCTCGACGCGCACCGCGCTCAGATCGACCGTCAGCACGCCCTCCGCCGCGCGGCCTTCGCCGAGATGGATCGGCGGGTCGCCGGCAGCCAGCCGGCCGATGGTGGCGTCAGCATTGGCCACGTTCAGCTCCAGCATCGGCGTCCGCGCGGTGCGAACGATACGCCCGGGGACGCGGCGGGCGATACTTTCGAGCCGAGCAACAAGCGCGCCTTCGGCCGCCGCGTCGTCGCCGGCGGCGAAGCGCTCCAAGGCCACCAGCAGGCCGACGATCTCTTCTTTCCCTGCCTTGAAGCCGCGGCCGATGCCGTGATGCGGCCGCGCCACGCCGGCCTCGCGGAAGTCCATGTCGAGCTGCTGCATCAGCGCCGATTCGATCAGGTCGGCGCGGCCGGCGAGGATGCCGCTGGCCTGGGGTCCGCCGATCGCCTTGCCGCCCGAAAACGCGACCAGGTCGGCGCCGGCGGCAAGGTAGGCGCGCAGGTTCGACCGCGGCGGCAACCGCGCCGCGGCGTCGACGATCACCGGCAGACGATGGCGGCGGCAGATCTCGGCCACGCGGGGCAGATCGGGCGCGGTCTCGGGCGTGGCGGTAAAAGCGAACGCCACCGTCTCGGCATCGATCGCAGCCTCGATCTCCCAGGCTTCGAGGCCGCGCACGCCGGCCCCGGTGCCGCGGTCGTTGTGGCCGATATCGACCAGCACCGCGCCCGCCGCCGACAGCGCGCGAGCGTACTGGGTGCGATGGGTGCGCGGCATCAGCACGCGATTGGGCATGCCGCGCGCATCGGGCAGGCGCGCCATGCGTGCCTTGTCGCCACCGGCGAGGCAAGCAGCGGCGGCCAGGGTCAGGGCCGCGGCCGCGCCCGAGGTCACCATGCCCGAGGCGGCGCCGGTGGCGGAGGCGATCGCCCGCCCGGCGGCGGCCTGCAGCTCGGCCATGTCGACCGAGGCCCCGGCGGCATCGGCCATCGCCGCCAGCACTTCGGGCGCCATCGGCGCGCCGCCCAGCCGCGTCACCGGCCCGGCGGCGTTGATGCAGCGCTTGACTCCGAAGCGGGCGTAAATCGCGCCGCTCACGGCCGATCGTGCAAATGGCAGGAGACGACGTGACCGGTGGCGATCGGCTTCAACTTGGGCGCTTCCTGGCGGCAACGCGGCGCGGCGTGCGGGCAGCGGGTGTGGAAATGGCAGCCCGAGGGCGGATTGATCGGGCTGGGGACGTCGCCCTCGATCACCAGCTTGTCGCGCTTGCGGCGCGGATCGGGCAGGGGCGCGGCGGCGATCAGGGCCTGGGTGTAAGGGTGCTGCGGCGCGCGGAACAGCGTCGCCTTGTCGGCCAGTTCGACGATGCGGCCGAGATACATCACCGCGATGCGATGGCCGATATGCTCGACCACGCCCAGATCGTGGCTGACGAACAGATAGGCCAGGCCGTATTCCTCCTGCAGGTCCATCAGCAGATTCAGCACCTGGGCCTGGACCGAGACGTCGAGCGCCGAGACCGGCTCGTCGGCGACGATCAGCTTGGGATTGAGCGCCAGCGCGCGCGCGATGCCGAGGCGTTGGCGCTGGCCGCCCGAGAACTCGAACGGATAGCGTCGCATCGCCTCGGCGCGCAGGCCGACGCGCTCCAGCAGCTTGACGACGCGGTCCTGGCGATCGGCCGCCGAGACCTCGCCGTAGTTTTCCAGCGGCTCGGCCACGATCGCGCCCGCGGTCAGGCGGGGATTGAGCGAGGCATAGGGATCCTGGAACACCATCTGCACATGCCGCCGTTCGGTGCGCATCGCCTCGGCGCCGAGCGCGGTGATGTCGCGGCCGCCGAGCCGAATGCTGCCGGCGGTCGGTTCGATCAGGCGCAGGATCAGCTTGCCGACGGTCGACTTGCCGCAACCGGATTCGCCGACCAGGCACAGCGTCTCGCCGGGGGCGATGGCGAAGTCGACGCCGTCGACGGCGTGGACATGGCCCGAGACCCGCTGCAGCACCCCGCGCAGGATCGGGAAATGCTTGACCAGGCCCTGGACTTCCAGCAGCGCGCTCATGATGCCGCCATCCGCGCCCGCTCCCAGCAAGCGACGAGGTGACTGGGCGCGGCCTGTTCCAGCGGCGGCAGTTCGCTGGCGCAGCGCGGACCGGCGAAGCCGCAGCGCGGGGCGAAAGCGCAGCCTGGGATCGGCTCGCGCAGCGTCGGCACGATGCCGGGAATCTCCGACAGCCGCTTCTGGCCTTCGCGCTTGAGCCGCGGGATCGAGGCCATCAGGCCGCGGGTATAGGGATGCAGCGGGCGCTCGAACAGCTCGCCGACCTCGGCCTCCTCGACCTTGCGTCCGGCATACATCACGATCACCCGCTGGCAGGTCTCGGCCACCACGCCGAGGTCGTGGGTGATCAGCATGATGGCAGCGCCCAGTCGACCCTTGAGTTCGAGCATCAGCTTGAGGATCTGGGCCTGGATGGTGACGTCGAGGGCGGTGGTCGGCTCGTCGGCGATCAGCAGCCGCGGATTGCAGGCCAGCGCCATGGCGATCATGGCGCGCTGGCGCATGCCGCCCGAGAACTGGTGCGGGTAGTCCTTGAGCCGGCGCTCGGCATCGGGAATCCGCACCAGCTTGAGCATTTCGGCGGCTCGGGCCAGCGCCTGGGCGCGGCTGGCGCCCTGGTGGATGATGACGCTTTCGGCGATCTGGTCGCCGATGGTCAGCACCGGATTGAGGCTGGTCATCGGCTCCTGGAAGATCATGGCGATGCGATTGCCGCGAATGTCGCGCATCGCCGCTTCGTCGAGCTCGAGCAGATCGCGCCCGTCGAAGCGCACCGCGCCGCCGACGGTGCGGCCGATGCGCGGCGGTAAGAGCCGCAGGATCGACAGCGCGGTGACGCTCTTGCCGCAGCCGGATTCGCCGACGATGCCGACGGTCTCGCCGGCGCCGACGGTGAAGCTGACGCCGTCGACGGCGCGGGTGACGCCGTCCTGGGTGAAGAAATGGGTGCGCAGGTCCGCGACCTCCAGCACCGGGGCGTTGGCCTGGCTCATGGCCTACATCCGCCGGGCGAGGCGCGGATCGAGCCGATCGCGCAGTCCGTCGCCCAGAAGGTTGATCGCCAGCACCACCAGCGCCAGGCAGGTGCCGGGGACGAAGATCGTCCAGGGCGCGGTGGCAAGATAGAGCCGGCTTTGCGCGATCATGTTGCCCCAGGTCGGGAATTCGGGCGGCGTGCCGGCGCCGAGGAAGCTCAGCCCGGCCTCGACCAATATGGCCGAAGCGCAGATGTAAGTCGCCTGTACGATCAGCGGCGGAATGGTCGAAGGCAGGATGTGGCGCCACAGGATCTTGCGCACCCGCGACCCGTTGGCGCGCGCCGCCTCGACATAGGGCAGCTCGCGCACCGTCAGCACCACCGAGCGCACCAGCCGCGCGACCCGCGGCACTTCGGGGATGGCAATGGCGACGATCACCACCTTGACGCTGGCGCCCATCACCGACACCAGCGCGATCGCCAGCAGGATGGCCGGAATCGCCATGATGCCGTCCATCAGCCGCATCACCACGGCATCGAGCTGACGGTAATAGCCGCAAGCCAGGCCCACCACCAAGCCGATTACCATGGCGACGGCGGCGACGGTCAGGCCGACCAAGAGCGAGATGCGCGCGCCGTAGACGGTGCGGGCATAGACGTCGCGGCCGAGGCTGTCGGTGCCGAGCAGGAATTCCTCGGATGGCGGACGCAGTCGGTTGATCGGATTGAACACGATCGGATCGCCGGCGATGACGGGGGCGAATACGGCCGCGCCGGCGACCGCCGCCAGCAGCACGCCGCCGATGACGATGGTCGGATTGCGCCGGGCGAAGACGCGCAAGCGCTCGCCGAAGGCGGGCAGGACGGGCACGGTCTCGGCCAGGACGGTCATGGTTCAATACCGGATGCGGGGATCGAGAAACGTATAGACGATGTCGACCGCCAGGTTCACCAGCACGTAGATGCCGGAAAAGATGATCATCACCCCCTGGATGATGGGATAGTCGCGGCGGGCAATGGCGTCGACCACCAGCCGCCCGACCCCCGGGATGTTGAACACGCTTTCGGTGATGACGACGCCGCTGATCAACAGCGCCACGCCGATGCCGATGACGGTGACGATCGGCACCGCCGCGTTCTTGAGCGCGTGCCGCAGCAGCACGCCCGGCGGCGCCACGCCCTTGGCGTTGGCGGTGCGGATGTAGTCCTCGGCCAGCACTTCCAGCATCGAGGCGCGGGTGATGCGCGCGATTAGCGCGACGTAGGCCAGGCCCAGCGCCACCGAGGGCAGGATCAGGTTGCGCAGGCAGGGCCACAGCCCCTGCTCGATCGGCACGTAGCCCTGCACCGGCAGCCAGCGCAGCTTCATGGCGAACAGATAGACCAGCAGGTAGCCGACCACGAACACCGGCACCGAGAAGCCCATCACCGCGAAGCCCATCACCGCGCGGTCGACCAGCGTGCCGGCCCGCGCCGCCGCCAGCACGCCGATGCTGACGGCGATGGTGATGGCGACGATCAGGGTGGTGATGGTCAGCGCGATGGTCGGCTCGGCGCGCTGCAGCACCAGCTTGGTCACCGACATGTTGGAGAACATCGAGATGCCGAGATCGCCGCGCAGCGTGTTCCAGGCCCAGGTTACGAACTGCTCGTAGAGCGGGCGGTCGAGGCCGAGGCGGGTGCGGATGGCGGCGATGTTCTGTTCGGTGGCGTTGTCGCCGGCGATGATCGCCGCCGGATCGCCCGGCGTCAGGTGCAGCAGCATGAACACGAACACGCCGACGATCGCCATCACCGGAATGGTCGCCAGCAGGCGGCGCACGATATAGGCGGTCATCGGCGGTGGGTTCGGGAAAAGAGCAGCCCCGGGCGTTGCCGCCCGGGGCGCGGGACAGTTCGGATCAGACGCGTTCCACGTTCCACCACGGCACGACCTCGGGCACGGCCAGCATGCCCTTCATGCGATCGGCGCGGTAGGCCACCGGGCCGACCCATTGGCCGGTCTTGATGTCGTGGACGTAGTCGATCATGTTGCGGTTCATGCGCGCGATCACCGCGCGCCGCGCCTCGAGCGTCGGCGCCCCCGCCCATTCGGTGCGCAGCTGTTCGTGCAACGCGTTCTCGGGCCAACCGAACCAGGCGTTCTGGCCGTTGGCGGCGTGGCCGAACAGGTTGATCGGGCTGGAGGTGGCGTTGCCGCCGCCCCAGGTGAAGAACACGTTCCAGCCGCCCTGATCGGGCGCGTTCTTGTTCGAGCGCCGCGTCACCACCCCGCCCCAGTCGGAGGAGGCCAGCGTCACCTGGAAGCCGACCTGGCGCAGGTTCTGGGCGATGACTTGCGCCGCCTGGTTCATGACGTGGATGTCGGTGGCGTGCAGCACCACCAACGGCTTGCCGTCATAGCCCGATTCCTTGAGCAGCTCGCGCGCCATCGCCTGGCGCTGGGCCATCGGCAGCTTGAGGAAGTCGCTGCCGTCCTCGACTCCCATCGGCGAGCCGCAAGTGAAGTGCGAGCCGCAGGTCTGGTAGTACTTGGCGTTGCCGATCGCGGCGCGCAGGAAGTCCTCCTGGTTGACCGCCAGCTGCGCCGCCTTGCGCGCCTTGACGTTGTTGAACGGCGGATGCAGGTGGTTGAGCCGGCAATAGCCGACATTGCCCAGCTTGTTGAGCACTTCGAGCTTGACCCCGCGCGCGGTCTCGAGCGTGCCGAGGATGTCGATCGGCGGCACCTCGAAGAACTCGATCTCGCCGCTCATCAGCGCCGCCGCCGCGGTCTGGGCGTCGGGCATGATGTTCCAGATGACGCGGTCCAGCATCACCCGCTTGCCGCCGGCGATGCCGCTGGCCGGTTCGGCGCGCGGCACGTAGGCCGGGTTGCGGTCGTAGACCACCTTGCTGCCGGGAACGTATTCGCCGTCGACGAACTTGAACGGGCCCGAGCCGACATGCTTGGTGATCTGCTGGTTGGGATCGGTTTCGGCGATCTTCTCCTGCATCATGTAGCAGAGCGGGGTCGAGGTCTTGGCCAGCGCCTCGTAGACCAGGCCGTAGGGCTCCTTGAGCGCGATCTTGACGGTTTTGGCGTCGGCGGCCGAGATGTCGACAACGCTCTTCATCATGTGCTGGCCGGCGCCGTCGCGCGCCGCCCAGCGCCGCAGCGAGGCGACGCAGTCGCGCGCGGTGACGTCGGTGCCGTCATGCCATTTGAGGCCGTCGCGCAGCTCGAAGGTGTAGGTCTTCTTGTCGTCCGAGATACCGTGGCGCCCGACCATCTGCGGCTGCGGCGCCAGGTTGCCGTCGTAGCCGAACAGCGTGTCGTAGATCATGGCGCCGTGATAGGCCGACATGTTGGCGGTGGTCCAGATCGGATCCAGCACGCGCAGATCGCCATGCGGCACCATGCGCACGGTGCGCGCCGCCTGGGCGCTGGCCCGGCCGCTGTGGATGGCGATGCCGGTCGGCAGCGCCGCCGCGGCGCCCGCGGTCAGCGCGCCCTTGACCAGGCTGCGTCGGGTGATCTTGCTCATGCTGTCCTCCGTCCCCAGGGCGGCCGGCGGCCACCGTTTCGTCATAGTGCTTGAAATGCATTTAGGCACGGCGCGGCGGGCGCCGCAACCGCGCTCAGACGATCAGCCGCGGCTCGGTGTGTTCGTCCAAGGGCCAGATCGGCCGCAACACCCTGGTGTAGGGCACCTTGCGGTGGTCGCGGCTGATCGGGCCGTCGGAATCGACGTAGATCACCTTCTTGGCGATCGGCCCGAAGGCGGCCATGAAATGGTTGGTCGATTTGACGATCACCAGCTTGCGCGCGGTCGGCTCGATGCCGAGATTGCGGAACAGCTCGAGCCCCAGCGCCTGGGTGCGGTTCGAGATCAGCACCACCTCGACCCCGCCGATGCGGATCGCGGCGCAATCGCCCAGCGGTACCCGGGTCGGCCCGAAGCTCTGCCAGCAATCGCGCTTGAGCGCCGTCACCTTGACCATGGCGTCGACCGGCTGGCCCGAGCGCGGCCCGATCTTGCCGCCGAAGCGCAAGGGAAACTCGGCATCGAGCCCGGCATCGAAACTAAGCCGCACCGCGATCGGATCCCAGATCGGGCCGACCGCGGCCTGCTCGACCTTGCGCTCGATCAGCTGGCGCAGGATCGAGGTGTTGTCCGACGGCGCGCCGCCGCCGGCGTTGTCGGCCGGATCGGCCATCACCACCGGCGACTGGTTGAACGCCAGCCCGGCGGTGATGGCCTCGTCGACGCCGAGATAGGGCGGCATGGTCTTGCCGCGCATCGACACGAATTCCTGGCCGATCTTGGTCACCAGGGCGTCGCCCTTGGCCTTGTCGCGGTCCATGATGACCAGTATCCGCCCACCCAGTTCCGGCACGTCGGCATAAGGGAAGCAATGCCCGATCGAGACCGACAGCACGCCGTCCTTGCCCTCCATCGCCGAGCATTTGTCGACGAAAGCGCGCATCAGCGGCAGCGTGGTCGGGTAGCTGGAAATCTGGCGGCAGTCGTAGACCGAGCTCACCGGCTTGATCTCGCCGCGAATGGTGCGCAGCACCAGCGTCAGCACTTCTTCCGCGCGCTCGACCACGTCGGTGTGCGGGAATTCCTTGTAGAGGATGGTGATGTCGGCCAGCTTGACGCGCTTCTCGGTCAGGTGGCAATGCGGGTCAAGCTCGACGCCGATGACGCATTTCGGTCCGACGATGGCGCGGGCGCGTTCGAGGATGTCGCCCTCGACGTCGTCGTAGCCATGCGCCACCATCGCCCCGTGCAGCCCGAACAGGATGCCGTCGACCGGCATCGTCGCCTTGAGCTGGCCCAGGATCTCGTCGCGCATGAACTCGTAGTCCTTGCGGTTGGTGGTGCCGGCCGGACTGGCGGCGAAGCAGCTGCCTTCGATCAGGGTGAAGCCCTCGGCCTTGGCCCGGCGCCGCGCCACCCACAAGGGCGCGGTGCACATCAGCGGCGTGTCGGCGGGATGCTCGCCCGGCCGCAGGAACACGCCTTGCTTGTATCCGTCCAGGCTGGTCGGCATGGGCGAAAAGGTGTTGGTTTCGGTGGCGATGGTGGCGGCGAACAGACGCATGGCGGATGGTTCCCCTCGAAGACATGGCATATAAGCCGGTCATGACTCGATCTGCCAAGCCCGACGAAGCGCGAACGGTGGCCGAGTGCCGGGCGCGTATCGCAGAGCGAGACGGCGCCATCGGCGCCTTCGTCCGGCTTGCGCCCGAGGCGCCGGACATGGCGCCGGCGATCGCCGTCAAGGACATCATCGACACTGCGGGCCTGGGCACGGAATACGGCTCGCCGATCTGCCGCGGCCATGTCCCGCAAGAGGACGCCGACTGCGTCGCCCGGCTGAAGCGCGCCGGCTATGCCGTGATCGGCAAGACCGTGACCACCGAATTCGCCCATGTCACGCCGCAGGCGACGCGCAATCCGCGCGACCCGCGCCGCAGCCCGGGCGGTTCGTCCTCGGGCTCGGCGGCGGCGGTGGCGGCGGGCATGGTGCCGCTGGCGCTGGGAACCCAGACCGGCGGCTCGGTCATCCGCCCCGCCTCCTATTGCGGCGTGTTCGGCTTCAAGTCGAGCATCGGCCGCACCGACACCGCGGGCGTGCACGAACTCGCGCGCTCGCTGGACACGGTCGGCTGGTTCGCGCGCGGCGCCGAAGACCTGGCCGCGCTTGGCCCCGTGCTGCTGTGCGATTTCAAGGCGACCAAGATCGGCCGTCCGCGCCTGGCCTGGGCGCGGACGCCATACGATTCCCTGGCCACGCCCGAAGCGCTGGCGGCGGTCGAGCGCGCGGGGCGAATCCTAGGCGCGGACGCCATCTCGCTGCCGGCCGATTTCGGGGCGCTCAACGCGCTGCATCAGCGCATCGTCTCGACCGAGGCGGCGCGCGCCTTCGCGCGCTATCCGGAAAGCGGCCTCAGTCCGAAATTGCGGGAGTTCGTCGCCCTCGGCCGCGCCAACGAGCCGGGCTATGCCGAGGCTCAGGAACTGACAAGCGCATTCCGCGCGCGCTTCGACGACCTGATGACGCGCTACGACGCGCTGATCCTGCCGGCCGCGACCGGAGAGGCGCCGCTCGGTCTCGAATCGACCGGCGATGCCTCGTTCAGCCTCTACCTCTCGCTGCTCGGCCCGCCCTGTATCAGCATTCCCTGCGGCCAAGGCCCCGCCGGCATGCCGATCGGCGTGCAGCTGGTCGGCCGTCGCGGCCGGGACGAGGTGCCGCTGGCGCTGGCGCGCGAGGTCGCGCCGCTGCTGATGGATCAGAAATAGGTCCGGATCGCGCCGGTGACGGCATAGTCGTCGTCGACCAGATAGATCAACTGCCAGCGATCGAAGGTCAGGCAGGGATGCGAGATCCCGAAGCCGATCATGTCGCCGACCTGCAAGGGCGAATCCGCCGGCCCGTCGAGATAGCCGTGCTGGTCGTTCATCGCCGTGATGCGATGGCCGGGCGGCATGGCCGCGGGCCGCGCCGCGTTGCTGCCCGGCCGGAACCATTTCAGCGGCACCGGCAACTGCGCATCGGCCGAGGCGTCGCGCTTGCCCATGGTCACCAGCGCGCGCGTCGGCTCGGGTCGCGACTGGACATAGGCCCAGACCTCCAGCGCCGCCTCGGGCACGCCCAGCCCGGCCATGGCCGGCGAGCGCTCGCGGATGCCGGCGAAATGATCGACATACATGCCGGAATCGTGGGTCAGGTAGCAGCCGCTGCGGGTCAGCACCTGGGTCGGCCGCCGCAATTGCAGGGCGCGGAACTTCTCGACCACGATGTCGTAATAGGCCGAGCCGCCGGCGGTCAGGATCAGGGCGCCCGGCGCCGCCAGATCCTCGCCATCGACCATGCGCGCCATCTCGGCCAGGAAGGCGATGAACTGGCCGGCGCGCAGGGCGCGATCCTGCCCCGCCATCAGGCCCTCGAAGCCCTCGACCCCGCGCAGAGCCAGGAACGGTTCGGCCGCCTTGACCGCGCGCGCCACGGCACGGCCCTGGTCGAGCGTGCGCACGCCGGTGCGCCCGCCGGCGAAGCC
>Ga0194120_10006532_pt1 | contig 16418 bp, 11 predicted proteins | sample TA2MahCa65mmetaG_FD_148642 | JGI IMG/M metagenome (GOLD analysis project Ga0194120, IMG submission 148642) | Freshwater microbial communities from Lake Tanganyika, Tanzania - TA2015019 Mahale Deep Cast 65m | ecosystem: Environmental > Aquatic > Freshwater > Lake | place: Tanzania: Lake...
GACCGCCGCAGCGACGCTCTGGCCGGCAAAGGGATCGAGATTCGCGGGGTTGCAAGTCGGCGTGGCGACTCCGCTATTCGACGGCGCGGGCGCGATCACGGATGCCGGCACACGGGGTCGATTTGCTGGGTATTGCGCGGCGGCTTTCCGCGGCTGCGGTTTTGTGCATGGGCTCTACGTGCGCGGGTTGATGGAGAACGCGGCTTCAGTGGTTTTGTATGCCTTTGTGGATACGACAATGGCCGATTGAGCCTGTTTGCCCGGGCAAAATCGGCCGATCTGGACATTGGCGGTGCACTGACTACGCTGTGAGTCCGGCGGCACATGCCGCGACCCGGTGGCCGTGCAACCAACCCTGCGATTGACCTGCACAATAGCGGTCCTCCTCTGCTCTGCGTGGACCGACCTCGCACAGGCCCAGGAACCCAACGCCGAGCGCGCCTACTCCGTCACGCCGCGCGCCGATCTGGCCGAACAGGTGGCGCGGCACTACCACGATCGCAATCAGCCGGTGCGCGCCATCAACTGGGCCGAGCGCATGGTGCGATCGCCGGGCGCGACGGCAGAGCAGGGCGCGTGGGCGGCCAAATTGCGCGCGCAACTCAAGTGGAAACTGGGCGATCTGGGCTTTGGCGAGGTGCGGATTGCGGTGCGGCCGGGTCATGCCGCTGTCACGGTCGACGGCAAGGACATCCTGCCGCGCGTCGCCCAGCACGTCGTTTGGCTGAGCGAGGGGGCCCACCTCGTCGCCGCGGACGCCTCCGATTTCGCGCCGACCGAGGTCGGTGTCAACGTCGTCCGCAACGAGAAGGCCAGCGCCGACCTGGTGCTGGTCTCGACCAAGGCGCCTGTGGTGGTCGTGCACGCCGTGCCCGAGTGCGACGTGCTGGTCGACGACAAGCTGGTCGGCACGAGCCGACAGCGCCGGTTCGCCATCCCGGCCGGCAGCCGCAAGCTGCTGTTTCGCGCCGACGGCCACCTGCCACAGGTGCGCGAGATGACGCTTGTGGCCGGTGAGGAATACGCGGTCGAAGCCCGCCTGCAGCGCGCCGTGCCCGAAGGCGACCGCCCCAAGGTTTCGGTGGTCGAGCGCGATGTGACCGAACTCGAGCGCGCCGAGGTCGGCGAGTCCGGCCCCAACATTGCCCACGCTCCCGACGTCGATTCACCCCTCGACGGCAAGCGCAACGCCCGCGTCAACGTCAGCCGCGAGATCGGTGGCGGCACGGTCGGCGGCGCCCGCAAGGCTGGGGTCGAAGCAAGCGCAAGAGTCAGCCCGCCCGCCCTTGCACCCAGTGGAGGTTCGCCCGCTGCCGTCTCCGTGGGCGCAGCAAGCGGCGACCCATCGGCGCCCATGTCGGTTCGCACCAAAGGCCTTCTGCTTGCGGTCCCGGGCCTGCTGGCCATGGGCGGCGGCGCGGCCTATGTCGTACTGAGCGCCAACGCGGCGGAAAAGGTCAACCAAGGACTGCCCTACGGCGACCCGAATTACGACGCGGCCTACGACAGGGCGGCGAAGGGCGCGCTCATCGGCTACGGCGTGCTCGGCGGTGGCGCGCTGCTGACGGGCGCTGGCGGCTGGTACCTGCTCGGCGAGGGCGGCCTGGGCAAACAGGGTCGCGGCGTGCTGCTGACCGGCACCGGGCTTGCGACGGCCGGCGTTGGCACCTGGATGTACCTTGGCGCGACGAGCGTGCTGGCGAGCGCCGCCGAATTCCCGAGCGCACATCCCGAGTACCAGCGCCGGGTGGATCTTGGCATTCGCGACACCCGGTATGCGCAAGTGGCGATGGGCGCGGGGGGTGTGGTTGCGCTCTTGGGCGCATGGCAACTGGTGACGGCGCCCAAGTCCACGGCCGAGGCGGCGCCCGACCCGTCCGTGCTGTCGTGGTCGCTGCTGCCGGTGGTCGGCGCGCGGCAGACGGGGGCGGCGCTCAGGCTGGCGTGGTAGCGGCCGCGCAATACGACGTGTCCTCAGCCGGTGCCGATTTCCACATCGCCGCGCGCAAACATGGCCGTCGCCCCGGTCGGCAGACGCACGCGCACGCGCTGCACCCCGTCCGTCAGAACGCTGCACTGGGCCACGGCGCGGTCGCCGGTGGGCAGGAGCACCGCTCGGCCAGCGATGTCATAGTCCAGTGCGGCGACGACCAGGGCATCCTCGACGGCCTCCGGCACAAGGGCCATCCACACGTCGGGGAAATCGCGCTCTGCCACTTTCCAAGTCCACTCGCCAGGTTGGCCGTCCACATACCCGGTGACGACCAGGGACACCCGATCCTGAACCTGCAACGTGGCCACCCGGTCGCGCCACGCGGCGGCGGGCGTGTCGACGAGGCACAGGTTGTGGGCGTGCTCGTGCAACCACGAGGCCGTGCGCAGGACCAGAGCGCGGTCGCGCGGTCCCTCAGGCAGCGCCAGCCAATCGACCAACTGCGCAAGGTTGAAGCGTTCCGCGTTCATGGTGCGCCGTCAATTGCCGGTCATGAGCGTAACGAGGCCCGAGACCGTGGTCTTGCCGCTCAGGACCTGCATCGTCGCTTGGGTGGAGTCGCCGAGCAAGGTGCGGCGCGCGAACGCCAGCGTGTAGGTGCGCGCGATGCGGTCGCCCTCTTCAGCGGGGATGCCGTCGCACAGGCCGAGGCCAAACAGTTGGTGGCAGCCCTTGAGCACATCCACCCACAGGGAACTTGAGAACGCATGGATGTCCTTGATGGTTTTCCATTGTGGCGCGCCCTGGTGGCCGCCGTCGGCGCTGCCGGTCATCAGCAGGACGGGAGCGTCGATCGCCGCCATGCCCGCCGGTCCGAACCACTGCGCGTCGCCTTCGCCGGACATCAGCAACATGCCGGCCCTCATGCGCTTGTCGCCGAGGCCGGCCTTGTACTGCGCCAGGTCGTGGTCGGTGCAGGCGCCGCCCAAGCCTTTGCCCGCCTTGCACGCAGCAGACAACTTGGCGAGGTCGAACTGCGCACCGATCAACGTCAGGACGGTGTAGCCGCCAAAACTATGGCCGCTCACGATCATCTTGTCGAAGCGCGCCTTGCCGGCCAGACCCGCGTCGTCGCCCTGGCCTTGTACGGCATCGACGGCGGCCGAAACGTCGCGCGCACGCCACCACCACAACCCGGTCGGCTTGGGCGCGTCGTGATCCTGCAGCAGGTTGCCGGTGTGGTCGGGCGCGATGACCACCCAGCCGTGCGAGGCGAAATGCTCGGCCAGCCAGGGCGAACTGCCCGCAAAGCCCGAATAGCCATGCGAGTACGCCAACACTGGGTAGCCGCTGTCCACGGCCGGCGGCGCCGCGCCAGCGTCGATGACCGCGACCTTGCTTGGCCACAGTTGACCGTAGATCGCGTGTTCGCCGGTGGTCGCGGTCGCCGGGTACCATAGGTGGACGCCGATGGTGCGGGTCGGGTCGCCGGGCGCCGGCACGTAGGTGTGCGAAAACGTGCGGTAGCCGACGCCGTGCGGCCCGGGTTTGCCGAGATCCCATGCGAAATCGGGGCGGGTTGGAAGCGCCGCAGTGTCCACGCCCTGCAGTTCGGAAGTGGCGTCGACCTCGCTTGCGTGGCTCGCGCCAGGCGTGCTGTCCGCAGTGGCAGGCGGTGCCGCGGCGGTCCCGCACGACGCGAGGCAGACGACCCACAGGATGAGCGTGCGCAGGACCAACGCCATGGCGTCCTCAGTCGGCCAGGGCGGACACGCCGCCCGTGCATTGCAACGAAAACCCAAGGTTCGCGGCGGCAAAAGCGGCGCGCAGGATCTCGCACTGCGCCTCGTAGGACACGCCTGCGGGCGTGAGCATCGGCGTCGACTGGCGATCCGGCGGCACCACGCCAGCGAGCAGGAAAAGCGGCGTCGACACCAGCGCGCCGCACACCCGCCGCAGCCGCGCCGCCACGTCGTCGCCCGCCACTTTGTCGCTGAGCTTGGCTCCCAGGATTGCCTGGATATGCGGACCTTCGCTGTCGGCAACGAAGGGCTCGCCGACCAGCCGGTCCTTGATCAGCGCCACGGCGTCGGCCCATGTGGCCTGGGAGGACTCCGCGGCACGCTCAGCCACCAGGTCGATGAAGTCGAATGCGTTGGGCTTCGCACAGCTGCCGTAGCGCGCCTCCCACGCCAGCCGCGCCGCAAAGTCCAGTCCTCGAAAGCCTGGTTCCGCGTCCTTGAGAAAGACGCCCACCGACAACTGGAACGTCTGCTCCTCGCCGCCAGGGTACTCCACGGGCATCGGCCAACCGAGGGCACCGTGCAGCGACCGCCGCAACTGCCGCGCCGGCAGCGCCGACACCGCGTCGCCAGGTCCGTTGTTGCGCTGGGTCGGGTCGGCAGCGTGGTTGCTCCAGGCATCCAGCAGCCGCGGCCAGCCGTAGGCGTCGCCACACCCCATTTCGGGTGGCGGCGGGTTGAACATCGGCTCCGCCGCGATGTCGGCGAGCAACCGGCGCAGCGAGAACCGCTGGGCGACGAAGCGCGCGGTCAACCGTTCAAGGGTGTCGCGCTGGGCTTCGGTGCGCGGAAAGTAGTTGCTGAGCGTCAGCGGAGCGCCCATCACGTCCTGCCACACCTGTTCGACGATGGTCTGCGCGGTCATCCACGCCAGCGCGTCGTCGGGGTCGACGGTGCCATCCGCCAGGCGCTGCATGCCGAACTGCGCCAGCCGGTCCACACCCCGGTGCAGGCTGGCCTCCAGGTCATGCACGCTGACAGTGGCGCCGCGCGCGAGGCCAAAGTACCCATCGTGGCCGAGTGGATCCGGATCGGTGGGCACTTTGAAGCGACCGCAGTCCTTGTGCCAACCCCACGGTGAACTGCCATTTTTGGCGTCCACCACGCCGCCATGGCGCAGGACAGCGTGGGCGCGCAGGTCGCTCGGACCCTTGGTCGCCTCTTGCTCGGCCGGATGCTTGCCCGTCGCTGCGCCGAAAAGGGCGGTCTCAAAGTGGCCGAACACCGGCCAGGCGCGGTTGCGGTGCGGATCCGGGTGCCACGTGGTCGAGAACTCGCTGTTGTGGCAGACCATGCACACGAAATCGCGGTGCAGGTAGGCGGCGTCAAACACCCGGCCGAAGTCCTGGCGCCGCGACCGCTCCAGCTCCTTGGCGGCGACGTTGGCGGCCTCGAATGGCTTGGCCACCAGGGCGAACAGGTGGGCGCGCCACACCACGCTCAGGTCGTCCTTGCGCAGCGCGGAACTGACCAGGTGCCCCATCGTGAATGTGGACGGCGGCGCATCTGCCGTCGTCGGCGTGTGGTCGCGCACGTACGCTGCGAGTTGGCCCTGATCGTGGTAGTCGTCGCCGGGCTGGGTGTAGCACTTGAGTTGGTTCTTGGTCTCGATGCGGTTGACCCGCAACGCGTCGAGCACGAAATCGGTCCAGCGCAGTCGATAGCTGGGCAGTTCGGTCATGGCCAGAGCCACCAGGCGGCGGGCCTGCCACACCGCGGGCGACCAAGGGACCTCGCTGCCCGAGAACGCGCCGTCACCGAACGTGTACCCCTGTGCACGGCGGATCGCGGCCACCGCGTCGGTCCACGCCAGCACTTCGCCCTGACCCCACGGTCGCCGGCCGGCAATGGCGAGCAGCGCGCGCCGCACCCAGGCCTGGTCGCTGCCCTGGCAGTCTTGCCATTGGTGTACAACCGGCGGATGGGTCGGCGTCGGGGGGGCGGGCAGGGCGACCGCGACCACCGGAAACGTCGCTTGCCTTGTGATGTCCGGCGGTTCGCTGCTGTCGCACGCCCACAGGCCAGCCAGGAGCACAAGGGTGGCCACTGGTGTCGCGCCGTACGGGCCGCAGGTCACGCCGGCCTCCCCAATTGCCGCTGCATCACCAACTGTACGGCGTCGGCCTCGTTGGCGGCCCCCGGCACGTCGGCGACGTTGAAGCTCTCGTTGGCGAACGGCCAAATGCCGAGCGCGAGCAACGCGGCGATGCGGTTTTCCTGCGGCGTCGAGGCCACCACCGCTTTGCCATCCGGGCCGCATCCGCCAAAAACACCCTGGTGCTGGCTGCGCACCGGTCCGCCCAAGAACACGACGGGAAAGCCGTAGGGCCAATGGTTGCGGCCCTTTTTGCCTTGCTGGTAGGGCGTTCGGCCAAACTCGCTGGTCAATACGATGAGCGTCTTGTCGAGGTCCAGCTTGCGCGGGTCGTGCTCTCCCGGGCCATTGACGATGCTGCACAGCCCGGTCAGGGTATGCGACAGGTTCCGGGCCTGGGTGTGCGGGTTCTCTTCGTGGGTGTCGTAGCCGCCCCCGCCGTCGGCCGGGATCAGCCCGCCGTCGATGAGGCAGATATAGCGCGCTGGAGCCGTGGGGTGCGTCAGCAGGTGCGCCGCCAGGTTCAGGTTCATGGTGATGGCGTCGGTGCCCACGCTGTGGCCGCACCACTGCACCGAGCGCTTCTCGAAGAGCTTTGGCTTGAGGACGGCGCCGACCTGGTCGGCGTGGCGCACGGCTTCGGCGGCGTCCGCCAGATCGGTGAGCCGCGGTGCCCGCAGCGGCGCTGGCTCGCCCGGCCGAGTCAGTCGCGCGCGATAGCGTGAAATCGCATCAGCGACCAAGGCGTCGTGCGCGCTGCGCCGCTCGCCGACCGTACCCCGCGCCAAGAGCGACGTCAGTTCGGCCGCGCCGTCCACCTTGATGGGCAGCGGACGCGCAGAGCCAGGGTGCAACCCAATTGCGCTGGCCGTCCGCAAGTTGTCGGTAGGGAAGGCATTGAGGCTCTGGTGCAGCAGCACCCAAGCCTTGGGACCGAAAGTCGCGGAGCCGGCCAGTTCGCCGAAGTAGCGCTGGACGTGCGCACCAAGCCCCGCAAGCGCCGGGTTGCCCAGCCCGCGGCCGCCCAGCATCTGCGGGATGGCCGCTTCGTGCGGTTCGAGGTCGTGCGCGGTGATGGCCACCCGCATGCGCGCAACGAGGTCGGGCCGGGCGCGCAGGGGTGCGACGTAGGGTCCCAGGAACACATCTTGGCCTAACCCGTCGATGCCAAAGCGTTCCAGCAGGTCGAGGCCTTGCAGGGCGCAAGCGTCGATCGCCTTCTGCACGTCGCCGGTCTTGAGGTACAGGTGCCAGTGGGTGCCATTGTCCTTGCCGTGATCCGGCACGCAGTAGAAAGATTCGTATTGGCTGATGCCGCCATACAGGAAGATCTCCAGGACGCTGGTTGCACGTTCGGCGGCTGGCAGGAGCAGGCCTTGGTCGCCATGCGGCGCCTCGCCAAAGCCGAGCGCCCGCCTCGGCACGAACAGGCCTGGTCCGAACGCAGTGGCGCCGGCCGTCGCAATGCCGCCAGCCTTGAGGAAATCGCGGCGTTGCAAGGCAAGATGGGCGGGGCACCCTGGCGCCCGGGCGGCAAGCATACCCTGCCGTGGCGTGTGGGCAAGGGCATGCCGCGCGGCGGGCGGGGCAGCGACGCATACACCCCCTCACCCCGAATCCCCATGCGCCGGGCTGCGCCAAGCGCGGCGGCGCGCCTGCCTGTTCCTGCACATCGCTCGCCTATTGCTCTACCGACAACGCCACGCCCGCCGCGCCCTCGATCCATGAATTCGGGTCGAGCTCGTCGGCCACTTCCTTGCTGGCCAACCGACCGCTTTCGTCGATGCACCACGTCCCGGCGTCGAGCGACCACGACTCGCCGTTCCAGCGCGCCCGCGCGTAGGGGTCCAGCGCCAGGCACAAGGCAGGAGAAAACCGCTGGGCAAACATGGCCATCCGCGGCATGTCTTCGAGCGCCAGGCGCTTTGTAGCGTGCGGCAGGGCCACGACGCCGGGCGCCAGTCCCAGGCCGATGTCGAGCACCTCCGCGTTGCCCGGACCCTCTGGCGGTCGGTCGTGGAAAAGCACCACCCGGTCGGTCAGCACCATCGCGCCGGCCGACCAGGCGATGACCGGCTTGCCGCCCAACTGCTGGCGAATGTCGAGCAAGCGCATCCGGCCCAGCAAGGTGGCGACGTGACCGCCGGCGATGGCCACGGCGTCGCACTGGTCGATGACCTCCGCGACCTCTTGCCGCACCCTGCGCAATTCCGGCCGGTCGTGTGGCCGCACCTGCGCCTCAAAGCGGTCGTGGATGTCGGCGATGAGCCGCAAATGGTGGGCGTCCAGTTCGCGCAGCGTCCGCACGGCGTCGTCGCGCAGCACCGCCAGCATCGCCTCGTGGTCTTGAGCCTCTTCGTCGTCTACGCCCATGCGCGCAGCAAACTGCGCCGTCGAAGCCGCGTAGGTGCGGTAGGCCAGCGGCGCGGCGTGCGGCGAATGGTGGAAAAGCGTCTTGGCGGCCGAAATGTAGGCGTCGAGGCGGACATTGTAGAGATCGCGCAGCAGCCGCAGTTGGTCCTGGCGCTTGCGGTGCGCCGCAAACAGCTCGCGGTCCTCGGCGAACACCTCGTCGGTGCGGCGGTGCAGGTACAGGTTGACGCCGCGGTGACCGATCGCCTGCTGCAGGTTGCCATCGTCGTCTTCGCGCTCCTGCCAGCCGGCGGTGATCAGCGCGACCCTGCCAAAGGCGCCAATGGCCTCCAGTTCTTCGGCCACCGTGATGGCGTTGCGCTGCGGGCCGAGCAGGATGAGGCGGGCTTGCGGTTGCGGCATTCGGTGAACCTGGGTTGGCGGCGCACGCTTGGGCCGGGCGCGCAACTGTGCCATACTCCGCCGCCGCGTTCGACCCCCGTGCCCGCATTTTCGCCCGCACCCGAACGCAGCTTGGCGGCGCCATGCCGCCCTTGACTCCGCCTGCCACGCCTTGCCCCCCGAGGTCGCCATGCACGTCATCCTGGTCGCGCCGCATTTTCCCGCCAACCAACGCCAGTTCGCCCGCGCCCTGAAACAGGCTGGGGCCTACGTCACCGGCGTCGGCGAGTCGAGCGTTCAGAGCCTGCCCGGCGAGGTCAAGGGCTATCTCGACAGCTACGAGCAGGTCGGCAACGTGTGCAGCGAGGACATGCTGCTGGAGGCCGTGCGCAAGATCCAGCGCCGCGGCCCGTGGGTCCACCGGCTCGAAGCCACGGTCGAGGCCCACATCCTGGCTGCTGCCCACGTGCGCGAATTGACCGGCATTCCGGGCCTGTCGGTCAAGAATGCAATCCTGTGCCGCGACAAGCCGACCATGAAGGAGTTCCTGCGCGACAACGGCATCAGTTGCGCGCAATCCACCGGCGCCGACACCGCCGAAGAAGTGCTGGCATTCGCGCAGCGCGTCGGCTTTCCGCTGATCTTGAAGCCGCGTGCGGCTGCGGGGGCGGCCGGTACCGTGCGCGTCGACACTGTCGAGGAGCTCAAGCGCGAGTTGCCCGCCTTCCACCTCGGCCGCGGTGGTTCGTGCGCCGTCGAGGAGTTCATCGAGGGCCACGAGGGCTTCTACGATACCCTGACCATTGACAACCATATCGCGCTGGAGTTCGTGACCCACTACTACCCCGGCGTGTTGGAGGCCATGCGCAGCCGCGACGTCTCGCCGTATTTCATCACCACCAACCGGGTGGATTCGCCCGGATACGCCGAACTCAAGCAAATGGGCGCCAGGGTGGTCACCGCGATGGGCCTGGGCACCACCGCCACCCACATGGAGTGGTTCTATGGCCCCAAGGGATTGAAATTCAGCGAAATCGGCGCCCGTCCGCCCGGCGTGGGCACCTGGGATCTGTACTGCGCCGCCAATGGCTTCGACTTGTACCGCCAGTGGGCCAACGCCATCGTGCACGGCAAGGTGGGCGACCGGCCGAGCCGCCAGTTCGCCGCCGCCATGGTCGCCCTGCGCCCCAACCGCGATGGGCGCATCGCCGGGTACTCGGGGTTCGACGAAATCCAGCAGAACATCGGCGGCAACCTCATCGACTGGCACCTGCCGGCCGAGGGTACGCCGACTCAGCCGGTCGAGGCCGGCTACATGGCCAATGCGTGGATTCGGCTGCGCCACCCCGACTACGACACCTTGCGGCAAATGGCCGAGTGGGTGGGCAAGACGGTCAAGGTATGGGCGCGATAGTCCGCGTGTCGCATGGCGGCCCAGACCGTTGACCCATTCCACCACGCCCGGTTCGACCCGGGCCGGAGGTCGGCCTGACGATGCGAGTCGCCTTCATCAGCCCCAACTACCCGCCCGAGATGCCACTGTTCACCCGCGGCCTCGCCGAGGTGGGCGCCGAGGTCATCGGCATCGGCCACGACGCAGTCGAGGGCATCGCGCCCGATGTCCGGCACCACTTGTCGGCGTACGTGCGGGTGCCCAACCTGCTCGACCTCGACGTCGCCGTGCGCCACGCGGTGCCGCAGTTGCAGCGCATGCGGTTGGACCGCATCGAGTGCTTGTGGGAGGTCGGCGTCGAACTGGCGGCGGCCCTGCGCGAGGCCCTCAACGTCCCGGGGCAAAGCAGCGAAGACGCGCGGGCCTTTCGCGACAAGGACACCATGAAGCAGCGGTTGGAGCGCGCCGGCCTGCGGGTGCCCAGGCACGGCCGCGCCACCAGCCAGCAGGAGATCCTCGACCACGCGGACCGCATCGGGTTTCCGCTCATCGTCAAGCCCATCGACGGCGCAGGCACCCGCGACACCCACCGTGTCGACGACGCGGCCGAACTGGCCAACGTGATGCGCAAGGTCGCGCATCTGCCCGAGGTCAGCGTCGAGGAGTACATCGACGGCGAGGAGTACACCTACGACACCGTCAGCGTCAATGGCCGGCCGCGCTTCGACTCGGTGGCGCAGTACCACCCGCGGCCCCTGATTTCGCGGACGCAGCAGTGGGTGAGCCCTGCGCAAATCGTGTTGCGAGACCCGCACATCCCGCAGTTGGCCGACGCCGTGCAGTTTGGCCGCGACGTCCTGCACGCGATGGGTATGGGCACGGGCTTTACGCACATGGAGTGGTTTCGCAAGTCGAACGGCGAAATCGTCTTTGGCGAAATCGCCGCGCGCGCCCCTGGCGGCCGCCTGGTCGATCAGATGAACTACGCCAACGATTTCGACGTGTACCGCGAGTGGGCGCGCTGTGTGTGCTGGCACAGCTTTGACGCGACCGCGCACCGCCGCTACCACGTGGCCGCGGTGTTCAAACGCGCCATCGGCGACGGCCGCATCCGCTCCATTACGGGCATGCAGGCTGCGCGGCGCAAACTCGGAAAATCACTGGTGGTCGAAGATCTGCTGCCCCTCGGCGCCCACCGCCGCGACTGGAAGCAGACGCTGCTGAGCGACGGCTGCCTCATGGTCCGCCACCCGGACTACGCGACTGTCCAAGACATGATGCGCGTGCTGGTCGAGGACGTGCGCTTGTACGCCGAGTAGGCGGATCGGAAGTTCACTTCTTGCCAGCGACCGCCCCGGCGATCGCCCGCACCAGTCCGCGGCGCTCGATGGGCTTGCTCAGGTAGCCGTCGGCCCCCGCCTCGAGACACCGTTCGCGGTCGCCCGGCATGCTGTGCGCCGTCAGGGCGATGACCGGCAGGTGTGGTATGCCGTGGTCGTGCTCACGCTGCCGCAGCCGCCGGATCGCCACCAGGGCGATCTCAGCGCGGTTCGCGGCCAACTGGGCACATCATCTACCAAAAACGCCGGCAATGGCAAATCGGCGCGCGCAACGCCCGAGGTCGGGGCGGCAGGTGCAAACAGGACTGCCGGCACCAAAAACCCCAATCAACTCAGCCCGCCGTCCACGTCCATGGGTCGCGGTCCGGGTCGCAGCGACCGGCCGGTGACTGCACGCCGCGCGCCACGCACCGACCGTCGATGCGGCAGAAGCGCGCGGGTCCGGCCACGGCGCAGCCGCCTGCCTCCGCTGCGCACAAACTGTCGATGGCGCACAAGTCCGCGCGGCTGCAGGAACTCACCGGGGGCGGCGCAGCGGTGATCGTCAATTCCACGGGGGTCAGCCCGCCGTCGCCCACCTCGACCTTCTGCTCGGCCAGCACTGCCCCGTCCGCGCCGACCACTTCGACGTCAAACGGGCCGGCCGCAGGCAACATGCGGCCAAACCGACCGTCCTGGCAGCGGCTGGTCCAGCGTTCGCCGTCCTTGGTGGCCACTTGGCGCACCCGCACTTCGGCCGCCACCGGCCGACCCTGGCGATCGCGCACCCGCCCCCACAATCCTGGACCGGCCAGCGTGCGCTCCAGCATGCCCATCCACGTACCGCGGGTTGCCAGCACCATCTTGCGCAGCTTGTCCTGGCCCGGGTTGGTCAGCGTGCCCTCGACCAGGAACGCGCTGGTGCCGTGGGCCGCGCGGTGCCAGTCCTGGTCCACACCGTCCACGGGATACAGTCGCCGCTTGACCGCGAGCGGCCGCCCGTTGACCTGCGGCCCCGCGCGCCGCGCCATGGCCTCGGCAATCGACCACGCCTCGTTGGGCTCCGGGTCCGGCGCCTGCGGAATCGTGTACGGCACCAGAATCGCGTTGGCCTGGGTGTGGAAACTGACACTGGCAATGAACCGCTGGTCGTCGGCCAGTCGCAGCATCGCCTGGGTCTCCGGTTCGCTGCCGGCGCGCGGCCCGCGGTACCACGCCCGTCGCGGGTCGCTGTGGCTGGCGACCTCGCCCAGGCTGTGCCAGCGGTACGGATAGTTGCGGTTCAAGTCCACGCCGTCGGTCGGGTCGGTCCGGCCGTTGCCGTCGGTGTCGCGGCCGTTCTTGCGACCGCCGTGCTTGGAAACGTGGATGTACAGGTGGTTGCCGTCGGGATTGACCAGCGGCACGCACCACACGGTCAGTCTTTCCAACCACTGGCGGACTTCGGGGTCTGCATCAGCGTTTTCGGCAAGGTAGCCGCAGCCGTCGAGGGCGAATTCCAGCGCCGCGAGTTCCACGCCGTGGTGGGCTCCGTTCAACAGCACCTGCGGCACCGCATCTTCCGGTTGGCTGCCGTGGTGGAGCTTGAGCGCCAGGATCGGCCGGCCCTGACCAGAGCGGCCGATCTCAACCAACTGGGCCACTTTGCTGAACCGCTGGGCATACGCGCGCAGCAGCGCCTCGGTCATCGCCGGATCCTTGTAGCTGGCGTCGCGCACGAACCCAGTCGGCGTAGGCACCACCGGCTTGGCGGCCGCGGCGCGGAAGTTGGCGTCGCGAAAGGCCAGCGGTTCGTCGGCGAAGACCTCGCGCGCTTCTGGCAGGCGCCGCAGCACCGCCTCTTTGCCGGCCACGCCGGTCTGCACCACGGCTTCGCTGTCCGAGCGCGACACCACCTTGGCGCCGAGGTCGTCCAACGCGGCCAGTTGACCCACGGGTACCGCAAGGTAGCGCATGCGACCCAGTGCCCCGGCCCGCGCGGGCAGTGGCGTGTTTGCCTTGCGCACCCACAGGCCGCGGCACGCCATCGGTTGACCGCCCTGGTGACGAACGCCGAAAAGGCCAGCCGGCAGAGCGGCATCCGACGCCACCAGCGATCCCAGCGGCTTGAGCGTCTCGCCATCGAAAAACTGCGCCGACAGGTGCGGCCCCACCATCCACACGGCGACTTCCAGCGAACAGGTGCCCTTGCACGCCACGTTCGGCCCCGCGGCCAGCGTGGTCGACGCGCCGCCCTGTACCCGGCGGATTTCCAGCCGGCCCTTGTGGGGTCCAGCGACATAGCCATGGAAAAACGACAACTTGTCGATGCGTTCGACCTTGGACCGCACCGCCAGCCCGGCCGCGTCCTTGCCATCGAACGCAATGCGACCGCGCACGAAGCCGTCTTGCAGCGGCCCGTCCGCGTGCCCAGCGAGCCACCATGCGCCGGCTTTGTCCGGCTTGTCGAGAACCACTTGACCGGGCGGCGCGCTCCAATTGCCTGCTGTTTCCGCGGCTGTGGGCTTGGCCACCGCCTTGCCGACAACGGCGGTCTCGTCGCGCGGGTCCAGGGCTGGCACGCCCGATTCGACCGCCTCGGGGCCCTTGGCAAGCGCCGGAGCCGCGGCCAACACCAGCCAAAGCCAGGGCAGTACCGGCTTCACGGGTGCGCCGCCTTGATCCGGCGCATCTCGTCGACGGTGGCTGCGCAACGAAACCCGAAGTGGTGGTAGGGCTTGTTCGCAGGGAAGTGCGGCCGCCGCCACATCGCCGTCGCGTATTTGGGCGGCCAGTACCAGGAGCCGCCGCGGACGATTTTCTGGTCATGGCCGGGGCACGGTTCTCGACCGCCGCACGGTCCTTTCGGGTCGGGTCCGGCGCACGCCTTGCCGCACGCCGCGTAGCTTGGGCTGTACCAGTCGGCAATCCACTCCCAGGCGTTGCCGCTCATGTCGAACAGCCCGTACACGCCGGCCGGGCGGGCGCCCACTTCGAGCGTGCGGCCCTTTTCCGGGTTCGGCGGTTTCTTGGGCGTGCCGCAGCCGCGACCGGTCTTGTCCATGATGACGGCCTTGGCGCAGTCGGCGGGCTCGTTGCCCCACGGGTGGGTCTTGCCGTCCGGGCCGCGCGCCGCCTTCTCCCACTCTGCTTCCGTCGGCAGGTGCTTGCCGCGCACCTGGCAAAACTGCAGCGCGTCGTACCACGACATGCCCACCATCGGCTGCTTGGGCCGGTCGTAGTCGTTGTAGAGGGGGTGCGAGCGCCGGCACTTCTTCTGTTTGACGCACGCCTGGTAGTCGCCGTAGGTCACCTCGTACACGTCCATGTAGTAGGTCTGCATCCACACCGATTGCAGCGGCCGCTCGTTTTTCGGCCCCTGGTCAGAGCCGCGGTAGAACGGGCCGGCAGGGATGCATGCGAGGCCGGCGGGGGGCGTCTCGCAGTCGATGCTGGCGACACTGGCGGGGGCAGCCGCCGTGGCGGGCAGGGCGGCGGCGAGGGCGAGGGCGAAGGCGGCGAACACGGTGGCGGGTTTTCCTGGCGGCGAGGACGCCGGCGGGCGGGATTGTGGGGCTTGCGGGGGGTTGGGGCAAGGTGGGGTTGGCCACGCGTCAAGGACCGCAGGGGATGCCAATCATCTGCCATTCACACCATTGACGTCACGGCTGTTTCCTCCCCCAAAACCGCGCCGCCACCGCCGCCACCACCGCCGTCAACGCGGCCACGGGCCACCACGGCGCGGGATCATCCTGGCGCGGCGGCGGCCCTTGCGGCGGCTGGTACGGCGCCTGGGCCACGGCACTCGCTTGCCCGGGCGCATCCGCCGTCGGCGTCGCCCCACCGGCCGGTCCCTCGCTCGGCGTCGCCGCCCCTGGCAGCCAGTTGCGGCCCAGACGCACATCGTCGTCAACCGCTGTGCCCGTCTGGCTCTCGGGCAAGAACGCCACGCGGTCGGGCCCTGGCTTGTCCCAGTCCGGCGGAATGACCCCGCGCCGCATGAACGCCAATTCGGCCTGCACCCGCGCCGCCTTCTGCGCGGGGCCTATCGCCCACGGTTGGTGGGTCATGGTCTCGTAGCGTTCCAGGTCAGCGATGGCGAGCGGCAGGTTGACCCGGCGCACGATCTGGCTGCGGCAGTAGAACACATCGGGGTCGCTCGGGCCGATCGCGACGGCGCGCTGGATGATGCGCATGGCATCTTGCTGGTGGCCGAGCCAGAAATGGGCCATGGCGAGGTAGAGCGGCAGGCGCGGGTCGCGGTTGGCGCTCTGGTTGAGCGCCTCCAACTGCGGCAGGGCCTCTTGCAGGCGGCCGGCGTAGTAGGCGCGGGTGGCGACGATGAACCGAGCGACGATGTCGTTGGGGTCGGCGGCCGCGGCCTTCATGCGCGCCTCGATGGCGTCGAGGTCTGCCTTGCGCTCGGGGCTTGCTCCGGCGGCGTCGGTCAAGAAGTTGATCATGCCGGCGATGCGGCCGAGCACGATGTCGCGCTCCGGGTGGCCCTTGGACAGGTCGTGCAAAAGCACGATCGCTTGCCGCCATTGGCCAGCCCGCGCATAGCCGGCCGCAAGCAGGTCCACGCCTTCGGGCGCATCGGGTCTTGCTGCTTGGATTCTCTTGGCCGCGTCGATCTCACCCTGCGCGTCGCCGAGCGCGCTGGCCATGCCGAACCGGAGTTTGAGCAGGTCATGGGTCGCCGTCTCGGGCTTGGCCAGCGGGCCGCGATCCAGCGCTTGCGCCGCCAACGCAAACGCCCGCACCGCGGCGAGGGCCCGAATGGCCGGCAGGGAGTCGCACTCGGGTCTTGCCGCACAGGCCTGCGCCCCTTCGGCAGCGGCGGTGACTTCGCCGGCCAATGCCTGCAGCGCCGGTTGCAGCCCGGCCGCGGTGGCCGGGTCGAGCGCCAACGGGTCGCCGGGGGCGAGTCTGGCCGTGCGCAGGCGTTCGGCACAGGAGCGACCCCAGGCGGCGTCGGTTTCCATGCCCGCCTCGCGGCAGAGCAGGGCGTAGTCGAAACATTGCGCGGCGGCCCACCCGGCTTCGGGTTGTCCCTGGCGGGCGGAGGCCAAGTGACCGCGCGCCGCCGACCGGTCGCCCACGGCCAACGCAGCCTGGGCGTCGAGCAGCGCCGCCACGACCG
>Ga0194120_10006536_pt1 | contig 16411 bp, 13 predicted proteins | sample TA2MahCa65mmetaG_FD_148642 | JGI IMG/M metagenome (GOLD analysis project Ga0194120, IMG submission 148642) | Freshwater microbial communities from Lake Tanganyika, Tanzania - TA2015019 Mahale Deep Cast 65m | ecosystem: Environmental > Aquatic > Freshwater > Lake | place: Tanzania: Lake...
CAGAGGACATCGTCAATCACTGCTGCGACGCCTGGAATAAGCTCGTCGCTCAGCCCTGGCGCATCATGTCCCTCGGAATGCGCGATTGGGCTCATGGGTTCTGATCAGCGCGAGTTGGTATCAGTCCGCCATGCTCGGCCTCGACACCAACCAGGGCAACGCCGGGCAGGTCGGCTACTACAAGTTCCTGGTGCGCAACGGCAGTCCCGACAGCGGCGACGATGTCCTGAGCGGCGGCACCGGCAACGACACGATCAGCGGTGGGATCGGCTACGACACGATCCGCGGCATGGACGGCAATGACGTGATCTATGGCAACCAGGCGGCCGACCTGTGCTACGGAAACGCCGGTGCCGATACCATGTTCGGTGGCGTGGGCAACGACACCATCTTCGGCGGCCGCGACGACGATACGATCTACTCGAACAACAACGACGACGTGGCCTACGGCAATTTCGGCAACGACTGGCTGCATGGCGGCCAGGACAATGACACGCTATACGGCGGTGGCGGGAACGACCAAGTCTATGGCGGCCTGGGCAACGATGTGCTGTTCGGCAACATCGACAATGACACCCTGGCCGGCGGAGGGGGCAACGATACGATGCTGGGCGGGTCGGGCGCCGACCGCTTCGTCTTCGACAGCGGCAACGACACGATCAGCGACTTCAGCTTCTCGGCCGGCGACCGGCTGCAGCTTGCCAGCGGCACGAGCTACACGACCTCGGCAGACGGGGGCGATACGCTGGTGACGCTGACCGCGACCTCGGGTGCCGTCGTCCGGCTGGTCGGCGTATCGCTGTCCGACTTCAACTCGAGCTACATCGTCTTTGCCTGAATGAAGCCGCGTTGAACCGGTGCGATTTCGGGGCCGCGCTTGGGCGGCCCCGAGTCGCCCGCGCTGCCAGCACCCTGCGACCGGTTCCGCCGGCTGCGACCACGCGCCAGCGAACATCACGCGTGCGCCGCGGTTCGCCTGGGTCGCCGGCATCCGTGCCCTCGTGCGTAGGCTGTGGCGGCTGGAGCCGGAGCCCTGAGTCGCTGCGACGCACTCAGCGGATGGGCAGAAAAATTTGCCGTTCTCGGATCATTCGGCCGGATGCGGCGTCGATGCCGGGCGCGCCTCAGCTTCCTCGACGGGCTTCGCCTTCTTGTGGCCGAGCAGCGTGTACGCGGTCGGCACGACGAACAGCGTCATCAGCGTGCCGAGCAGCAGGCCGCCGATGATGACCCAGCCGATTTGGATGCGGCTTTCCGCGCCGGCGCCTTCGGCGAGCGCGAGCGGCACCGCACCCAGCACCATGGCGGCGGTCGTCATCAGGATCGGGCGCAGGCGCAGGGTCGCCGCCTCGACCACGGCCTCGCGGATGTCCATGCCGCCGCGCTGGAGCTGATTGGAGAATTCGACCAGCAGAATGCCGTGCTTGGTGATCAGGCCGACCAGCGTGACCAGACCGATCTTGCTGTAGACGTTCAGCGTGCCGCCCGACAATTTGAGCGCCAGCAGCGCCCCAGTCATCGAGAGCGGCACCGTCAGCATGATGACGAACGGATCGACGAAGCTCTCGAACTGGGCGGCGAGCACGAGGTAGATGAAGGCGAGCGCGAGAATGAAGGTGATGTAGAGGCTGACGCTCGACTCGCGGAACTCGCGCGATTGGCCGGCATAGTCGGTCTGCGCGGTCGGCGGCAGCGCGCGCTGCGCCGCCTCGGCGAGGAACTGCAGTGCATCGCCCAGCGCATGACCCGGGGTCAGCGTCGCCGTGATCGTGGCCGAGCGCAGCTTGTTGAAATGGTTGAGCTCCTTGGGCGCCACCGTCTCCTCGACGGTGATCAGGTTGGACAGCGCCACCATCTCGTTGTTCGGCGTGCGGACATAGATGGAGGCGAGACTGTCCGGATTGCGCCGGTCGATGTCGGCGATCTGCACGATCACGTCGTACTGCTTGCCCGCCTGCTTGTAGCGCGTCACCTGCCGGCCGCCGAGCAGGGTTTCGAGCGTGCGCCCGATGGTGTCGACCTGGACGCCGATGTCGGACACCTTGTCGCGGTTCACAGTGACGCGCAGCTCCGGCTTGTTGAGCTTGAGATCGGAATCGATGTTGGCGAGCCCCGGATATTTGCGTGCCTCCTCCATCATCTTGTCGACCATGACCTGCAGCTCCTCGTAGGGCCGCGAGGTCTGCACCACGAGCTGGACCGGTTTCTCGATCGGACTCTGGCCGAGCGAGGGCGGGTTGACGGCGAAAGCGAGCACCCCAGGGATGGCGAACAGCTTGGGCGAGAGCTCGGCGGCGATCGCCTGCTGTTTGCGCTCGCGCTGTTCCCAATCGACCGGCCTGAGGAATCCGATGATCTGATTGACCACGGGGAAGCCGGTGACGACGAAGAACTTCTCCATCTCCGGCACCTGCCGGAAGTAGCCCTCGAGCGTTTGCGCGTATTTGGCCGTGTAGTCGATCGTCGAACCCTCGGGGCCGATGCCGATGGCGATGATGGCGCCGCGGTCTTCGCTCGGCGCCAGCTCCTGCTGAAGCTGGTTGAACAGCGTATAGCTGGCGGCTGCAACGATGAGCCCGATCAAGATGACCAGCCAGCGCGCCCGCAAGGTCTTGCGCAGCAGCCAGCGGTAGCCATTGGTGAGGCCGACGATGCCCGCCTCGATGACATTGTATACGCGACCGTGCCTGACGTGCGGGCGCAGCAGCTTGGACGCCATCATCGGCGACAGCGACAGGGCGACGAAGCCCGAGACCAGCACCGCGCCGGCGAGGGCGAGGGCGAACTCGGTGAAGAGCCGTCCCGTCCGGCCGGTCATGAAGCCGATCGGGGCATAGACCGACGCCAGGGTAAACGTCATGGCGAGAACGGCAAACGCGATCTCGCGCGCGCCCTTGAGCGCCGCCGGGAAGGGCGCCATGCCGGCCTCGACATGGCGGTAGATGTTCTCGAGCATGACGATCGCGTCGTCGACGACCAGGCCGATCGCCAGCACGAGCGCCAGCAAGGTCAGCGTGTTGATGCTGAAACCGAAGGCGTACATCAGCGCGAAAGCGCCGACCAGCGATACCGGGATGGTGACCAAGGGCACGAGGGTCGCGCGCAGCGACCGGAGGAACAGGAAGATCACCAGCACGACCAGGATGGTCGCCTCGGCGATCGTGCGGAACACGTTCCTGATCGACCGGTCGATGAAGATCGAGGTGTCGTAGCCGACATCGACCACCATGCCGTCGGGGAGATTTGCCCGGATCGACGGCAGCACGTCGTAGACCGCCTTCGAGACGTCGAGCGGATTGGCGACCGATTGCTTGACCACGCCGAGGGCCACCGCATTGCGCCCGTTGTAGCGCGCGATGACGCGCGTATTTGCGGCGTCGACCTCGGCGCGGCCGACGTCCTTGAGACGGACCGGGTAGCCGGCCGCCTGGCGCAGGATGATGGCCTCGAACTGCTGTGGCGTGCGCAGGTCGGTCTCTGCGACGACGGTGAACTCGCGTTCCCGGCTTTCGATGCGGCCGGCCGGGATCTCGACATTCTGGCGCCTGAGCGCGTCCTCGACGTCCTGCGGCGTCAGGCGATAGGCGGCGAGCCGCGCGCTGTCGAGCCAGATGCGCATCGAATAGCGCCGCTCGCCGAAGATGCGCACATCGGCCACCCCGGCGAGCGTCTGCAGCCGGTCCTTGACATAGCGGTCGGCGAAGTCGGTCACGTCGAGCTGGGAATGCCGGTCGCTCGCGAAGGCGAGATAGATGATCGGCTGCGCGTCGGCCTCGACCTTGGAGATGATCGGCTCGTCGATCTCGTCGGGCAGACGGCCACGCACGCGCGACACGCGGTCGCGCACGTCGTTGGCCGCGGCATCGGCGTTGCGCGTCAGCTTGAAGCGCACCGTGATCTGGCTGGTCTCCTGGCGGCTGATCGAGGAGATGTAGTCGATGCCCTCGATGCCCGACAGCGAATCCTCGAGCGGCTGCGTCACCTGGCTCTCGATGATCTGCGCGCTGGCGCCCTTGTAGGTGGTCTGCACGGTGACCACGGGCTCGTCGATCTTGGGATACTCGCGCACCGTCAGGCGCTGATATGAGATCAGGCCGATGAGCGCGACTGCCAGCGACATCACGGTCGCAAGCACGGGCCGGCGGATGCTGAGCTCGGGCAATGTCACGGCTACGAACCTGCTTGCGGCGCGCCGGTGAGCTGCACGGGCACGCCGTCGCGCAGTTTCATGTGTCCGGCAGTGACCACCACTTCGCCGGGCTTGAGTCCTTCGAGGATCTCGACCTCGGCGTCACGCCTGATGCCAAGCGAAACCTTGGTCATGGCCGCCTTGCCGTCGACCACGCGGAAAACGAACTGGTCGGTGCCGAAGGCGATGATAGCCTGCTCGGGCACGAGGAGCGCATCGCTCTTCTCGTTGAGGATGAGGCTGACGCGGGCGAACAGTCCGGGGCGCAGCACATTGTCCGGGTTGGGCAGGCGGGCGCGGATCACGATGCTGCGACCGCCCTGGTCGATCAGCGGGTCAATGGCGTAGACGGCGCCGTCGAACGCGCGGCCGGGAAAGGCATCGACACCGACGCGCAGAGGCTGGCCCGGCGCGACCGCGGCCAGGTAGATCTCGGGCACGCGGAAATCGACCTTGAGCGGGTCGATCATCTCGAGGTTGACCATGTCCTGGCCGGCATTGACGTAGTCGCCGACACTGACCTTGCGCAGGCCGATCACGCCCTCGAACGGCGCGGTGATCGTCATCTTGTCGAGCCGTGCCTGAGCGGACTGCACGCGGGCTTCGTCGGCGCGCAGCTTGGCCAGCGCCTCGTCGCGCGTGCGCGCCGATCCCGCGCCCTTCTCGACCAGTTCGCGCGCACGCTGATGGTTGGCCTGACTCAGCACGAGGCTGGCGCGCGCCTCGGCCAGTTCGGCGCGCAGCACGGTGGAGTCGAGCGTGACCAGCGCCATGCCACGCGCCACCTTCTGGCTTTCATTGAACAGAATCTGCGCAATGCGGCCGGCCACTTCCGGTCGGACGATCACCGATTCGTTCGAGCGCAATGATCCGACCGCGGCGATCTGGCGCTGCAGATTGCTGACCTTGACCTTGACTGCCTCGACCGGAACCGCAAAGCCGCCCTGCGCTTGGCCGCCACCGGCTCCGCCCGGGGCGGGTGCCGTCGAACCGCCGATGAGGTCCGGCCGAAGCTGGACGACGTAGTAGTAGGCTGTCGGCGCGGCGATGAGAGCGGCCACGATCAGAAATTTGACAAATGGCTTCATCACTCACCGGATCGCAATTGGCCGAGGCGATTGAGAATGGCGGTTGCGCAGCACATGACCAAGAGCCGCATGTCCAGATGTGCGTGCTGCGTTTGCGGAACGATCGCCGGCGCCGGCCCGGGGGGATATTGATGGCTTTCACCCAGCAGGGCAAGCCGCTCTCTCGAGGACGCCGTCGCAGCCAAGAAGCGGCTTTCGCCGCTACGAGCCGATGTCGCCCGGCACCGCGAAGCTGGCAGGCGGCTCGCCGCGGCGGTGGCGTTCCAACATGGTGATGTAAGCCGCTTCGACGTGCCGACGAAAGCGGTCTGTGTCGAACAACGGATGCGTCAAACGGTTGCGCTGCAGCCGGGAGCGCACCTCGTGCAGCAGTTCGGGAGTCGTCGCCAGCTTGACGGCGAGTTCCTCGTATTCGGTCAGGTTTCCGGCGACCAGATCGGGCAGGCCGACCGCGTGAAGCAGGCTGCTGGCGACCCGGCCGACGAACGTATTGCCCGGGCAGGTGACGAGCGGCAGGCCGCACCACAGGGCGTCGGCCGCGCTGGTGTGAGCGTTGTAGGGCAGCGTATCCAGGAACAGGTCGGCGAGCTTGTGGCGTGCGAGGTGCTCGGCACGATGCATTCGCGGCGCGAACGCCAGCCGGTCGCGCGACACGCCGCGAAGTTCCGCCTGTTGCGCGAGGTTCTCGGTCGCATACGGATTGGCGGCCAGCAGCCAAAGCGCGCTGCCGGGGACCCGGCTCAGAATGCGCATCCAAATGGCAAAGATTTCCGGCGTGAACTTGTAGCTGTTGTTGAAGCTGCAAAAGACGAACCCGGACTCGGGGAGCCCCGCTTCGGCGCGCGAAAATACCCGCGGCGCGACTTGGGTGTGGGGATCGGTCGGCATGTAGGTATCGGGCAGATAGACGATGGATTCGGAATAGTGTCCCCGATGGTCGACCGGAATCACGACACGATCTGCGATGATGTACTGGATGTAGGGGGTGCCCATGGTGGCCGAATACCCCATGAAGCTGACCTGAATTGGTGCTGGCCGCTCGGCAAGTATGCCGGTGCGGCTTTCCGCGGTGAAACCATTCAGGTCGATTGCAATGTCGATTTCCAGGTCGCGGATCAGCCGTGCCGCGTCCCGGTCGGATTTGCCGCGGACATCGACATAGCTGTGGAACGCCCGGCGGATCCGCTTCTGCGTATCGCTACCGGTTTCGCGCCCGAGCGAGATCGCCGTCACCTCGAAACGCTGAGCGTCGTGGAGCTCGAACAGCCCAACCATCGCATGGGCAACGGGATGGTCCTGGAAGTCCGATGAAACGTACGCGATGCGGATCTTGCGATGATCGTAGGGCTCGCCGCTCCAGAGCTGCTGTGCCGCTGCGGGGACGCGATCGGCGACATAGGTGCGTGCGCACAGGAGTTGATCGGCCGCAGAGGTCGAATGCGACAGAAAGGATTGCGGGAAGTCCGCCAGCCGGCCCGACCGGACATTGGTTCGCACCGCTTCGCAGAGCAGCTCGTAGCCCTCCCAGTCGCAAATCGCGAGCCGTGCGCCGAACATCTCGCCGATCGCATAAGGGTAGGACGGGTCCAGGGCGACCAGCCGTTCCAGGGTCTGGGCCGCAAGGTCGTGCCGGCGCATTTGGCGCAGGGCATGAGCGCGGTTGACCAGCGCCTCGGGGTAGTCCGGCCTGATGGCGAGTGCCCGGTCGTAGCTCGCCCATGCCTCTTCGAAGCGGCTGAGCGCGATCAGCACCTTGCCACGGTTGCTCCACGCCTCGGCGAATGCGGGCTGGGATGCGAGCGCGCGCTCGAGACTTGCCAGCGCCGCTTCCGGCTGGGCCAAGCCGAGGAGAACGGTTGCGCGATTGGACAATGCCTCCGCGTGATCGTTTTTCAGCGCCAAGGCGCGCTCGAAGCTCGCGAGCGCTTCCGGCAAGCGCCGGAGTCCGGCAAGCGCCACGCCGCGGTTGGAGAACAACGCCGCGGAGTTCTGTTCGAGCGCCAAAGCGAGGTCATAAGACTCCAGAGCCTCGGCCGCACGGCCCAGTCGGAACAGGACGCTGCCGCGATTGCCCAATGCGCCGATGTGCTCGGGCCTGATGGTCAGCGCTTCGTCGAAGCTCGCGAGCGCTTCCTCCTGGCGCCCCAGCTGCATCAGGCAAGTGCCGCGTCCGTTCAGCGCCTCCGCGGAATTGGGCTCGATGGTCAACGCCGCATCGAAGCTGGCAAGCGCGTCGGGCCAGCGAGCCAGTTGCGTGAGGAGCAGGGCGCGGCTGGTCAGCGTCCGGGCCGATTGCTGGTTTGCCAGGGCCCGATCATAGGTTGCCAGCGCTTCAGTCAGCCGGCCGAGCTCGATCAGGACGGACGCGCGATTGTTCAATGCGCCGCCGTGATCGGGCCGAATCGCCAGCGCATGATCGTAGCTGTCGAGCGCACCGTCCGGACGCTGCAGCAGCGCCAGGGCGTTGCCGCGATTGCACCACGCGTCGGCCTGTCGGGGATTGAGCGCCAGCGAATGACCGAAGCCGGCCAGCGCCTCGTCGGTCCGACCAAGCTGCATCATGACGAAAGCCCGGCTGCCCAGCGCCCCGGCGGAGTCCGGCTTGATCGCCAACGCCTGGGCACTCATCCGGTCCGACTCCTCGAACCTCCGCTCGCCGGCCGCAATCAGGCTCATGAGGTAGAGGGCGCCGAAATGGTGGGGCGCTCGCTCCAAAATGCCGCGGCACAGCGATCGCGCTTCCGCCGCCGCGCCTTGTTGGTGGAGCGCGAGAGCCTGTTTGAGCATGGCCGGAATGTCACCCGGCTCGGTCGCGCTTGGCTGACCGGAGGGCCCGCGTCCTGGCATGTTCACTCGCTGCGCTGTCGGCTCATTCGCCTCGAGGCCCTATCACGCCTCGTCCGTTCCGGCCACGGGCGGGCTCAGCTTCGGCCGGTTCCGGCCCACCCCGCCGGTGGCGAGATCCAAGAACGGCTTGGCGATGGGCGGAATTGCTCCTACAATATCGCAACATCTTGTGGTTAGGCATTCGAGAAGCCGGGGATTTGGGGGGTGACGATCCAAGCCGTGCTTTTCCCGCGCAACCGCCGCGGGCCGCAGGCCAGGCCGGTTGGGCGGTCCGGCGGCGCCAGTCGGCTGGATGCCGCCACCTATGATGTCTCGGCCCTGGGCACAGCCTGGCTGGCGGCGCAGCGCCACGCTCCGCTGATCCTTGCCTCGCTGTCCGTCTTCGTCATCGGCGCTTCATTCGGCCTTATGTTCGGACCGAACGCGGTCGATCCAGTCGCGACCCGTCAGGAATCGGCGACCGTGGCGGTTGCGACCGCTGCCAAACGCGCGTCGGCCCCCGCGCCCTACTGGCCAGCGCCGGCACGCGCACCGGGCATCGACGTGGCAGCTCATGGCGGGGCTCGCGCGGCCATGCCGGTCGCGACGACTGATTTGGCCGCGACCGCCGGACCGCCATCGGCAGGCATCGTGCCGGTGGCGCTCGCGACAGCGCCGGTGCGCGCCGCTCAGCCAAGCCGTCCGCCGGCGGTGCCGCGGGCCACGCCGGTCAGCCTGCCGCCGCCCTCCGCCATGCCCGGTTACCGGTCTCAACCGCCCTGGCTCGCTTTTGCCGTGCCGGCGCCCGAAAATCTCGGCCGGCCGGTTGTGTCGATCGTGCTCGACGATCTCGGCCTCGATCGCGTGCGGACCATGCGCGCCGTGGCATTGCCGGGTCCACTGACACTGTCTTTCATGTCCTATGCGCCCGACGTCCGTCAGCAGGCGGAACACGGCCGGCGGCATGGACACGAACTGATGCTGCATCTGCCAATGGAGCCGGAGGGACCGTTCAACTATCCCGGCCCCAATGCGCTGATGACGGCGCTGAGCGAGGAAGAGAATCTGCGCCGGCTCTATTGGGCGCTCGACCGGTTCGACGGCTTCGTCGGCGTCAACAACCACATGGGCAGCCGCTTCACGGGCTCGCGGCCGGCCATGACCCTGGTGCTGGCGGAACTCAGCCGGCGCGGGCTGCTTTTCCTCGATTCGCGTACCGGCGCGCGCTCGGTCGGCACCGATGTGGCGCGCGACTGGGGCGTTCCCTTCGCCGGGCGCGACGTGTTCCTCGACGATGTCGATCGCCCGGACATGATTCGCCAGCGGCTCGCCGAGGTCGAGGCAATCGCCCACCGCCACGGCCATGCCATCGCGATCGGCCATCCGCGCGAGCACACGCTGGCCGCGCTCGAGCCATGGCTCGCCCGCCTGGGCGACAAGGGGCTGGTCCTCGTGCCGGTCAGCGCCATCGTGCGCAGCACGATTGCCGGACAGTGAGTGTGCCGCCGGTGCGGCGGCAATCAGAACGGCCAGTCGTGGTGGGTCAGTTCGACCGAATGGCCGCCGATGATTTGAACGGCGCAGGTTCCGTCCGTCGTGCCGTGTTGCTCGCCATGGCCGGATTGCCGGACTGACGGCCCGACATAGGTGTAGTCGCCGTCGCGGTTGCGGCCGGGCGCGCGCGGGTTTGTGTCGAAGGTGCCGGGCTCGAAGCGGAGCCGGTCACGATCGGTATCGAGCAGTCCATCGGACAGATCGCGGACGCGATGACCACCTGCTCGTGGACTGATCGGAATTGGTCCATTGCGCGGCATGATTTTCTCCCGGACCCAATCAATTCATATTATTACAATTTGTATAAAATTATAGTTAATGACCGAGTCCAGATTTATCTAAGGTAATTCGTTGATCTGGTTGCATTCATGTGGGCCTACCGGCGGCGGCAATTGAGCCACACGTGAAACTTCTTGACCCACCGGGGTTGGTCGCCGACTTATGCGGACGGTTTCAATTTATCCGACAAGGGTCTCAAGGGAGCACAGATGCCGAAGACCTATCGTGTGACCGGCATGACGTGCCAAGGCTGCGTCAATGCCGTCACGCGCGCCATTCAGCGCCGCATGCCCGGCGCTCGTGTATCGGTCGATCTCGCCCGGGGCACGGTTACGGTCGATAGCGACGCTGGCGCGCCCGCTGACGACTCAATCAGATCGGCCGTGAACGACGCCGGTTTCAACTTCGCGGGCGCGGCCTGATTTCTCATGGAAGCCGTGGGCGCCGTTGCGGCGATCGCCGCTGCGTTGATCGTGGGTGCGATCAGCCCCGGTCCGAGTTTCATCATGGTCGTGCGAACCGCGGTCGCGCTGTCGCGCAGCGATGGCCTCGCAGCGGCGATTGGCATGGGGATCGGCAGCGTCGTCTTCGCCGTGCTCGCCCTGTTTGGGCTTCAGATCTTGCTCGATCAGGTTGCGTGGCTCTACCTCACGCTGAAAATTGTCGGCGGGCTGTACCTGATCTATCTGGGAGTCGGCCTCTGGCGGGGTGCTGCGCGGGAGCTGACCGTGACGACATCGGGCGCCGAGGGACCGTCACAGGGCTGCAACGGATTCGCGAGATCGGTCGCCGCCGGCTTGCTGACGCAGCTCAGCAACCCCAAGACGGCGCTGACTTTCGGCAGCATCTTCGCTGCGCTGCTGCCGCACGAGGTGCCGCTGTGGGTGGCGTTCGCCATTCCCGCGATCGCTTTTGCCATCGACGCGGGCTGGTATGTCATCGTCGCGGTGGCATTCTCCTCGGCCACGCCACGCGCCGCCTATCTGCGCGCGAAGCGCTGGATCGACCGGGCGGCGGGCTCGATCATGGCTGCATTGGGACTTCGCCTGATTGCCGATGGGCCGCGGCCGGTCTGAACCGGCTCAAACGCTGCGGCAAAGCTCGCGCCAGGCGAACTTGATCACCGCTGCGGCCACCTCGTCCTAAGAACGCCCGATCATCCCGCGATACTCGATCCGCTGCTCTCCGTCCCTCACGCCGCCTTCTTGACCGACTTGGCGAGGGCAACGTCGAGGTCGCGGATGATGTCGTCGGCGCTCTCCAGCCCGATCGACAGGCGCACGACGTCAGGGCCGGCACCCGCCGTCATCTGCTGCTCGGTCGTGAGCTGACGATGGGTGGTCGAGGCGGGATGAATGATCAGCGAGCGCGTATCGCCAAGATTGGCCAGATGCGACAGCAGCTCCACGGACTCGACGACCTTCACGCCGGCTTCGTAGCCGCCCTTGACGCCGAAAGTGAAGACCGAACCCGGTCCCTTCGGCAGGTACTTCTTGGCGAGACTGTAATAGGGGTTCTTCTTCAATCCCGCATAGCTGACCCAGCTCACCGCGGGATGGCTTTCGAGGAACTCGGCGACCTTCTGCGCATTCTGCACATGGCGTTCCATGCGCAGCGCCAGGGTTTCGATGCCGGTGATGGTGAGGAAAGCGTTGACCGGCGCCATGGTCGGTCCAAGGTCGCGCAGGCCCATGGCGTGGCCGTGAATGGTGTAGGCGAGATCGCCGAACGTCTCGGTGAAGGTGAGGCCATGGTATGCCGGTTCGGGCTTCGACAGCGCCGGGAACTTGTCGGACTTGGCGTAGTCGAACTTGCCCGAATCGATGACGACGCCGCCCATGGCGTTGCCGTGACCGGACAGGAACTTGGTGGTGGAATGCACGATGATGTCGGCGCCCCAGTCGAAGGGCCGGCACAGATAGGGTGTCGCGAGCGTGTTGTCGACGATGAGGGGAATGCCGGCCTCGCGCGCAATCTTCGCGACCGGCTCGACGTCGACGATGATGCCGCCCGGGTTGGCCAGGATCTCCAGGAAGATCGCCTTGCACTTCGGCGTCAATGCCTTGCGGAAATTTTCCGGCTCTGCCGGATCGACCAGATGGCCGGTCCAGCCGAACTTCTTGAAGGTCCGGGTAAACTGGGTGACCGAGCCGCCGTAGAGCTTCTTCGAGGCAACGAACTCGTCGCCCGATTCCATGAGCGGGAAGAAAGCCAGCACCTGGGCGGCGTGGCCGGACGCGCAGGCCGTTGCGCCGCGCCCGCCTTCCAGGCTGGCGACGCGTTCCTCCAGCACCGACACGGTCGGATTGGTCAGCCGCGAGTAGATGTAGCCGAAGGTCTGCAGGTTGAAGAGCGATGCGGCGTGGTCGACGTCGTCGAACACGTAGGCCGTCGTCTGGAAGATCGGAGTCGAGCGGGCGCCGGTGGTCGGATCGGGCGAGGCGCCGGCGTGGATCGAGCGCGTCTCGAAACCGTAGGTGAAATTCGCGTCGGTCATGGGTCTACTCCTTGCGGCGCTTGCTCGAGATGACACCCGAGTTGAAGCCGTGCCAGCCGAGCTCGCCGCACAGCCTACCGTATTCGATCTTGGGACAGCGATTCATGATCACGGTCAGCCCGGCCTTCTCGGCGCGCGCGGCGGCCTCGTCGTTGCGCACGCCGAGCTGCATCCACAGCACCTTGGCGCCGATTGCGATGGCCTGGTCGGCGATCGGCCCTGCGGCGGCGGAGTTGCGGAACACGTCGACCATGTCGACCGGCACCGGAATCTCCGCGAGGCTGGCCATGACCTTCTCGCCGAGAATCTCCTCACCCGCCGCGGACGGATTGACCGGGATCACCCGGTATCCCTTCTGCTGGAGGTACTTCATGGCGAAATAGCTCGGCCGGTTCCAGTTGGTGCTGGCACCAACCATGGCGATGGTCTTGACGCCCTTCAGCACCTTGCGGATGTGATCGTCTGCGTAGCCGTCGTGATGGGCAAGTGTTGTGGTCATTCGGGTCGGCAAGCGGATTGGGGGACCGTTGTACTCATTCGCTCGGTTCAACTCAAGCAAGCCGGGCGCGACGAATCGACAGGATCGGCCAGCCGATGATGCCCGCATCATACAGACGGCGGCTTGTCAGCGATGAATATTGTGACGCAGGATGAAAGCTCAAGCGGGGCTGCGCGATGGGCGGCAAAGGAGCGGCAGCGTTGCGACGTATCGGCGCCATCCTGCTGATTCTGAGTGCGGCGCTGGCGGCGCCATGCGCGGTCGTGGCCGGCGAGACCGGCCTCGATCCCGTGCGGCTCCAGCTCAAATGGCGCCATCAGTTTCAGTTCGCCGGCTACTACGCCGCGATCGCCAAAGGCTACTACGCCTCCGCGGGCCTTCGAGTCGAGCTGATCGAGGCGACCGACGAGGAAGAGCCCGCGCGCGTCGTTCTCAGGGGCGCGGCGGAATACGGCATCGCCACGTCCGATCTCGTACTGTTTCGCAGCCAGGGCGACAAGGTCGTGGCCCTCGTGGCCATCTTCCAGCACTCGCCTCTCGTCCTGATCGTGCCGCGGCGGAGCGGTATCGAGCATTTGCACGAGCTCGACGGTCGACGCGTGATGATCGAACATCATGCCGCCGAGCTGCTTGCCTACATTAGGCAGGAGGGCATCAGGCTCGAGCGGCTGAGAATGCTGCCGCACAATTTCGACGTGAAATCGCTGGTGGCAGGCGAGGTCGACGCCATCTCGGCCTATTCGACTGATGAACCATTCCTGCTGCAGCAGGCCGGGCTCGAGTTCCACGCATTCTCGCCGCGCTCGGGCGGCATCGATTTCTACGGCGATACGTTGTTCACCACGGAGGCCGAGGTCCGCAGGAATCCGCGCCGCGTCGCGGCGTTCGTCGACGCCACGCTGAAGGGCTGGAGCTATGCGCTCGACCATCCCCAGGAGATCGTCGATCTCATCTTGTCGCGCTACAGCCAGCGGCACAGCCGCGCCCACCTGCTGTTCGAAGCGGAGCGCACGCAGCGCTTGATCAGGCACGAACTCGTCGAGCTCGGTTACATGAATCCGGGCCGCTGGCGCCACATCGCCGAGACCTATGCCGAGCTCAAGATGATGCCCGCGGGATTCTCGCTCGACGGCTTCCTCTGGCGCCCCGTCGAGCGGATAGACCTGACGAAGTTCCAGGTCGCCATCGCGGCGTCGGTCGCGGTCGCGCTGGTGATCGCTCTGCTGACGCTGCGGTTCTACCGGCTCAACGTCAACCTCAATCGCCAGATCGCCCAGCGCGAGGCGCTTCAGGCGGAGCTGCGCCGGCTGGCCGACGTCGATGTCCTCACCGGCATCAGCAGCCGCCGGCATTTCCTCGAGCAGTTCGAGCAGGAGATCGAGCGCGGCCGGCGCTACGACCGGCCGCTCGCCGTGCTGATGCTGGATATCGACCGCTTCAAGTCGGTCAACGACAGCTACGGGCATGCTGCAGGCGACGAGGTACTGCGCAGGGTGTGCGCTGCCATTCGCGCGGAGCTGCGGCAAAGCGACCACTTCGGCCGGCTGGGCGGTGAAGAGTTCGGCGTGCTCCTGCCCGAAACCGCGCGCGCCGACGCGGTGCTGACGGCCGAGCGGCTGCGCCAGACGGTCCAGGCGCTCGAGATCGTGTTCGAGGGCCAAGCCGTTGAGCTGACCATCAGTGTCGGCGCCACCCAGGTCGGATCCGAAGACGACGACAGCTCGGCTCTCGCGCGCGCCGACCATGCGCTCTACGCGGCCAAGCAGGGTGGACGCAACTGCATCATGTGGCAGGACGAGCCTGGCAAGTCCGGCGCCGTAGCGGAAGCTTAGGGCGAGATAGGAGCGGATTTAATTTGCGGCACTCGGCTTGCGCATCAGCATGCGCCGCCCAACGCAGCTGGCGAGGCTAAAGCCCGGGCGCCGATAGAGCGTTGATGGCCCGGTCCAGAGTTCGTCCTCGCTGCGGCCGTCGCCTGCGCGCGGCACGGCGAGCGCCCGCGATGGCAGCCTCGACCAGGCTGGTGGCAACGCTGGCGCCGCCGCACACCGGCCACGATGAGCGGGCTGCCGATAGCATGGCCGGGGTCGTCGATCGGCATGGCGATTCGGCCGCGGGCTTCGGCCGGGACGGCATCGATCCGGCCTGGCACGAGCCGATGATCGTGCCACCACGCGAGGCGGGATATCCGTCAAACCGGCCGTGGGCGAAAAGATCGCGGCGCAGGTCGAGATTCTCCTCGCGTGTCCGTTGGCTCCATCCGTTCCAACCGCCAGCCCTCCAAGCAACGCAATAGCACGAGTCGCCGCAGGTTCGGTGGGAGTCTACGAAGGCCCCATTCGTGCTGACGTCGAGTGGACGAATCCGGAGGGGCTATGGCTCGGGCGTTTTGATCGAGCAGGCAAAGCGCTCGGCCGGGCGGCGTCGCGCCAGCAGTCCGACTGGCCTTGACAGTAGTTGCCTAGTTAGCTAAATACACAAATCATGACAGTCCGGAGACAGCGGTGCAGACAGACACTTTGACCGCAACTTTCGCGGCAATCGCCGATCCGACGCGGCGCGCCATTCTCGAGCGGTTGATGCGGGGCGAGGCATCGGTCGGCGAGCTGGCCGAGCCGTTCGATCTGGCGCTGCCGACCGTGTCGCGCCACCTGCAGGTGCTCGAACGTGCGCGGCTGATCACGCGCAGCCGCGACGCGCAATGGCGGCGCTGTCGCCTGCAAATCGAGCCGCTGCGCGAGGCGGAGGCGTGGATCCGCCGCTATCGCGCCTACTGGGAGGAAAATCTCGAGTCCCTTGCGCGATTTCTCGCCGGGTCGCAGCCGGGATCTGAAAAACCGCGCAAGCCGACGCTGCGCGCACGACGGAGGAGGCGGTCATGACTTACCAGGCGACGACCGCGACATTCGACACGACACCGGCAATCCTGACGATGGAGCGACGTCTACCTGCGCCGCGCGCCCGCGTGTTCGCCGCGCTGACCCGTGCCGATATGCTCGGGCGCTGGTGCTGCCCGAGTTCGTTCACCTGCCCCGAAGCCGAGGCCGATGCTCGCGTCGGTGGACGCTATCGACTGGGCATGCGCGCGCCCGATGGATCCATTCATCGCGTCGGCGGTGAATATCGCGAGATACGGCCGCCGGATCGTCTGGTCTTCACTTGGTCCTGGGAGGGCGAGCATGAGCTTGCCGGTCACGAGACGCTGGTCACCATCGAACTCGATGATCTCGGCAAGTCGACCATGCTGCGCATGACTCACACTGGTCTGCCGTCGAATTCCGCTCGCATCAGCCATCGCGAGGGGTGGACCGGCGCATTCGACAACCTCGCCCGGCTGGTCGGGCAGGACTGACAGAGGATCAGATTATCCCGCATTTCCCAGATGGCCGCACCAATTCGTGACGAAAGCGGCCAATTATGATATAAGATTCAATACGTTGCAGGTGATCGGAGTGACCGGGCATGGAGCTGGTGACGGG
>Ga0194120_10006537_pt1 | contig 16409 bp, 17 predicted proteins | sample TA2MahCa65mmetaG_FD_148642 | JGI IMG/M metagenome (GOLD analysis project Ga0194120, IMG submission 148642) | Freshwater microbial communities from Lake Tanganyika, Tanzania - TA2015019 Mahale Deep Cast 65m | ecosystem: Environmental > Aquatic > Freshwater > Lake | place: Tanzania: Lake...
CAGGCCGGGTTCGGCCACAGCGGGAGTCGCGCCGGCCAAGCCGGCGGGCCATGCACCGGCCCGACCCGCGCCATCCGGCGCCGCCAAGCCGGCGACCGCAGCACACAAGCCGCTTGCGCAGCCTGCGCCCGCTGCCCAGAATAGGCCCGCCGCCGGCCGCTGACCCGCGCCCCCACCGGCGGGGAGGCGCCATGACCACCTCGACCGCCACCACCCGCGACATCCGCGTCGACGTCCAGGCGCAGTTCGTGCCCGAGCACTCGGCCCCCGAGCGCCACCAATGGTTCTTTGCCTACCAGATCACGATCCAGAATCTTGGCACGCGGACGGTGCAACTCATCAGCCGCGAATGGACGATCACCAACGCGGAAGGCAAGGTCGAGCGCGTCCACGGCCCCGGCGTCGTCGGCCAACAGCCGCGCCTCGGTCCCCGCGAGGGCTTCCGCTACACGTCGGGGTGCCCCCTGGACTCAGCGTTTGGCACCATGCAGGGCAAGTACCAGATGGTCACCGAAGACGGCGACAGCTTCGAGGTCGACATCGCCGAATTCGCGCTGGTGCACCCGGACGCCTTCAACTGACCTGAACAGGTGTCAACCGGAGCGCGGTCCGGGTGGCGACGACGGCCACGCAGCCATGGGGCCGAGGTTGAATACGTGCTTGCACCCGGCCGCCCTCAGCGCGCGTGCCGCCAGCGCTGACCGGGCACCGCTGCGGCAATACACCACAACCGGTTGATCCTTCTCGGCAAATGCCAACGGCCGGGCGCGGAGCACATCGACCGGAGCATGGACCGCGCCCGGCAGGTGGCCTTCGGCGAACTCGGTTTCGGACCGGACGTCGAGCAATACAGCGCCGTCGCGCACCAACCGCGCGGCCTCGGCCGGTGCGACCCGCCCGCTTTTCATGGCAAGCCACAGGGCGGCCACCACGATGGCGGCGGCAACCAGAGCCAACAGGTCGGGCATGGCATCCAGCGCGGCGCATCGGCGCCGTCGGCCGTCATGGTAGGGCGACTGGAGGTGGGCGCCACCCGTTGCCATTGACCGCGAATCCGATTTGCCGCCACACTTGGCCGCCGGACGGCGCGGCGCACGCCAACGCGAGGGCACGATGAGCGATCCAGGCCAGGCCGACGTCTTCCACTACACCACGGTCTTCCTGCCCGAGCCGGGCGGCGGCTTCACCATCTTCGTGCCGGCCCTGCCCGAGGTGTGCGGCACCGGCACCACGCTGCGCGAGGCCCAGGAATCGGCGCGCGAGGCGATCGCGCTGGCCCTCGAAGTCCGGCGGGAGATGGGCGATCCGTTTCCGAGCGACACGACCGAGGTGCCGGTCCAGTCGGTCGCCGTGTACCTGCCAAAGGCGTGAATTCAGCTCAAGTATCCTCGGACTGGACGGCTTGCGCCGCATGCCTTGCGCAGCGCGGCGGCGACATGCGCGTGCCCCCAGTGCGGCCGTCAAGGTTCACGCCAGCGCAGCAAGCGCGCCTCGATCGGCGCCGTCTGGCGGGCCAGTTGGCTGGGTTGTGGGACAGCCATGTGCACCTTTTCCCGGACGCGATCTACGCGGCGCTGCATCGCTGGTTCGACGCCCACGCCTGGCACATCCGCTTTCGCGGCGGGGCGGAGCCGGTGTTGGCCAACCTCGCCGCGGCTGGAGCCCGCAAGGTGGTGGCGCTGGCGTTTGCGCACAAGGCCGGCGTCAGTCGCTACCTGAACCACTTCCTGGCCGACCTGTGCCGCGCCCACCCCCAGGTGATCGGCGTAGCGGCCGTCTTGCCCGGCGAACCGGACGACCTGGGGATCGTCGACGAAGCCATAGGGCGGCAGGAATTGCGCGGTGTGAAGATCCACTGCCATGTCAGCAATCTGGCGATCGACGACCCGCGCGTGGTGCGGGTCCTGGCGCGTTGCGCCGAGCTGCGCGTGCCGGCCGTCGTCCACGCCGGCAAGGAACCTTCGTCGGCGGCCTACGGCGTCGATACGCGGACCCTGTGCAGTGTAGAGCGCACGCGCGCCGTGTTGCGCCGCCTGCCCGATCTCAAGCTGGTGGTTCCGCACGTGGGAGCGGACGAATTCGCGGCGTACCTCGCGCTTACCCGGCAGTTCGAGGGCTTGTACCTGGATACCGCGATGGCGTGCGCCGATTACTTCGACCACCAACCGGATTGGGCGGGCCTGGAGGCTTGCGCCGAGCGCGTGCTCTACGGGACCGACTTTCCGATCTTGCCCTACGAGGCCGACCGCGAGATTTCGGTGATTGCGGCGCACATCGGGGACGACGCGGCGTTCTGTGCGATCGCCCGCGACAATGCCGCGCGGTTCTGGCTGAATTGATGGCTATTCTTCCCATCCGGGCGGCGGGGCGCTGAACGACGGCGGCAGGTTGGCGAACGGCCGCGCAGTCTCGCGCTGCCACGCGTCGTAGTGGTAGCGGCGATAGCGGTTGCCGTCGACGTCGATGCCGAGCGCGATGAGGCCGGAGCGGTCGTTGTAGCGGGCGCCGAGCACGGCGTCTGGGCTGTGCGGCCGGGCGCGCACGAAATCGACCTGAACCACCGGGCTGTGGGTGCGCTCGCCAAATGCGGTGCCGAGCCCTGGGCGCTCGGTCCGATCGCGCGGCGCGGGTTCACTGGACTCGGCGGCGCTGCGCCCCGTGGGTGCGGCACCGGCCGCCTTGCCGGCCTCGGCTTTCGCGGACGGGCCAGAGCGCGGGGCGCTGTCGGCCTTGGCCTCGCGGTCGTCGCCGTGCCCTCCGCGATCGTACTCGCGCCGCATCACCGGCCGCGGTGGCGGCACATGGCGCTCGGTGAACACGGCGACGCCGACCACGCCGACGTTGCGATCGTTGCCCATCTGCGCCGCGTACGAGTCGGCCACCGATGCAAAGCGGAAGGCCGCAACATCGCGCAGGCTCACGCGAAAGCCGTCAATGGTCACGGCGCCATACGGCGGCACGATGTAGCCGGGTTTGGACCAGTTGGCCGGCTTGCCGTCGATGGCGTCGCGGCCGTCGACCGAGACCACGGCCTCGACGCGGCGGCCGCTGTGGTTGCGCACGACGATCTTGTAGCGTTGGCCTTCGGCCCCGAGCACATAGGTGCGGCCATTGTGACCAAACGTGCGCAGGGGCGACCCTCCGGCGTCGACCACGTCGAAACTGTAGCTGCCGGCCGAAGCGCGATCGCCGGGCCATGCCTCGGCTGAGCGGGTGCCTGCACACGCGACCGCGACGGTGGCGGCCAGCACGGCGAAGGTCAAACGGGATGCGAACATGAGCCACCTCGGTGCGGACGTGCCGCGGACTGGCGCGTTCGACGCGCGGGCCACGGGTTCGATCCCGGCCCCCTGTGCACCCGTCGCAGTTTTGGGCACCATGGCACGGGCAGCGAGGCCACCATGGACGAACGGGCGATCGAGCACAACTCCAGCGACGCGGCGGCGACGGCGGACGCGCCCTTCTTGCGCGACGTGGCCAGCGCCGACGACCGGTCGATCCTTGCTCGCTTCTTGGTCGCGCGCGAAGTGGCCCAGGGCGAGATCCTCATCGCCCGCGGGGCCGACGATCGCACCCTGTATGTGCTGACCGCCGGTGCCGCTGACGTCGTCCGCGACGGCCTCGAGGTCGGCACGCTCGGTCCCGGCGACCATTTTGGCGAACTTGGTCTGATTGCGGGGCGTCCGCGCGCTGCGTCGATCGTCGCGACCCAGCCCGGTCGCGTGCTGTGCCTCTCCATGACGGCCTTCAACCGCCTGACTGTCGAACACCCAGACACCGCGCTGCGCCTGCTGCTGGCCCTGGTGGGCGGCGTCGCGCACCGGCTGGAGACCATGACCGACACGGTGGCCGCGCTGATGGCCGACCGCAGCTTGCGGCGCCGCGCCGAGGTACAGGTGCGCCTGGGCGATCGCGAAATGAACGTGCGCTGCGGCGTGCCGGTCGGAACCCTGTTGCCGGCGGCGGTCGGCGATCGGCCCGTGGTGGCCGCGTTGGTCAACTGCCGGGTCGAGGGCCTGGGTTGGCCGATCACGACCCGCTGCCACGTGCAGCCGCTGACCGCCGACCACCCCGAGGGGCAGCTGGTGTGGCGCCAGTCGCTGGCCTTGGTGCTGCTCGAGGCGGCGTGGCGCATCGATCCCGCACTGCATCTGGTGATGGGTTATTCGGTGGGGTACGGGCAGCGCATCGATGTGCTCGGGCCGGTCGACGGCGGCCTGGAGCGGTTGGCCCGGCGACTGCAAGAGCAGGCTTGCGGCCTGATCGCGGCCGGCGTGCGCAGTCGCCAAGAGTGGTGGTCGGTCGAGGAGGCGCTCGACCACTTTGCCGAGCGCGGCTGGCGCGGCACCGGCGAGCTGTTGCGCACCTGGTTCGGGCAGCGCGTGGCGCTTTGTACCTACGGCGAGGTGTACGCATTGGCGCTGACCCCGCTGTGCGACGATGCCCGGCCGCTCGGCGGCTTTCACATCCACGCCGACGACGACGGCCTGCTGTTGCAGTATCCGCGCGCAGCCGACGGCCAGTCCACCGGCGAGTCGGGGGTCCACGGCGCGGCGGCCCAGCACCGCGAGTTGCAGCAGATTTCGCGCCTGACGGTCGACATGACCAGCCCGCACGGCAAATGGCTCGCCGCGCTCGGCATCACGAGCGTCGGCGCCTTCAACGCCGCGTGCATCCAGGGCAACGTCGCCGGCATCATCCGCGTCGCCGAAGGCTTTCAAGAGCGCGGCCTCATCGACATCGCCGATCGCATCGCGCGGCCTGCGGGCCGAGGACGCCGTCCGCGCATCGTGACCATCGCCGGCCCCTCGTCGTCGGGCAAGACGACCTTCATCGAACGACTGAACGTGCAGTTGCAGGTCTGCGGGCTGCGGCCAGTCGGATTGTCGCTCGACAACTACTACTGTGACCGCGCCGACACGCCTCGCGATGCCCGGGGCGAATTCGACTTCGAGTCGCTGCAGGCGCTGCGCTTGCCGCTGCTGCGCGACCACGTCGAGGCGCTGTTGGGCGGCGCAACTGTGCAAACCGCGCGCTTCGACTTCCACGACGGCAAGAGCCTACCCGTCGGCGGCCCCCTGCTGGAACTCGGCGACGACGGCGTGTTGTTGATGGAGGGCATCCATGGCCTGAACCCGCAACTGCTCGCCGGATTGGCCGGGGAGGAAGTCTTCTCCATCTTCATCTGCCCGCTCGCGCAGTTGCCCTTCGATCGCCTCAGCCGTGTCCACGCCTCGGACGTGCGCTTGCTGCGCCGCATTGTGCGCGACCGCCACGGCCGCAACCACAACGCTGAATCGACGATCCTGCGCTGGCCGAGCGTGCGCGCCGGTGAACGCCAGCACATCATGCCCTACCAGCACCTGGCGAGCGCGGTTTTCGACTCGTCGCTGCTCTATGAACTGAGCGTGCTCAAGGTCTACGCGCAGCGCTACCTGCTCGAGGTGCCGCAGGACCACGAGGCGTTCGCGACCGCAGCGCGCCTGCTCGGCTTGCTGGACCGCTTCGTGACGATCTACCCGGACCACGTGCCGCCGACGTCCATCCTGCGGGAATTCATCGGCGCCTCCGGATTCGAGTATTGAACGCCGCGCCCCCGCGTGCCCCGCGCGCCAATCCGCGCTACCATCGGCGCCGCGCCGCCCGTTGCCGCGCGGAGACCCTGCACGCATGAAGACAGCCGTTCTTGTCGCGCCGTTCTTCCAGGACAACACCTTGCGCTATGTGCGCGCACTCACGGCGCTCGAGGACTGCCGGCCGCTTGTGCTGACCCAGGATACCCCGGACCGCCTGCCGGCCGAGTTGCGCGCGCGCCTTGCGGGTGTGCAGCGCGTCGGCAACTGCATGAACGGCCGCGATCTCGCCCGCGGCTGCCAACTGCTCGCCAAGGCGGCCGGGCCGGTCGACAGCCTGTTTGGCGTGCTCGAGCAGTTGCAGATCCCGTTGGCGCAGGCGCGCGACGAGGCTGGCATTCCGGGCATGGGCCTCGAAACCACGCAGAATTTCCGCGACAAGGCCACCATGAAAGATGCGCTCGGCCGCAACGGCGTGCCCGTCGCCCGGCACGCGCGCGTGGAAGCGGATGCAGACGCCATCGAGTTCGCTGATCGCATCGGCTACCCGATCATCCTCAAGCCGGTGGATGGCCTGGGGTCGCGCGGCACCTTCCGCGTGCAGCACCGCGCCGACCTCGACAAGGCCCTGCGCGCGCTGCGGCCAAGCATCGACGCCCCGGCCCAGGCCGAGGAATTCGTGGTCGGGGCCGAGCGCACCTTCGAGACGGTGACCATCCGCGGCGAACCGGTGTGGTGGTCGGGCACGTGGTACATGAATCGTCCGCTGGAAGTGCTCGAAAACCCATGGATGCAGTACTGCGTCATCTTGCCGAGGGAGGCGGACCTTGCCGAATTCACGGCCTTTCGTGCCACCAACGCCCGTGCGCTCAAGGCTCTGGGCATGGTCACCGGGCTGTCGCACATGGAGTGGTTCCTGCGCAAGGATGGCAGCCAGGTGGTCAGCGAGGTCGGCGCGCGGCCGCCGGGCGTGCACATCATGCCGATGATGGGCATGGTCCACGGCGTGGACATGATCGCACTGTGGACGCGGCTGATGGTCCACGAGACCTGGCCGAGCGACCTCACACGCAAATGCGCGGCGGGTGTGGCGTTCTTTCGCGGACAGGGTCGGGGCGGTCGCGTGGCCAGCGTCACCGGCTTGGCCGAAGCGCAGGAGGCAGCGGGCCAGTGGGTGGTGGACCGCAAGCTGCCCAAGATCGGCCAGGCGCGCTCGGACAGCTACGAGGGCGAGGGCTGGGCCATCGTCCAGGCGCCGGACACCGCGACGGTACAGGAAGCCCTGCGGCAGTTGGTGACCCGGGTGCAGGTGCGGTATGGGTGACCGGAGGTAGCAGACGGTGCCTGGGCGCGAACGGGGCACGGCGCCGACGACGAGATGCACTTCTACACCGCGCCGCCGCTGCGCGAGGAGCGACTGGAGGCGCTGGTAGCAAAGATCCAGTCGCGCCCCCCGCCGGCTTGGGCTACACTGCTGCCCCCGCCGCGACGGCCTGTACGCGCATGTCCACGCTGATTTCAAGCAGTTCCAACGCAAGCCACTCACCCCAGGGCGCCCGCCAGGTGCACCTGGTGTCGCTCGGCTGCCCCAAGAACCGCGTGGACAGCGAGGGCATCGTCGGCCAGTTGCAGCGCGACGGCTGGACCTTGACCGGCGACCCGGCCGCCGCCGACCTCTTGATCGTCAATACCTGCGCGTTCATCGAAGACAGCAAGACCGAGAGCATCGACGCCATTCTCGGGCTGGCCGACCACAAGGCCGCCCGGCCGGGCAGCAAGCTGGTGGTCGCCGGCTGCCTGGCGCAGCGGCACGCCGCGGACCTGGCGCGCGAGTTGCCCGAGGTCGATGCCTTCGTGGGCACCGGCGAATACGACCAGTTGAGCCGCCGGCTGGGCCTGGATGGCGGGTCGCCGACGTTGGTACACGGCGAGCGCAAGGGCCGGCCGGACTACCTTGCCGATCACCTGGAGCCGCGCTACGTCGCGCCGGCCACGTTTTCGGCGTACCTCAAGATCGCCGAGGGCTGCGACCAGGCCTGCTCGTTCTGCATCATCCCCAAGCTGCGCGGCGCACAACGGTCGCGCACCGTCGAGGACTGCGTGGCCGAGGCCCGCGCTCTGGTCGACCGCGGAGTGCTGGAGGTCAACCTCGTCGCCCAGGACCTGACGCACTACGGCATGGACCGCGCCGACCCGCGCGCGCTGACCCGGCTGGTGCGCGAACTGGGTCGCGTCGACGGTCTGCGCTGGGTGCGGCTGATGTACGCGTACCCCGACAACTTTGGCGATGACCTCGTCGACGCCATCGCCGAAACCGACAACTGCTGCAAATACATCGACATGCCGCTGCAGCATGCCAGCGATGCGGTGCTCACGGCCATGAAGCGCCGCACGACCCGAGCAGACATCGAGGCGCTGCTGCAGCGCTTGCGCGACCGCATTGCGGGTGTGGTCCTGCGCACCACGATGCTGGTCGGCCACCCGGGCGAAACGGAGGCGGATTTCGCGCAGCTCTTGGAGTTCGTGAAGACCTGGCGCTTCGACCGACTGGGCTGTTTTGCGTATAGCCGCGAGGACGGCACGCTGTCGGGTCGCATGGCGGGCCAGGTGCCCACCGCGGTCAAGAAGGCGCGGCGCGACCGCATCACCCGGGCCCAGCAGAACATCTCCGAGGCCATCCTCCAAGGCTACGTGGGACAGTGCGTCGAGGTGCTCGTCGAAGGGCTGTCGGAGGAGACCGAACTGCTCTTGCAGGGCCGCATGCGCGGCCAGGCCCCCGACATCGATGGTGTGGTGTACATCAACGACGCGCCGCCCGACATCGGCCGGGCGCAGATTCGGCGGGTGCTCGTCACCCAGGCCGGCGCGCACGATCTCGTCGGCGAGGTGGTGGCATGAAAGTGTGCAAGACGGCAGCATGGCTGGCCGGGGCGATTCTGACCATGGGGTGCGCCGAGACTGTGGACCCCGTCAAGCTGCCGCCGCCCGTGGCTGGCCTCGCCCACCCGGCGGTGGCGCGCGCGGGGGTTCCGGTGGTGTTCGACGCCAACCCGACGCGGGTCGCGGTGGTCAAGGACCGACCGGACCTCAGCGCGCGCATCAGCAATTTTCGCTTCGCAACCGCGGACGGCTCGCCGTACACCGACCAGGCCGGCGCGCAGTGGAGCCACACCTTTGCGCAACCGGGTACGTATGACGTCACGCTGCGCGTTTGGGACGACAAGGGCGGGACGTCGGCAGCGGAATCGCGCCTGCTCGTCGTCGCCGACCTCGCGGACACCTGCACGTCGACGGCGAGCGCGGCCTGCGACAGCGGCGTTTGCGGCGGCGGGGTCTGCACCAAGGTCGCGTGTGCGGGCGACGTCGCCTGCGACATCCTAGCCAACAAGGCACGCTGCGTCGCGGGCCAGTGTTCGATCCGTTGACCGCGGGTTCAGCGGTATTCCAACCCAATCCAACGACAGGGGAAACGATGAGGACGGCAGCGATCGGCAGGGTCTTGTGCGCGGCGCAGGTGGCGGTGTTCGGCGGCTGTGTCGGGGCGTCCGGTGGCGGCGGCGCGAGCGGCACCCAAATCGCTGGCGGCAAGCCAGGTACGCCCTGCACCGACACGTTGACGCCGATCGGCTGCTAGAACGCCGAGGGCAAGGGCCAAAAACTCACCTGTTCGGGCGGCCAATGGCAGGACCTCGACGCGTGCCCCGCAGGCGAGTACTGCACGGTTGAGTTTCAGACCGGCAAGTCCGTCGCCGTGTGCACCAAGACAGCGGTGCAGACAGTGGCCGACGTCACCGGCGGGGATGCCAGCACCACGGGCAGCGATGCCACCGCGCAGCCCGATGGCGACGCCGCCGCCGTGGACGCAGACGCGGATTCGGATGCGGACGGCGATGCGGGCGTCGCCGCTGATGCAGACACAGGCGCCGACGCAGACGCAGCAGCAGACGCGGACGCCGACGTCGATGCCGAGGGCGACGCGGTCACGGACGCCGAGACCACGACCGCCCTGTGTGGCAATGGCCTCTGTGAACCCGGTGAAGACCCAGCCAATTGCCCGGGCGATTGCACACCCAAACCGGCGTGCGGCGACGGCCAGTGCAGCGGCGGCGAGAGCGCGGTGTCGTGCCCCCAGGACTGCCCGGCGCAGTGCGGCGATGGCTTCTGCAGCCCCAGCGAGTCGCCCATGACCTGCCCCGGCGACTGCCCGAGCAAGTGCGGCGACGGCGCGTGCACCGGCACCGAGAGCGCCAAGGTGTGCCCGTCGGACTGCCCGGCCCAGTGTGGCGACGGCGCATGCACCGGGTCCGAAAGCGCCAAGACCTGCCCCGGCGACTGCCCGGCGGCATGCGGGGATGGCACGTGCACGGCGCCCGAAAACGCCGGTACCTGCCCGACAGACTGCCCGGCCAAGTGCGGCGACGGCATCTGCACGGCGCCCGAGAAGCCTTCGACCTGCAAGTCGGACTGCCCGGCCAAGTGTGGCGACGGGTCGTGCGACAGCCCCGAGACCCAGCAGTCCTGCTCCTTGGACTGCAAAGTCTTGTGCGGCAACGGCAAGTGCGAGGCCGGCGAGTCGAACGCAAATTGCCCACTCGACTGCACGACGGCCGCCAAATGTGGCGACGGCGTATGCGCGCCGAGCGAGAACTTCCAGTCCTGTGCGATGGACTGCGTCAAAGGCAGCTACGGCTGCAAGGGCATGTGCGGCCTCACCAGCAAGACCTCTGGCGGCACGGCGTGCTATTGCGACACGGGTTGCGTGGGCGCAGGCGACTGCTGCAGCGACTACGCCGCGTATTGTGGCGGCGGCACCTGCACGAAACAATGCGCCGGCAAGAACTGCGGGCCGGACGGCTGCGGCGGCACTTGCGGCACCTGCGCGAGCGGCTACACCTGCGACGCCGCCGGCGTGTGCACGGCGACCACCAAGTGCGGCGACGGGTTCTGCGACCCGCCCGAGACCTCGACCAGTTGCCCCACCGACTGCAAGCCCACCACGCACCCGTGCAACAACTACTGCGGCAGCAAAGCGAGCGGCTTCGCGTGCTACTGCGATTCGGCGTGCAAGAACAACAACGACTGCTGCACCGCCTCGGGCGGCAAGTCGAACACGTGCAGCGGTTCGACGTGCAGTAGCTGCAAGTAGGCGGCCGGCCGGCAGCGGCTGCGGTTCGGCCCCTGCGGAAGGCCAGGAGAGACCGACGATCAAAGGCAGAGCTTGGACACGCACGCCCCGGCGCTACATGAATGCGTGCCGGGGCAGGCCGCATCGTCTGCGCAACTGGCCGGCGCGACCAATTCCTGCTTCTTGCACGCGCCGTTGTCGCATGCGTGGCCGTCCCAGCACTTGTCGCCGAGGTTGCAGGTTGAGCCGGGGGTGCCGCAGGTCTTGGCGCGGGTCAGCGTTCCGTCGAGGCATTCCAACCCCAGCGCGCAAGGCACCGTGGCACTGCACGCCTGGCCCGATAAGGCGGCCTGGGTGCACACGTAGAGGTCCGCACTCTTGGCCGAGCAGCGACCGTTGCCGACGGCGCACGCCAGATCGACCGGTGCCGCACAGCTCTGGCCCAACGTCGCCGGGTCGCGCCAGGCGCGCAGGCACGAGGCGAGCGCGCGACCGACGGCCTGCTTGTCGCAGGCGCTGGCAGAGGCGTGCAACGCCTGCAAGCACGCCGATTTGTCCGCGTCGGCCAAGGTCACTTTGCCGCCGATCAGGGCGTCGTCGAGATCGGCGAAACCAGCCTTTGCGCATGCCTTCTGCCACACTGTCGAGCAGTTGGCGGGTGGCAGTCCCTTGCAGCAGGCCTTGGCGCTCTCGCACAAGGCGCTGGCGAACGTGCTGCACCAGGCATCGGCGCCAGGCGCCGCCGCGGAGTCCGCTTGGGCCTCGGCAGCCAGCGCGTCTTGGACCGCGACATCGCCGGAGCCGCCGTCCGAGCCAGGCGCGTCGGCCATCGCATCCTGCACAACGTCGGCAGGTGCCGGGGCGGCGGGCCGGGACTCGCCACACCCCAGGAACACTGCGACGGAAAGCACGAGAATGGCCCTTGGCACTGCGTCCTCCGTTGGCCGGCTCAGATCCCCGGCGCCGCCACCGTGCAGTCGCGCGAATCGCATGCGGCGGTCGCGGGACCCTGCAAGACCACCGGCCGGTGCTGCAGTTCCAGCCGGCCGTCGTCCTTGTGGCGCCACGTCGCTGTCTGCGGGTCCATGTGGTAGTCCACGGCCCATGCCTGCCAGTGGTCGGCCAGTTCGACCACCGCGGCCAGGAGCACCTGGAACTCGTCGTCGCCGGTCGCGGGCGAAAAACTGATGCGCAGCCAACCTGGTTTGCTGGCCTCGTCGCCCTGGTCCAGCGAACAGCGGATCTCGAAGCTGCGCGCGGCGCCGATGCCGAGCAGTTCATGGCCATAGGTGCCCGCGCACATGCAGCCGCCGCGGGTCTGGATGCCATACCGATCGCTGAGCAGCCGCGCCGCGAGGTTGTGGTGCAGCCGGCCCTCGTCAAACACCAGCGACAGGATGCCGAGCCGCGGCACGCCGAGGTCGCCCAGGATGCGGATGCGCGGGTGGGCGGACCAGCGCTCGACCGCCAGGTGGACCAGCTCTTCCTCGCGGCGGCGGATGCGATCGGTGCCGACAAGCCGTTTCAGGTCGAAGGCGAACCCGGCGCGGATGGCGCCGACGATGTCGGGGGTGCCGCCCTCCTCGCGGTGGCCGAGGTTTGCGGTATAACGCCACTCCCACGGCGAGGTGTAGACCACCGTGCCGCCACCAGGTTCGACCGGCACGCGCGAACGGAAGAGCTTCTTGCTGGCGACCAAGAGTCCAGGCGCTTGCGGCCCGCCGACGAACTTGTGCATCGACACGAAGATCGCGTCCTTGCGGCACAGCGGATCGGCCGGGTGCATGTCGATGTCGACGTAGGGCGCCGCGGCAGCGTAATCGAAACACGCATAACCGCCGCAGCGGTGCATGGCGCGGGCCAGCCCGTCGACGTCGTTGATGATGCCGGTGACGTTGCTCGCGGCCGAAAAGCTGCCGATCTTCAATGGCCTGTCGCGCCATTGCGGGTCGCGCAGCGCGGCCTCCAGTTGGCTCACGCTCACGCGGCCGTCGCCGTCGAACCCCACCATGTCGACGTCGGCGATGCTCTCGCGCCACGGCAGGTCGTTGCTGTGGTGCTCCATCTTGCTGATGAACACCACCGGCCGATCGGCGTCGGCAATGCGCTTGCGCACCCCCACCACGCGCTCGATGGGCTCGGGAACCAGCAGGCCAATCGCGCGGACCAGTTTGTTGATCGCCCCGGTCGCACCGCTGCCGCAGAACACCACCACGTCGTCGTCGTCGGCATGGACGTGGCGGCGCACCTTGTCGTGGGCCTCGTCGTACAGGTCGGTCATGAACCCGCCGACCGCGCTGGCATCGGTGTGGGTGTTGGCCATCCACGGCAACACCCTGTCGCGCACCAGGTCTTCGATGGGGCCGAACGGCAGCCCCGACGCAGTGGCGTCGAAATAGCGCTTGGGCAAGGTGCCGTGCGGTGTGCGGATGGTGGCGTCGCGGCCGATCAGGTGGTCGCGCAGCCAATCCAGGACGGGATCGCGGGTCACGCAGTGCTCCCTTCGACGACCAAGCGGGGCGCGTCGAACCAGTGTTCCAGACAGTCCAGGGCCGTGCCGTCTTCCCAGGCCAACATGGCCAGATCGGCGTCGCGATCGAGCGCCACGATGGGGTGGTGCCAGACCCCCAGGGCGTAGTTGACGCCCTGCCCCGGCGCGCCCAAGAAGGCGCGCAGTCCCGTGAGATCCGGGCCGCCGTCGTCGGCCGTCGGTGCCACGCACACCAGCATGCGTCCGACCACCAGCGGCAGGAATGCCTGGGTCGACGCCGGATGCCGCTCAAGGAGCTTGAGTTCCAGTGGCAGGGTTCGCGCGATGGACCGGAAAATGGCGAGGTTGGGGCGCGCGCCAGGCCTGAGATTCTCCAAATTCGCAGCCCAGTCGTAGCGAACGGCCGTACCCTGGTTGGCGGCGGCGGCCTGGCCGAGGCCCGCGGACAGCACCTGGCCGAATGGCGCAAAGGCGGCCGCGGACAGGGGTTCGCAGACGACGGTGGCGACCGCCATCACGAGCCCCGGTAGGTGCTGTACCCGAATTGGTTGAGCAACAACGGAACATGGTAGTGCGCGGCCGCGTCCACCACGCGAAACTGGACGGTGGCCTGCGGATAGAACGCCACCTTGCCTTGGGCGGCGAAATACGCGTCGAGGTCGAAGGTCACCCGATACACACCCGCCGAGCACTGGCTCGGATCCGTGAGCAGCGCCTTGATCCGGCCATCGGCATCGGTGACGGCCCGCCCGAGGGTGGTCCACTCGACGCCGTCGTCCAACTCCAGCAAGACCGCAACGCCGGCCGCCGGCCGCCCGAGTCCCTGGTCGAGAATGTGCGTGGAAATGCCCATGTCGTCCCCTGCCGGGCGCGTCAGCCCTGCCCTGCCGTACACTCGGCCAGCCAACGGCCCAGCCGCAGGCGCGTGATCTTCCACTGCTCGCGCGCGGCGACCGTCAACTCTGTCGCACGATCGTTGCCGATGCGGTCCCTGAGCGCCTGCAACGTCTCGGCCGCAGACTTGCCGGTCGCACACAGCAGAAAAACGAAGCCGAACCGCGCGAAATATTGGTCGTTCAACTCGGCCAGTTCGTGCAAAACCTGCGCCTCGGCCGCGGCAATGCCCGCCTGCTCGGCCGCCGACCACGCCGCCGACTGTGCCGACGCCGATGCCGCGGGCCCGGTCTGGCCCAGGCGCGGGTGGGCGGCAAACGCCTCCACCCAGTCGGCTTCCGACAGGTCAAACCACACGCGCTGGGCCGCCGCCAGCAGGTCGTCGACCCGGCCGAACGGCCCCGCGTTCGCCAACCGCTGCGCCCAAGCCTGTGAAGCGCAGACCGACGTCAGCACGCCAAACGCCCCCGTCGCCGCCAACTCGGCCAGCGCCTTGGCTTCCGCCTCGGTCGGCGACGGGCGCCCGTAGAACCGCATGCGGTTGACGCCGCCGTGGGGGTAGATGTGCACGCGAACGTGGGTCGCGGGCTGGGCGCCGACGGGTTCAAGCTCGTGGCGGCGGTGCTGGACCAGCGGCTGCAGATCCACCAGGGGCACCCAACCGTCGTCGGTCTGGTAGAGGTCCTGGAGTTCCTGCGGCGACTTGCCCGAGGCGTCCACGGCAAGGATGCGCACGGCCTGCGGCGCATTGCCCTTGAAGAAGTGGGTGTCGAGTTGCACGCGGTCGACGACGCCGCGGCGCCCCAACTGCAGCACACACCAGTCCGATCCCTTGGTGCGGCGCCGCTTGGTCTCCCAACCGTCGCCCATGTGCACGCCGCGCCCGGGCAGCGTCAGGTTGCTCGGAGGCCCAAAGAACTGGTCGCTGACCGCCACCTCGCGGCCGCCGTTCTCGATCGCCACGAGGTCGATCGAACCCGACCGCCAGAACGTGAACGGGTCAGGCACCACGGTCCCGGCGACCCGCAAGCGCGCGACCCCGCCGTCGGGATAGATGCGCAACTTGACGTAGGTCGCCCGTTCGCTGGGGGTGTCGAATGGCAGGACATTCGCGAAATCGGGCCTGACCGGCGTGCGCGGCAGCGCCACTTTCCACCCAGCGTGGTTCAGCACGGCGTCCAAGGGCAACAGCGGGTCGGCGTCCAGGATCTCCAGCGCTACCTGCTGCGGCGCGTTGCCCTTGAAATGGGTGGTGTCGGCGACGACGCCGTGGATGCGCCCAGGCATACCGAGCCGGATGACGCACCAGTCGTGACCGGGCGTGCGACGGCGCGCGCTCTCCCAGCCGTCCATCCACTTGCCCTTGTCGGTGTACTTGTCGGCGATCCACACGGGCGCCGAGGGCCTGATCAGGTTCTCTTTCTCCGCGAAATAGTCGTCGGTGGCGTACAGGGCGAACGCGCCCGTGACGTCGCTCGCCAGGTCGACGAGGCCCTCGAACGGCGCGGGGAGTTGGTTGGCGGCGCTCATCGGGCTCCTCTACGCGGAAGGTGGCGCGGGGAGCGCGATGGTAGCGCGAATGTAGCGGCGGCGGGTAGCGGCGAGCGTGTGGCAAGGCGTCGCTCCGCCCAATTCACGGCACGTAGTGGTGCACCAGCAGCCCCTCAACCCCTTGGAAGTGCCTGACATGGGCGGTCGCCAAGATCAAGCCGTGTTCGACCGCGGTCGCCGCCACCAGCGCGTCGCCGGCGCGCATGGCGTGTGAAAGCGCGAATGACTCGACGTACACCAGGGCGCGGTGCCCGATGTCCGCGGTCATCGGCAAGACCACGAACCCCAACTCGGACAAGAACCGTTTGATGATGCGCAGGTCGTGCCTGTCGCGCGCACCTTGAAGCAACTCCATGGCGGTCTGGACCGAGATCAACCGCTCGTCGTTGCCCTGGATGAGCGAAGCGGCTGATACGCGGCCACGCTGCGCCCAAATCAGGACATCGGTGTCAAAGAGCACGGAAGCGTCCGCCGCGCAGGTCGTCCACGACCGCCTGCACGTCGCGCTCGTCGTCGCGATGAGAGCCAAAGAACGGGTGGTCCACGACCTGCCCCGCATGCGGCACGCCAGCCGGGACGATGGTGCCGCGCACCTTGCCGTGACTGGTCAGGGTCAGGGACTGGAAAATAATAAGTCGATCACTCTAACATCAGGACGGAGCCGCGAGTCGGACCTTTGGTCCGCGAGCTGGCGACCCACGGAGCAAGCAAACGGGCCCGAGAAATGATTGAGTAAATCATTTCCTGGCCCTAACCGCTCGTGTTCGGGCACGAT
>Ga0194120_10006538_pt1 | contig 16409 bp, 13 predicted proteins | sample TA2MahCa65mmetaG_FD_148642 | JGI IMG/M metagenome (GOLD analysis project Ga0194120, IMG submission 148642) | Freshwater microbial communities from Lake Tanganyika, Tanzania - TA2015019 Mahale Deep Cast 65m | ecosystem: Environmental > Aquatic > Freshwater > Lake | place: Tanzania: Lake...
TGGCGGTGCCTCCTTTCATGGCCGGGCCTCGACCCGGTGGGTTTGGTCACCCGAAAGGATGTCACCGCCTTTTTCCTATTTCCACACTTTCTGACTATACCTCCAGGGAAAAACTGATCAAGGCCATTGCGGAGACTGATCGCTGCGTTAAGGATAGTGGTTTTCTACTCATCGGGGACTTTTTGCCTGACTATCCCTGCCATAATGAGTACCACCATTTGCCGGGGCAAGAACTGTTTACGTGGAAGGTCAATTATGCAGCCATCTTCGAGGCTACGACACTATATTCCCGGGTGGCTTTTGTAACGTTCGACGAAGGCAATCTCGACATTCGATATGCGCCGTCCTCAAACCGGTCGTTCAGTTGCCTTATGAGGAAATCACTTTGTGAGTATTCCCTCCGCGGGGAGCGGTCCGGCTGACATCCAGTTCGCCACGTCGGATAGGATCACAATAGGAGAACAGAATGGTCATGAGACAATCGTGAGCAGGGAGGATGAACGACAATGAAAGTGCTCGTGACTGGTGGCTCGGGATTCATCGGCTCCCATGTCGTGGACAAATTGCGGGATCGAGGCGTGGATGTCCGCATCTTCGACATGGTGATGCCCACTTTTCGCAAGGATGTGGAATTCTACCAGGGCAGTCTCTTGGATCTGGAGGCGCTGCGCATGGCCGTCACCGGCATCCAGGCGGTCTTCCATCTGGGCGCGGTGGCGGACGTGAAGGATGTCTTCGAGGAGCCCTACTACGCGGAGTCCATCAACGTGCGGGGGACGATCAACGTCCTGGAGGCGGTCCGGCGCTCCAAGAGCGTCAAGCGGGTTATCTACGGCAGCACCACCTGGGTCTATAGCGAGGCGGCCGAGCTGTATGTGGACGAGCGGACGCCGCTCCATGCGCCCACGCATCTGTACACGGCCACCAAGATCGCCTCGGAGTACTACTGCCAGTCCTACAGCAAGCTCTACCACATCCCGGTGACCGTGATCCGCTACGGCATTCCCTATGGACCGCGCGCCCGTGCCGGCGCCGTCATTCCGATCTTCGTCGAGAAGGCGTTCAAGAAACAGCCGCTCACGATCGCAGGGGACGGCCTGCAGTTCAGGAAGTTTGTCTATGTCGAAGATCTCGCGGAGGGCAATGTGCTGGCGCTGCAATCGGTCGCCGAGAACAAGACGTACAACCTAGACGGGAGCGAGCAGGTGACGATCAAGCAGATCGCCGAGACGGTCAAGAAGATCATAGGCGACGTGAAGATCGAGTACGTCCCGGCGCGTCCCGGCGATTTCTCGGGGAAGGAAGTCTCCAGCCAGCTTGCCAAGACCGAGCTGGGGTGGGAGCCGAAAGTCGGGTTCGAGGAAGGCGTGCGACGCTATGTCGAGTGGTACAAGGCCCAGGTCGCGAAGACCGAAGCCGACTGGGCGCGTGTGGACCAGATCCTGAAATAACACAGGCAGCCGTTCCCATGCAGATCAACAAGGACCAGATCCACCTCTCTTGGAGAAAGCGGCTCCAGTTCAACTGGCGGCGCGGCTCCGGGCACCTGGCGGCCTATCTGGCCAACCGCTTCCGCTGGTATATCTATCCGCGGCTGCGCCATGTCACGGTGTTTCCCGATCACGTGGACGTGGAGCTGTCGGCGGCGTGCGACATGGTCTGTCCGATGTGCTACACCGTCACGGAGGAGTTCGACCGGAGCGTCCAGAAGAAGATCATGTCCTTCGAGCTGTTCAAGAAAGTGGTGGACGAATGCGCCTGCCACGGCTGCTATTCGATCCGGCTCAGCCTACGGGGTGAGCCGTTCCTGAACAAGCATATCGTGGAAATGATCCGGTACGCGAAGGCGGCCGGCATCAAGGAAGTCTCGACTCTCACCAACGGGTTGCGGCTTGGGCCGGCCCTGTTCAAGGAAATCATGGAGGCCGGGCTGGACTGGCTGACGATCTCCTTCGACGGCATGGGGAAGACCTACGAGGAGATCCGCGCGCCGGCCAGGTTCGAGGAAGCGGTCGGCAAGATCAAGGCCTATAAGAACATCAAGGACGAGGCGGGGTCAGTTAAGCCAGTGATCAAGATTCAGCCAGTCTGGCCGTCCATCAAGGATTGCGCGCAGGAGTTCTACGATCTCTTCGAACCCTACGTGGACCACATTGTGTCCAATCCCCTGGTGGATTATCTGCGCAAGGACACGGAGATTGAATACCGAGAGAGCTTCACCTGCCCGGTGTTGTACCAGCGCCTGGTGATCGGATCGGACGGAAAGATCCTTCTTTGCTCAAACGATGAGATGGGGACACATCCTCTTGGCGATGCCAATACGGACTCTCTCTATGACGTGTGGCATGGACCTCGGATGGAGGAAGCCCGCGCCATCCACCACGCCCATCGCGGCGTGGAGCTGCTGGCGCCCTGCAAGCACTGCTACCTTCCGCGAAAGACTCTTCGCGTGCTGGAAAAAATGGGCGACGCATACTTCCCCGTGGAGAAGCTTATCAACCGCCCGGATGTCGTTGGACGTTGATCGCGCGGCCGATCGTCTCCATCCCAGGCCATGGCCCGAATCGTGACCATTCATCAACCCGAACACCTCCCCTGGCTGGGCTTCTTTGACAAGATTCGGCAAGCGGATCTCTTCGTCATGCTGGATCACGTGCAGTACAGGAGACGGTATTTTCAAAACCGCAACCGCATCAGAGGGAGCGACGGACCGGTGTGGGTGACGGTTCCCGTCAAAGCCAAGGGGAAGTATGGCCAGCCGATCCATGAGGTACGAATCGACAACGAGGGCAGTCCGCGCTGGCGGGAGAAGTACCGGCATAGTCTCGATCATGGCTATCGAAAGGCGGCGCACTATAGCGATCACTCGGAATTCTTCGAGTCGCTGTACCAGAAGGACTGGGACCGGCTGGTTGACCTGAACGAAACCATCATCCGTTATCTGCTGCCGGCCTTGGGCATTCATGTCGAGATCGTCAAGTCGTCCGCTCTTCCGGTCTCCTCTCAGAAAGGCGAGCTGATGCTGGAAATCTGCAGAGCGGTCGGCGCCACCACCTACATTTCAGGGATTTCCGGAAAGGACTACTTGGACCACGCGCAATTCGCCGAGCACGGCATTGACCTGGTGTTCCAGGAATTTCACCACCCAATCTATCGACAGCTTTATGAGCCGTTCATCCCCTGTATGTCGGCGGTTGATCTCCTGTTCAATTACGGACCTGTCAGCCTGGACGTCTTGAAAGGCGACGGGGTGGAAACCATGGAGCGTGTCTTCGAATAGGCCGAGCTATGCCGCAGATCACCATCGGAAATAGGATGGTCGGCGAAGGGCAGCCGGTCTTCATCATCGCTGAAATCGGCTACAACTTTAATACCGTCGCGGAAGCCAAGGCTTCCATTGAAGCTGCCGTGGATTGCGGTGCTGATGCGGTCAAGTTCCAGACGTTCAGAGCGGAGACCATCACGTCGCGGAACACGGATTTCCCGGCGGAAGCGGGCGCCACGAATCAGTTCGAAGAATTCAAACAGTACGAGATCTCGGAAGCCGTCCACAGGGAACTGTTTGAGCATGCATGCCGGTGCGGCACGATCGCATTTTCGACCCCGAGCTATTTCGATGACGTGGAGCTTCTGGAACGGCTGGATGTGCCGGCCTATAAAATCGGGTCCGACGACTTGACGAACCTGCCGTTTCTCAAGTACGTGGCTGAAAAGAAAAAGCCAGTGATCTTTTCCACAGGGATGGGCACGCTGGCCGAAGTGGATGAAGCGGTGCAGACGATCCGTGCGACCGGGAACGACTGGTTCATCATCCTCCACTGCGTGTCGAACTATCCCATCCGCGACCACCGGCTCATCAACCTGCGGGCCATTCGGACGTTTCAGCAGGCCTTCGGGGTTCCCGTCGGGTATTCCGACCACACCATGACCGTGAGCGCGGCCTTGGGCGCCGTGGCCTTGGGTGCGACCGTCATCGAGCGGCACTTCACGCTGGATAAGCGGTTGAAGGTGCCGGATGCCTTCTTTTCAGCCGATCCGGCGGAGATGAAGACCCTCGTCACGGCTATCCGGGAGCTGGAGCAGGCGCTTGGGCACGGGGAAAAGCGTCCGGGTCCGACGGAGCAGGCCATGCGCCAGGAAACCAGGAAGAGCGCCGTCGCGCGCGCCGACATCGCCGCCGGCGAGGTCATCACGGAGGACAAGGTGATCGTAAAGCGGCCGGGGACCGGGGTGCCTCCGAAGCTGGTCCATCTGATCGTGGGCAGGCGCGCCAAAATGACGATCAAGCGCGATGAGGTCATCACCTGGGAGAAGCTGAGCTGACGTGCGGATCATCTTCCGGACAGAGGGAAATCACAAGCAGGGCATGGGCGATCTCTACGGGTCGCTGGCTCTGGCCGATGAGTGCGTCCGGAATGGGGACGAGGTCCTCTTCGTCATCTCCGGAGGTGAGGCAGCCGGCCCGACGATCGCCGATCGTGGCTATCGCTTCCACGCCGTGGAGTCCCTGGACGGAGAACGGAAGCTGACCCGCTCCTTCCATCCCGACGTCATCATCGTGAACAAGCTGGACAATCCGCCCGACTACGTCACGGCGTTGAAGGAGATGGCAGCGTTCGTGGTCACGGTGGATGACGCCGGCGAAGGAGCCAAACGAGCCGACCTGAACGTTAACGCGCTCTATCCGATCGCGGGCGCGATCACGGGGCCCGAATACCTCATGCTTCGGGAGGAATTCCAGGCGCTACGCCACCGGGACAAGCGGATCGGGGAGACGATCGCGGAATTGCTGATCACGCAGGGAGGCAGCGACACCTACGGCTTCACACCACGGATCGTGCGGGCGCTGGAAGCCATGAGCCGATGCCCCCATTGCACCGTGGTGCTGGGACCGGCGTTCCGTCATGACACGGAGCTTCGGGAGGCGCTCGAGACTTCGACGCTGGATGTGACGGTCGTGCGCAACGCCAGGAACATGGCCGAGCTGCTGTGGCAGGCCGATCTGGCCATCACCGCCGGCGGACTGACCATGTTCGAGCTGGCCGCCGTGGGCACGCCAGCGATCGTGATCTGCGGCGAGCTGTTCGAGGTGCCGACCGCCGTGCGGCTCGAACGGGCCGGCGCGGTCCGGAGCCTGGGCTTCGGAGGCAAGCTGGATTACGGACAGGTGTCGGTGGCGGTGGATCAACTGGCCGCGGACCATGAGGCCCGCCGCCGCATGAGCGCCCGCGGCAAGGAGCTGGTGGACGGGAAGGGCTGCGAGCGGATCGTCAGGCTGATCAGGGAACGGGTGTCGGCGCTGGGAGTGTGCCCTTCATGAGAGTGCTGGTGCTGTCCGCGCACATGGACGACGAGATCCTCGGCATGGGCGGGACCATCGCCAGGCATGTGGAGGCGGGTGATGAGATCACGGTGTGTATCGCCTGCAAGCGGGCCTACAACCACCAATTCGACCCCAAGGTCGTGGAGGAGGAAAAGGAAGCCGCTAGGCGCGCGGTGAAGGTGCTGGGCTATCAGCACCTTCAATTCCTGGATCTGCGCGACGAGCTGCTGGACGAGCGGCTGCTGGACGTCATCGTGCCGCTGGAAGAATGCGTCATGAAAGTCAGGCCCGACGTGGTCTATACCCATCACCGGGGGGACTCCAACCAGGATCATCGCGCCGTCTTTCAGGCGTCCATCATCGCCTGCCGGACCATCGGGGTCCACAAGGTGCCGCGCCTGCTGAGCTATGAGGTGCCCTCCTCCACGGAACAAGCCCCGCCGTTCCCGGAATATGCGTTTCTCCCGAATTTCTACGTGGACATCAGCGGAGTGCTCGACCGCAAGATCCAGGCGATGAAGGCCTACACGCGGGAGCTGCGCGAGTTCCCTCATCCACGGTCGGCAAAAGGCATCGAGGTCCTCGCGCAGAAACGGGGCATGGAGATCGGCTTTCAGGCTGCCGAAGCCTTCGTTGTCATTCGGGATCAATGGCAATAGCCGATGCACACGATGATTCCTTCGATTGGATTGACCTGCTTTAATCGTAGATAACATGATAAGACCGGCCCTCGTCTATTTAGCCGATTTGACCCATACCGGCGTGAAGGTTGCGACTGAGAGCTTTCCGCTGAACATCGGGCTGCTTGCTGCCTATGCGAAGAAGCATCTCGGCGACGTCGTGGATATTCGTCTCTTCAAATACCCCGACAAGCTGTTCGCAGCCCTGAAATCAGATCCCCCCGAAATTCTCGGCTGCAGCAATTACGTCTGGAACAGCAACTTGGCCGAATGGGCCTGCGAATTTGCCAAACAACAGGACCCTCGTATTCTCACTGTACAAGGGGGAACCAACTATCCGTTTAGGGCCGAACAGCAGGCTGAGTTTCTGAAGGCGAGACCTCACACAGACATTTATGTGTTCTATGAAGGGGAGGTTTCATTTCTTCATCTGCTCAGACGGTGGCTTGAGACGCATGACCGAGGGGCATTTCTCAACGCCCCGGTTCCCGGTTGCCAATTTATCCATCCGCGGACAGGAGAGCTGGTTTCGGGACCACCTGTCGAGCGAATCAAGAATCTTGACGAGATCCCGTCTCCCTATGTGACAAAAGTCCTGGATGAATTTTTCGATGGACGGCTCACACCCATGATGGAAACGACTCGTGGCTGCCCATTCCTTTGCAACTTCTGCAATGCCGGGGATGTGTATTTCAACAAGGTCAACAAGTTCTCGCTCGACTACATAGCGGAAGAGCTTCGGTACATTGCGCCGAGAATTGCGGCCGTCGGAATTACCAACCTGACCTTGGCGGACAACAATTTCGGCATGTTTGCCCGTGACGTGGATGTGGCGCGTCTCGTTCATGAGGTCCAGCAGAGCTATCAGTGGCCGTTGCAGATGATCGCGTGGACGGGAAAGAACAGCAAAGAGCGAGTCATTGCCGCGACCGAGGTGCTGGGAACGAGCCTGAGCATCAATATGGCGGTTCAATCCATGGATGAAAGAGTCCTCATCAATATCAAGCGGGACAACATCAGGCTTGAAGCCTATAAAGGCATCAATGAGGTTCTCACGCGACAGGGGCGATCGCAGGAGGCGGAACTCATTGTACCGCTGCCTGGTGAGACCCTTGCCTCCTACATGCGCGGGCTGGAAGATCTCATGGCGGCCAAAACCAAAAAACTTACTTCGTATACCCTCCAACTTTTGTACGGCACGGACTACAAGGAAAAGTCTTACCAGAGACAGCATGGATATGAGCCGAAATGGCGGGTTGTGCCGTTGGATTTTGGAGAATACGAGGGACGCAAAGTGTTCGACGTGGAGCAGGTCGCCGTATCATCCGACACGCTGAGTTTTTCAGATTATTTGCAGATTCGAAGCCTGGCCCTGGCGACGGAGCTGATGTATAACACGTACATTTTCTACGAACTGGTGAAATTCCTGGAAGAGAATGGAGTGGCGGCTTTTTCTTGGATCGAGGAAGCGTTGGCGCGTTTGAACGAAGCACCGAAAGAAATTCAGGATATTCACGCCTCATTCCTGCGTGAGACTCGAGAGGAGCTATGGGACAGCGAAGAGGCGTTGATTGTCTTCTACAGCCGGACGGACAATTACAAACGTCTGGTCGATGGGGAGGCAGGTGGAAATGTCCTGTTCAAGCACAAAGCCTTAGTAATTACGAGACACCTGGATCAATGGGTGGATTACATCGTCGGAATCGCGTGGGATCTTGTTCTCAGGACACGGTCTCACATCGTGGAACCGGCGAGGTTGAAAGAAGAGCTTCATGATCTTTGCACGTATATCCGCTGTAGATTGGCCGGCGTCCTGAAGCATGACGGGAACACGACAGACCTGGTGGAAGAACTTTACTATGATGTTTCCGGTTGGGTCCGGGACTGTTCCGGGAGGAGGCTGAAGGATTTTCGCACTCCGCACACAGTTGCCTATCGGTTCTATTTCGATGAGCTTCAGATGGCGGAACGCTCCGACGTCTTCCAACGCTACGGGACCGATGTCCCTGGCTTATTCAAGATTCTCGCACGCACGCCGACCCTGCACCGGCTTTTCCGTCACGTCCAACCATTGCATGCCACGCCTGTTGGCGGGGGAATGATGGACGGTGCGGTGAAGGAAAGTCCCGTTCGGCATCGGCGGGGTGAATAAGGGCCATCGGCAAAGTCCGATGCTTCCTTCCTATAAATCTACATCAAGGCAAAGTGAATGAGGAGCAATTCCAATATTCTTGGGGTTACACCCGTACGTGGGGGAAGCAAAGGTCTGCCCCAAAAGAATATCAAGCCCATAAACGGCAAACCTCTCATTGCCTGGACCATCGAAGCAGCGAAGGCATCGAAGTTACTGACCCGATACATCGTCTCGACAGAGGACCGAGAGATTGCCGACGTTGCACGAAGCTATGGTGCCGACATTCTCGATAGGCCGCTGGAGCTGGCGAGCGACAAAGCATCCACACTCAGCGTTCTTCAGCACGTGCTCTCTCTCGTGCCGGCCGACACAGTAGTCCTTCTGCAGGCCACTTCTCCCATCAGGAATCCGGATCTGATTGACCAATGCATCGAGCGATTTCTCGAAGCCGGGGTCGATTCGCTGGCCACCGGCTTTATCTGCAAGTATGTGGAATACGGCAAGAATGACTTGCGGAGGCAGGACATTCCCGGGTTCTTCTACGACGACGGCAACGTCTATGTCATGCGGGCCGACCTTGTCCGCAAGGGGGACCGGTACGGAGAGAAGATCGAGCGGATGCTGCTCGACCGGGAACAGAACCTCGAAATTGACGACGCGTTCGACTTCTGGTTGGCCGAGCAAGTCCTGAAGCGAAAACAGCATATGGCGAACACGGATGGTAGACGCGTGTATGGCCTGATCTAGTGGTGGAAGGGCCGAGATGCGAACCTTGCAACGGAGCAAAAACGGCAATGAAGTTTACGGCCTCTCATAAAGATAAACGGCTCTTCAGGCTTTCGTGTGGGTTGGATAGAGATCCAGTCCTCCACAATGGAAATAGATCGCGGTCTTGAAATGCTCGACGTTCCGGAAGCCGCGCGCCGTTTTTTTGATCCACTGAATCGTAGCGTTGACCGCCTCCAGGCCGGCGTTGGTGATCCCATGCTGCAGATAGGTGAGCACGTTTGGCAGATGCCGCCGGATCAACTGGGCGACCGCGGCCATCGGGGGCAGCCGACTGTGCGTGGCGCGCCAGAACCAGCGGGCAAAGAAGTTCTGGGCCGCTCCTCGGTAGGTGTAGTCCCAAAACTGGCGGAAGCGCTCCTTGAGGGCCCAAGCCCGGGCCACTTTGAGGTCACGCCGCAGCAACGCGCGGAAGGTGGCCTGCTGCTCAGCCGTCATGTCCTTGGGCCGCATGAGCCAGAGGTACTTGGTCCCCGTCAGCCGGTCATCGCCCGTCGGCTTCAAGGTCCGCTGCTCCGCCCGCCGCACCCCGTCCACGGCGTCATGCAGATGCTTGGCGATGTGAAACTTGTCGAAGACAATCTTGGTGTCCGCGTCGGTGAGATGGGCCCGTGTCGACTGGACGTACGGTTCCCACATGTCCATGGCGATCGCCTCGATCCCGTCCCGCTGCGCGGGGGGCAGCGTCGCCCAGAAGCCATCGAGGCTCTCTTGCTTCCGATCCTCCGCCAGATAGAGCACCCGGCTCCGCTCCAGATCGGCCACCACCGTGAGATACCGGTGCCGCTTGGCGATGGCCTTCTCATCGACGCCGAGGTGGGGGACGGGGTCGTGGGTGCGCCGACTCAGGCCGCGGGCGACGGCGCGCTCCTTGATCCCCCAGGCTTCATCCCAACTGATGCGCAGCAGCCCGGCCGCGCCCGTGACCGAGCATTCCCGGAGCAAGTCAATGGCCAGGCGCTCGAACCAGGCGGTGAACTGGCTGCCGGGTTCGGCCCAAGGGACCGCGATCTGCTTGACCCCATGGGTCGGACAGTTCACCCGGGGCACGTCAGCTTGGAGCCATGTCGTGAACTGGCAGGTATCCAGATGCCGCCACCGTCGGCGCTTCCGATCGTAGCCTGGGACGCGCTCGTGACACTCGGGGCAGGCGTAGGGGCCCGGGCCGGCCTCCACGGTGACCGTCACCTGCTGCCCCGGCACATTCAGCTCCACGTTGATGACGCTCCAAGGGGCTTGCAGCCCCAGGACAGCTTGATAGAGTTCAAAGTCACGCATCGCTCAGGTCCTCCGGGTGGAGCCCCGAGCATAGCGCAAGAGAGATCAGTTACCCACACGATTCCCTGAAGAGCCAGATAAACAAGCAGAGATTGCCGAATACTGCGACCACATTTGTATTTTAGAGTGTCCCTTCTGCCCCAGGGTCGTCAATATGGGGGAAAGGACCGTCGGCCACATGAGCGAAGGTCTGTGGCAAAAGGTTTTGCGCGAGTGCGAGGATCGCGGACTGAAGGCCATGCTGATGGACCATGAAGCCGAGTCAATGATGAATCCGCGGTTCTTTGATATGGTCGAGGAGGCCAAGAAGGCGGGGATCCTGGATGTTTGGCTTCATACCAACGCCAATATGCTGAACCCTGAGAAATCGGCTCGGTTGATTGAAGCCGGTCTGACGAAGATAAACTTCTCCATTGACGCCCAGAACGAAGCCACCTACCAGATTTTGCGTGTCGGCGGAAACTTCCTTAGAGTCATTCAAAACGTAAGGGACTTCCTGCGAATAAAGAAAGAGAAGCAGGCCCATTATCTGCGGACGCGTGTCAGCTTCGTTGAACAGAAGGAGAACCTTCAAGAAAAAAATGACTTTTTCGGGTTCTGGAAGAATGAGCCCGGCATCAACCTGATCACGTTCCAGAAGCATATCGACTTCAGACCTTTTGAGAAACCTGATGCCGACCGGAATCTATCCGAAAAGGAACTGGAGCGAAAGCATGCCTCTGCGCCGCCATTTCACTGCAGCCTACCGTGGGAAACCCCCGTCATTGATACGGAAGGCAATATGATGCCCTGCGGGGCGCCGGTGAGACAGCATACCAAAGAGTTCATCCTCGGCAACCTGAATTCGGGCGACACGATCGAGTCCTGCTGGAACGGCGAGAAGATGAACGCTCTCCGGGAACTTCACCGGAAGGGTGAGTGGTACAAGAACCCGATGTGCCGCGTGTGCGTGAACACCATCCGCAGCTCGCATGGGGCTCTTATTGCCCTAAAGCGAGAGCGTCACCAAGAGACAGAGCAGCCGAAGGTTGATTCGTGAAGTATCGGAACCTCGGCCGGCTACCGCTCCGCGTGTCAGAAATTGGGCTGGGGACAGCGCAGCTCTCCAACACGGATGGACGCTGTCAGGGCGTGAAGCCCATGGAGCCTGCATTAGCGAGAAGGATCCTGGCTACCTCGATTGAGCTGGGCGTGAATTTTTTCGATACCGGAGACGAGTACGGCAGCGCCGAATTGCTGTTGGGTGAATTGTCCTCGCAGACAAAAAGCGCGATAACGATCGCCACAAAAGCTGGACGAAAGCCCGGTGGATCACGAGACTTTTCCGAGGCCTATCTTCGCGAACGGGTCGATCGTTCCCTGAAGCGGTTGAGGGTTGACCGTCTCGACCTTTTCCAGGTCAATAAACCGTCCAAGGCCAACCTGGAAGATGGACGGGTGTTTGCCTTGTTAGCGGAATTAAAAGCAGCTGGCAGAATTCGATTCGCCGGTGTCGTGGTCGGCGATACGGAAACGGGCTTTCAATGTCTGAGGGCGGAGGCGGTTGACTGTGTCCAGGTCCTTTACAACTTGCTGTGGCAGCAAACCGAGGACCTCATCGGCGAGGCCGCTTGTAGAGGGATCGGCGTCATCATTCGTTCTCCCTTAAATAGCGGGTTGTTGTCAGGGACCTACACGCGCGGCACTGTGTTCCCGTCCGTGGATGAACGGTCGCAATATTTCACGGGCAAGATGCTGGAGGACCGGCTCGTTCTTTTGCAGAACATTCAGCGCGACCTTGAAATTGACGATCGGGATCTTCTGGAAACCTCGCTGCGGTTCGTTCTGTCCAACCCTCAGGTGTCCGTGAGCATTCCCGGCGCCTCGTCGGTGGAACAGGCCATTCGCTACATCAAGTGCAGCGAAAAGGGTGCATTGAATGCAGTGGAGATCGAAAGAATCAAGGAAATTGTCTCTCGTTACATGCACGATGTAAGTCAAGCGTTTCAGACCTAGGCCCACGAAAGTTCTCTCAATGGCGGAAGCGCCTAGCTTCACGGCTTGGAAGGGAGAGCAAAGGCAGGGAGTGTTTCTAGCAACCACAGCGCTTAGCGAATTCTGGGACAAGGAGCAGGAAATCATTTTCCTGGGGCCCTGGTGCCTGAGGGACGATCGACGTCATGATTGGGAGAACCTGAGCTATCGCGTGATGACGAGCCCTTGGGAGGACCGCAAGCGTTTCTATGAAGTCACACAGTACCTTGATGAATACGCGGAGCGGATACTGGAACAACTCACTGCCTATCTCAACGCTGTTCATGGCGTGTCCTATAGCAAACGGTATTGGCGGATAGTCGTTGGACCGTGGCTCTTGCATTATCTCCATACCGTCTACGATCGATATGTCTGCCTGACCAAGGCCTTTAGCGCGTATCCCGAGCTCAAGACCGTCGTGCTTGATCCTTGCTCCTTTCGAACGCCCACAAATACAATCGAGTCACAGGCGTGGGAGAGTGACGACCCGTATAATCTCCAGTTGTTCTCCCACATACTGTCTGGCATGGGGTATAAGTTCCCAACCAAAACCTTGGATAGTGAGGAATGGGCGGAGAATTGGTATCGACCGAAGAGGCGGCCTCTGGTGAAGCTGGTGAAATGTCTGGTCAATAAGATTCTTAGTCATGCAGGACAAGCCAACAGACTAGTCAGTGGAAACACAGGGCACGCGATGCTATGCCATACAGGATTGCCCTGGTATACGGTCTGGACCTTGGCATGGCGCAGTGAATTCATGGCGATTCCTATTGAAGACACTGAGTGGCCGTTCCCGATGCCTGCACCAGTCTTGGATGAACGTCGGCAAGGATTGGCGGAGCTTAACGGTTCCGGTCAATTTGAGCGCATCTTCGTGCGATCACTTCCGTATAACTTTCCGCCTTTGTATCTTGAAGCCTTTGAGAGCGCTAGAGCTGCAGTTACGAAGAGGCTCAAAGCGATTCCAAACGTCATTCTGTCAGCACTAGGTTGGTATTTTGAAGAACCGTTTAAGTTCTGGGCCGCAGAGGCCTCGGAGCGCGGCAGCCGACTTCTTCCGGTCCAGCACGGCGGTGGCTACGGTTGTCACCGCTATTCGGCTGCCGAACTGCACGAGAAACGCCTAGGAGATACCTTCATGGTCTGGGGGTGGGCCGACAAGGGATCCGATCATTGCCAGAACTTGCCAAGTCCGATCCTTTCCTCGCTTGCTCACTCAAAGCACGGCAACGACCGTTGTCGTGAGTCACGGCTGGTTCTGTTTGTCTCGACCGGGTATTACCGGTACCTCCTTCGCTTTCATTCCTGTCCAGTCGGAATTTTGGGAGAGCACTATATCAAATGGCAAGGCCGTTTTCTGGAAGCCCTCTCCCCATGGGTGCGCCAAGCGGTGCGATTCAGACCATTCCATCAGGAGTGGGGTCATTCCGCCCGCGCGCGAATCTTGAGTCGATTTCCGGACGTTTCGTTGGATGATGGCAAGCCCTTCCATGAGGCTCTGCAGAATTACCGGCTCGTGGTAGTGGATTACTTGGCGACGTGTGTTTTGGAGGCCATGCAATACGGCGTGCCCACGGTACTCTATTGGAACCCTCAGTATTCCGAGGTTCGTGAAGAAGCGGTCCCCTATTTTGAACATTTGCGAAGCGTTGGAATACTTTGGGACTCTCCGGAATCTGCCGCTGCAAAAGTTGCCGAAATCTATGATGACCCTTGGAAATGGTGGGGCAGCGAGGCGGTCCAACAGGCGCGTCAGACTTTCGTTGACCGCTATGCCTTGGCCGGGAAGGACTGGCTGAAGGATTGGACGGTTGCTCTGAAAGAGCAGTGCAGCATGGCGGTCAGATGAATGCGTAGTTCGGACAGGCGTCTTTCGCAGGCATGAAAAGCATCATCTGCACCACTCCGATACGGCCCGTTCCTACTGAATACCCGCCGTTCGGCTCCCTCGCGGTGATTCAGGCGCTGCAGAGGGCCGGTTATGATCCGCTTTTCTTGGACATCGATGGGCTACGGCCCTCACTGGCCGAGGTGATTGAGCGCTTCCGGATCGAAGCGCCTGATCTCATCGGCATCAGCGCGGTTGTGTCCACAGCCTATGGATATGTCAAACAACTGTGTAAGGCTCTCCGCGCTGTTTTACCGGAGGTAAAGATCGTCTTGGGGGGGAACCTTGCGGCCAGCGCGGAGCTGCTGCATCGGTTCTGCCAGGTGGATGTGTGCGTGATCGGAGAAGGAGAAAGGATCATCGTCAACCTGCTCAATTACTACACTCGGCACCAAGGGCGAGACGATTATGCGGAGCTAGCGAATGTCAAGGGCATCACTTTTTTGGATCCATCAGGGCAGATGGTGTTCACCGGCTACGAAACTGCCATTCCTGGCGCTGAGCTTTTCGATCCGGACTTTTCCATCCTCGAGCGATCTTCCAACATTCATAACTTTGTCACAGACCCGTTTCTGCGGACTGATTTTTTTCAGGATCCGAGAAGCCAACAACCGCATCGGGCCGGGAAGAAGGCCAGCACCGTGGTGTTCACCAAAGGTTGCGTCGCTCGCTGCACCTTCTGCCACCGGTGGGACAAGGGTTTTCGACAGATCCCGCCGGAGAAGGTCATCGGGCGGATCCGGTATTTGATGGAACGATACAACGTGGGGTTCATTCAGTTCGGGGATGAGAATTTCGGGTCTGATCGAAAGGCCACGCAGGAGCTGATCTGCCTGATCAAGCCTCTTGACATCCTCTGGCAGGTCGCCGGCGTCCGGGCTTGTACACTCTCCCCCGACTTACTGAAAGCGATGCATGATGCAGGCTGTGTCGCTCTCTACTATGGATTCGAGAGCGGCAGCCCCGACATTCTCCAGGTTATGGAAAAGAAGCTTGAGCTGGAACATAACCTGAAAGCAGCGCGATGGACGCATGAAGCGAACATTTTTACAAACTATCAGCTCGTCCTCGGCATGCCGGGCGAGTCCCACGGCACCATCGGGGAGACGGTCGAGATGCTCAAGCAAATAACTGAGTTTTTACCGGCCCCGCCCTACAAGCATCTGAGTATCAACTATATTCAGGCACTACCGGGAACACCTGTTTACGAATACGCAAGGGCCAAGGGACTCATCGGCTCCAGGTTGGAAGATGAGGATGCGTACCTGCTTTCCATTTCAGATATCGATGCGGGCGACGATACGAAATTCCTGAATTTCACCGAGTATCCGTACCTGGCTGTACAGACCTGGCGTCCCAGAATTCTGTATGAAACCACCGTGCATTGGTATCGAGTCAACGGCAAGCGGGGGATTCCTCCTATGCACGCCCGCAGCATGGTAGCCCTGTCCTACGAGCGTGGTGGGTATTTTAACCTTCACGATCTCGGTCGAGATCCCCGTTGGCTTCAGGCAGTGTTCCCGATTCGGTGGCTCTTTATCTGGATTTGGACGCTCATGACGGTGTTTTACCGAAGCCGGAAAAAGGTTTTTATGGCCCATATCTGGAAGCTTCTGGTCGGTCGCTTTAAGCCCCTCCCTTCGTTTAGGGATTACCGGACCTTGCGGCATGTTATGAGAGACATAGCGCGTGAGCCTCAGACTCAATCTGAAAAAAGTATGACGCCTCTCCGATTAGGCAGGTGAGGGCACACCATTCCGCTCCGCATCATTCCGAGGCTCGACATCAAGGGCCCCAATCTCGTGAAGGGGGTCCACCTGGAAGGTCTGCGCGTGGTGGGCAAGCCGGAGCGGTTCGCGCGGCTCTATTATGAAGAAGGAGCTGACGAGCTGTTCTACATGGACGTCGTCGCAAGCCTGTACCAGCGAAACAGTCTGTTGGACATGGTCAGCAGGACCGCGGGCGAGGTCTTTATCCCTCTTACGGTGGGCGGAGGCCTAAGGTCTCTCGACGATATCCGCGCCGCGCTGGTCGCTGGCGCCGACAGGGTGGCCCTGAACACGGCGGCGATCAACCGGCCTGAGCTGATCAGGGAGGCAGCGCGCCGGTTCGGATCCTCCGCGGTCTCGATCTCGATCGAAGCGATCCGGAAGCGCGACGGCACCTATGAAGCCTACACCGACAACGGAAGACAGCCGACCGGCGTGGATGCTGCCAAGTGGGCCGTGCGAGCTGCGGAATTGGGCGCGGGTGAGATCCTCGTAACCTCCATTGATCGAGAGGGCACGGGGGAAGGTTTTGATATCG